>Ga0187833_10006019_pt1 | contig 11317 bp, 10 predicted proteins | sample ETNtaG_37_FD_167968 | JGI IMG/M metagenome (GOLD analysis project Ga0187833, IMG submission 167968) | Marine microbial and viral communities from oxygen minimum zone, Eastern Pacific Ocean - ETNP2014_SV_400_PacBio MetaG (Illumina Assembly) | ecosystem: Environmental > Aquatic > Marine > Hypoxic... | reverse complement strand
TCATTGCGAGGGATTTAGCCCCGAAGCAATCCGGGAGATTGCCACGTTTCGCTCGCAATGACAGCTACTTTTAAGTTATGGTATTAAACTCTCTCCATTGATGATGCGTAATATGTCCTGGTAGGTGATTGCCAGGAAAAATGCCATTATTAGGGCGTAGCCGATGAGGTGCATTAGCCCTTCAGTCTTGGGCGAAATACGTTTGCCTCGGCGTACCCATTCCAGGAGGACGAAGGCGATCCGGCCGCCATCTAGGGCGGGGAGAGGAAATATGTTGATGATAGCTAGGTTTATGCTGAGAAAGGCGGCAAATTCCAGTAACGGACTAATGCCAGCCTTGGCTACCTCCCCGGTTAGCTGGGCGATACCTACCGGACCGGCCACTGCCGCAGGGGCTGCCCCAATGATCATACTGACTATGCTGTTCTTGAATATAACGAAGGTTTCGATACAGGCATTTACTCCCAGGGGTATCGTCTTCCAAAAGGGGTGGTATTGGGTGGCAATGACTGGCTCTGAGATACCCATCATAATTCCAATTGCCCCTTGACCTTCTGGTGGTCTCCATCGAGGTACGATTTGAACATTCTCTGTCGTCAAGTCACTGTGTCGGATAAGTATGTTAATCTCCTTGCCCAGATTGAGCTGGACATGGCGGTGCAGGTCCCCAGTGTTGTCTACCAGTTTATCATTGATGCTAAGGATGGTATCTCCTGGGCTGATACCAGCCCAGGCGGCCGGGGAATCTGGCGCTACTTCTTGTGCTATTACCTGCCCTGTTACCGTGCTATGGGGAATCATGAAGGCGATTGAAAAGAGAATGAGGGGCAGCAGGAAATTCATCAGTGAGCCGGCACCGAGCACTAAAAGTCGGGTGACGATACTTTTGCTGGCTAAGCTTCCGGGCACCTCGGGGTCTTCTTCACCGGCCATTTTGACAAAGCCACCCAGCAGTACCGAATTCAGTGAATATATTGTATCACCCCGTTTTATAGATAGGAGTCGCGGGGGGAAACCAATGCCAAATTCATCCACTTTCACACCGGTTGCCCTAGCGGTAACAAAATGCCCGATTTCGTGGGCAATAATAAGCACCATTATAATAACGAGGAACGATACTATGGAAATCAGTATTGTCATGGATTATCTCCGTTAATAAGTTTTAGAACTTTTTCTCTCGCCCAGGTATCCGCCGCCACGATTTCTTCCAGGGTCGGGTCGGCTGTGGAGTCGTGCTCTGCCAGTGTCTTCTCTACCAACCCGGCGATATCAGTAAGTTTGATGTGTTCAGATAGGAAAAGCTCAACAGCAACCTCATCGGCAGCACAAAGCACTGCCGGGTAAGTTCCCCCCTTCTTCCCCGCCTCGATAGCTAACCCGAGGCAGGAGAAGGTATTAAAGTCGGGTTGTTCAAAGGTCAGTCCTTTAATGTTGCTCCAGTCAAGCCGGGGAAGTTCCGGGTTGGGCAGGCGCTCGGGATAAGATAGGGCGTATTGAATCGGTAACCGCATATCGGGGCAACTTAGCTGGGCCTTAACTACCCCATCAATAAATTCTACCATCGAGTGTATAATACTCTCGGGGTGGATTAATACCTTAATGTTATCGAATGGTATGTCGAATAACCAGCGAGTTTCAATTATCTCAAGCCCCTTATTCATCAGGGTGGCTGAGTCGATGGTGACCTTTCTTCCCATCTGCCATGACGGGTGTCTCAGGGCTTGCTCAGACGTAACTAGACTTAGCTCTTCCGGCGAGTAGTGACGGAAGGGGCCTCCTGAGGCAGTTAGAATAAGCTGGGCTGCCGGTGGTATTTCTCCCCTCAGGCATTGCCATATTGCACTATGCTCACTATCGATGGGCAGAATCCGGGCGTTATTTATCTTTGCCTCATTGGTGATAATTTCACCGGCCATAACCAGAGATTCCTTGTTAGCCATGGCGACATTCTTACCGGCCCTTACCGCTGCCAGTGTCGGGGCTAGCCCGGCTTTCCCCGAAGTAGCGATGACAACAGTGTCTACCTGAGAGTGAGTGGCGATATCTTCCATCGACAGGAGTTTGTATTCCGTATTAGCTAGACAGGCTTTTTTGTCCTGACAAAATACAAAGTCCGGCTTAAACTCATCAATCTGTTTTGCTAGTAAATCTGTATTGTTCCTGGCGGCCAAGCCGACTACCTGAAAGTGATGGGGTAGCTTACGGACAACCTCAAGGGTTTGCTGACCGATTGAGCCGGTTGAACCAAGGATAGCCAAACGCTTCATTTCATTACCCATACCACATACTATCATACAACAAATGCTGAACTTAGACCATTCCGCCCCCGTATCTGGGTACGGGGTAAACACAGGCGGAAGGCTTCAGCCTGAGTTCAGCGTTCGACTGAGCTCACGCCGAAGTCCCGAGGGCGAAGCAATCACAAATCCTGTCATTCCGTACTTGAGACGGAATCCAGGTGGGGAAGGAGTATCCCTCCCACCTCCCAGATTGCAACGTCGTCCTTCAGCCAAATCCTTCCAGTGAAGGACTCGCAGCGACAAATAGAACCAGTGCTTTGGTGTATTGACATACTTTCAGGACAGGACTAAACTAAGACCCTGATAAGTGAACGACAGAGGCAGAGTAAACATTATAACTAAGAAAGAGGAGATATAAGATGGGTAAAAAAGAACTGGCGCCGGAATGCCTCATACCGGTACGCCCCATTTTTCTTGTCGGCGCCAACGTGGCGGGTAATCCAAACTTCATGGAAGTTGGCGGCGGAGGCCTCCTCAGCTCTGAACCGCCTATGATTACTGTGCCAATTAGATTTAAGCAGTACACGCTGAAGGGTATCCTGGAAAACTGGACATTCTCAGTAAATATTCCATCGGTGAAGCTAGCCAAAGAGGCTGATTATTGCGGAATAGTAAGTGGTGCCAGCACCGACAAGGTTAGAGACTGCGATTTTAAAATTTCCTACGGGAAGCTTGAAACAGCCCCGATGATAGACCAGTGTCCGGTATCTATGGAATGCAGCGTAATGCAGATACTGCGTTCTGATATTCATTCAATCATTATCGCTAGAGTCGAGGGTACCTATATTTCTGAAGAATTGGTGAAAGAAGGTAAATCTGATTTCGATAGTCTGGCGCCTCTCCTGTGGTTTAGAGAAAAAGGCGAATACTTTACGTTGGGTACGAGTGTCGGCAAATCTCGGACTATCGGTCAGGAATTGAAAAAGAGTTAATCAATACATGGGGGCAAGTCCACAGCAAATCACCACAAGTTCTTTGAAGTTGGTGGTCAATCAGTATATTATTAATCATATGAGAGCACGCGACCACGCCTTGATTGGAGCCTTAACCGCCTCTGCGTTGATGCCCGTTTTAGGAGTAAATAGTGTCGTCTTTTGGACTGCGTCAGTGCTTATTGACGGTGATCATTACGTTGATTACGTTTATCGAAATGGGTTTAAGGACTTCACCATTAAGGGGATGTTTCGATTTAATAGGTCGCTGTCTGCCGTTCTGTCTAAAGAAAATAAAAAAGGTGGCTTTTTGACCATCAGCTTGCTGCACACGATAGAAGCTCTCGGCTTTCTTTACATTGCTAGTGAGCTAACTGGCTGGCTGTGGTTGCAGTCAGTATTCTGGGGAATGCTCTTCCATATTTCCACTGATTTAGTTCATAAGTTAGTAAGAGGAGGGAGGATTTTTGGGCGGGCGCTGTCAATTATAGAATATGTGATTCGGTCGAGCAGCATGAAACAGCGTGGCATTCAACCTCAAGAGGTATACCGGAGAGCAGCAGCACAACTGACCGATAGCACCGAAATACAAGACATAAAGGAATCTCAGTAACAGTGAACTATCAGTGAAATAACAAATGGTTATCAATGGGACATCAGTAGAGAGTAGACGTTTGAATAACAGGTGGATAACAGGACGGAAATAGCTCAAAAACCGGTATCCTTTATGGAGGCAGGTCGGATTTTATATGAGGAATATCTAAATGGATGTAGTAGTTTATTCCAGCCCTACTTGACCATACTGTAATATGGTGAAGGAGTTTCTTTCACAGAAGAGAGTAACCTATAAAGAATATGACGTATCCCGCGACCAGAACGCGGCTCGTCAACTTGTAGATAGAACCGGTCAGATGGGAGTGCCGGTTACTGTCATAGACGGGCAAACGATTATCGGGTTTGACCGTGTTAAATTAGAGCAGGTTCTAAGCCGGGAACAGCGTCCCCCCCTGGGTGCCACCGTAGCCGATGCCAGTAAGATAACTGCCAGGCAGGGTACGGGAATTACCCTTGGCGCCTATGTCGGTAACGTCAGGCCGCGTTCCTTAGCCGAGAGACTGGGGTTGGCGGCTGGTGATATTATTACGGAAGTGAACACGCAAAGAATCGCTAACGCTGATGACCTGGAAAGAGCTATCTCAAGGCTAAGCGGGGGTAGTCGCGTCTCGCTGGTTCTCATTAGAGGAAATAAGGGACTTACTACTGAAGGCACGCTTTAAGAAATGAATTACAAATTGGGTCCTTTAGATCTTACTGTGATTCAGTTATTGTTTGGTTTTGCTTGGGGGTGTCATTCCGTACTTGATACGGAATCCAAGTTGGGGGAGGGTATCCCCCCAATCGCCCCGATTTTCGCTTTTGGCATTTAGGACCTTCTCAATAAATGGAGGCATAAATTTTGCTAAGCTTAGTCTTTATCTCCTCATCAATCTGCTCAATTTCCGTTTTATTTATTACTTTGTCCGCAAGATTTCTTTTCCACCAGTCTCCATCAAGAATTTGACTGAGTGTTCTAACTGTTTCCCCCTTTTTGACCTCGTTTGGAACCCCTTCCTTTTAATATCGTCCCTTCGAATTACCTGTTAAATAATCCCCTTAATTCCCTCCCCATACGGTTCCCTGATGACACCACGCTCGGTGATGATGGCCGTGATATATTTATGCGGGGTAACATCAAAGGCGGGGTTGGCTACACCACAATCGGGGGCCATGCAGATTCCCTGAATGTGGGTTACCTCTTCAGACTTGCGCTGCTCGATTGGGATTTCCTTCCCCGAGGTTAAAGAGGGGTCGATGGTGGTGGTGGGGGCGGCCACATAAAAGGGGATGCCGTTCTCTTTAGCCAGCACTGCCAGAGTGTAGGTGCCAATCTTGTTAGCCGTATCGCCATTAGCCGTAATCCTGTCGGCACCGACAATAACGCAGTCAATCTCCCCGCGACTGATAAAATAGCCCGACATGGAGTCGGTGATGAGGGTAGTCGGGATATTGGCCTTCATTAATTCCCAGGTAGTCAGCCGTGCCCCTTGGAGCAGCGGCCGGGTCTCATCGGCGAAAACCATTATATTCTTGCCCTGCTCCTTGGCATAAATGATTACTCCCAAGGCAGTGCCGTAGCCGGTGGTCGCCAGCGGTCCGGCGTTACAATGAGTCAGGATGGTAAATCCGCCTTTCCCAGAGGGAAGGATTAGCTCAGCCCCAAACTGGCTGAGCTTTATGGTCGCCTCAGCCTCCTCAGAGTGTATTTTGACTGCTTCTTGAACCAGCGCCGTTCTAATCTCTTCCGCTTCCTTACCAGCTTCGGCTACCTGCTGCAGGCGGTCAATAGCTCGAAAAAGATTTTGGGCGGTGGGACGGGTGGCAGCGATAGCCCGGCTCACCGGCTGGAGCTTTTTCAAGAAATCAGATTTTGAGCCAGCCTTGATTTCCAGGGCACCCAGAGCTATGGCGTAGGCTCCGGCTACTCCAATGGCTGGCGCCCCCCTGATTTTTAATTCTATGATGATTGAAGCTATATCCTGGTAGCTGCTGGTCTCCAGGTAAACCTCTTCTTGCGGAAGCCTAGTTTGGTCGAGGATTTTCACCCGATTACCCAGCCATTTAATCGGTAGATAGTTTATCTCTATCAACTTCACCCCCTTCTGTTTTTATTGAGGAAGAAAGTATTCCTTAAGAGGCTGTCCAGGAATTGTCATTAATTCGCCCTCGCTATGACAAAGACAGTTTTTTCGGACGGATTGTCGAACACCCTTTCTGTTGTTGTCTTTCTCAGGGCGACTTTGCCTCCTCGAGCTTTTCTCTACAAATAATGTCTAGTTATATTTATTCATAGCTACCGTCGGACCTTTGGTGAGGACGCAGATGATGGCTTCGTTTACTATAGGTACGACATGGGTAATGGCGCGCTTTACCTCAGAGGGTAAATCACTAAGCAGATAGGTAATCATATCAGCGTCGGTGATTTCAGTCGAGTCTGTAGGGCTAATCGGTCGCCCGATACCCACCCGGATACGGGGAAAATCCTGGCTGACTAGTTCCTTAATGATGGACTCAATCCCCTTGTGTCCCGCCGAGCCGCCATTCAGGCGAATACGAATTTTGCCTAGGGGAAGGTCAAGGTCATCGTGAATGACGAGGAGGTTATCCAGGCTGATATTAAATTTCTTGACCAGTTGGCTGACTGCCTCTCCGCTCTTGTTCATATAGGTCTGGGGTCTGGCTACTACCACCTCGTTACCGGCTAGCTCACCGGAGCCGATTCGGGCTTTCCCCTGCTTTTTATCGAACCATATGTGGTTCGTCCGGGCAAAGTGGTTGACACACATAAATCCTAAGTTATGGAGGCTACTGGCATAGCCCCGCCCCGGATTGCCTAAGCCTACAATTAATTTCATGATTTATATAACCTTATCCTCCCTGTGAGGCTATCCGAAAAAGGCGCTTTTGTCATTGCGAGGGCGAAGCCCGTGGCAATCTCTGAGATTGCTTCGCCTCCCGATTTTACCGGAATGGTCTCGCAATGACAATTTCTGGACAATCTGAGTTTTCGGGAGAGGGGCGAAGCCCCTCTGATTCCCCTTTTAGCTCTCTCCTATTTTCCTCAAAAATGCTTCCTCGGTGAGCCTTTCCGTATTCAATTTATCAGCCTGGTTCAATTTGCTCGCTCCAGGCTCGGCGCCTGTTACCAGGTAGGTGGTTTTCCGTGTAACGTTGTCTTTGGCGGTACCGCCGAGGGTTTTTACCATTGTCTCAGCCTCCTGCCGGCTGAAGGCTTCCAGCCTGCCGGTGATAACAAACTCCTGCCCGGCCAGGGGTAGCTCTTCGTGTTTGGCCGTTTCTTCTTCCAGCCTGACCCCTGCCTCTCTCAATCTTTCGATAATGTGACGGTTTTCTTTTTGCTTAAAGAAGGCGACTATGCTATTGGTAATCCTGGGTCCTACGGTGGGGATAGATACGAGTTCTTCTTCTGAGGTATTAGCCAGATTGTCAATACTGCTGAAGTTTGCTGCCAGAAGTTGAGCCATCTCTATCCCGACATGGCGTATCCCTAGGGTGAAGATAAGTCTAGCGAGCGGCCTGTCTTTGCTGTTATCGATAGCTTCAAGCAGATTGTCTACGCTCTTTTCTCCCATGCCCTCCATCTCTAGTAAGTCTTCTCTATTAAGGTAATACAGGTCGGCGATATTTTTTACCAGCTGTTTATCAAATAGCGTCGCGCTAAGACTTTCACCTATCCCCCTGATATCCATACCGCTTCGGGAAACAAACAGCTCTATCCCGTGTTGAACCTGGGCGGGACAGGCAGTATTGGAGCAATAGCACATAACTTCGCCTTCGGGTTTAACCACCTCAGCCCCGCACACCGGGCATCCCGGGCGCTGCTTCTCACTATCGAATATCTTCTCTAGCAGGCTGAATTCTCTTTCCTGCCCGCTGCGCTTACTCTTAATTGGCCCAACGACTTCCGGTATCACCTCTCCAGCGCGCTGGATATAAACCCAGTCGCCTTCACGGATGTCCTTGCGCCTGATGTCATCCTCGTTATGCAGGGCTGCCTGTTTAATGGTTACCCCTCCCACTGACACGGGTTCCAGGACGGCATAGGGATTAAGGGTGCCGGTTCGGCCAACACTGATTCTGATTTCTTTTAGCCGGGTGGTACCCTGAATAGCCGGGAACTTATAGGCTATCGCCCACCTGGGGTCATGCCCGATATTACCCAGTCGTTCCTGGAGAGCCAGAGAGTCTATTTTCACGACAATACCATCGGCTTCATAGGGCAGGCTCTCTCTCTTCTCCACCCAGGTGCGGTAGTATTCTTCGACCTGCTCAATGCTGGTGAGTAAGGCGTTATTGGGGTTTACCTTAAAGCCTAGCGACTTGAGATACTCCATCGTTTCCCAATGGGTTGTAGGAATCGTCTTGCCTTCGGCGTAGCCCAGCATATAGATATAAATATCAAGCGGGCGCCTAGCCGTGATACGCGGGTCAAGCTGGCGCACTGAGCCAGCCGCCGCATTCCGCGGATTAGCAAACAGGGGCAACCCCTCAGACTCCCTTTCCTGGTTTAGTTTATTAAAACCGGCTTTGGGCAGGAAGACCTCACCCCGCACTTCGAATCTGGGCAGTGCCTCTTCAGGTACGGAGAGGGGGATGCTCCTGATGGTCCTCAGGTTCTGAGTAATGTTTTCGCCACGAAAGCCATCCCCACGGGTAGCTCCGGTCGTTAGCTGACCGTTGACGTAGGTCAAGGCGACAGCCAGTCCATCCATCTTGTGCTCACAAGCAAAGTCGAATTGCTGACCGTCTATCAGCTTTGAGGTCCGGGTATGCCAGGCTAATAGTTCATTTTGGGAGAAGGCATTACTCAGCGATAATAAAGGTAATGGGTGTTCCACCACGCCAAAGGCTTCTACTGGGGCAGCCCCTACCCGCTGGGTGGGCGAGTCTGAAGTCAGAAGCTGGGGATATTGCTCCTCCAGTTGCTTCAGTTCCCTCATCAACTCATCATATTTGGCATCGCTAATCTCAGGGCTATCCAGCACGTGATAGCGATAGTTATGATAGTTGATTTGAGCCCTTAGTTGCTCTGCCCTCTCTTTTACTTTGTCTAGTTCATCCATACGAAGCCTGACCTATAATGTCATTGCGAGCAGTCTCAATTTTATCGGGGGGACGAAGCAATCCGCATAAATCTTTCGGATTGCTTCGTCCTTCACGAGAAGGACTCGCAATGACAGGGACATTTGAGCTTTCTTTAAGTATAGCATAGTAGATACCTGCCAAAAAGATAAAAACGTTAGTTCTTAAGTTGCGCCCTTTCTATTGCATAGGGTAAACTAGGGTGGTAAAGACAGTCGGTATCTGTTGACCTTGCAAGGTCTCCGAGAACTGTCATTCCGTCCTTCTCAGGAAGGACGGAATCCAGGTGGGGGGAGTGACATCTTTAGACCGGTGTTATTTTTCGGATAGTCTCCTAGAAAGGGATTAAGCTAGCGTGGCTGAGATTCGCCCCTTCCGGGGTGTGCATTATCGTCAATCGTTTACCAAAGACTGGCCGGCGGTTATTTGTCCTCCGCATGACATCATTCCCCCTCAGTTACAGCAAGAACTCTATCTGAGAAGTGAACATAACTTCGTCCGACTGGAACTTGGTCGGGAGTTACCTCAGGATACGGTGACGGATAATAAATATACTCGTTCGGCAGCTACCCTAGAGCAGTGGCTCCAGCAGGGCATCCTTGAGGTTGATGAAGCGGCGGTTATCTATCTCCATGACCAATACTTCACGCACAAAGAAAGGGAATATAGACGCCGCGGTATAATCGCGCGTGTCATGCTGGAGGAATGGGATAAGATGGTTGTCCGTCCTCATGAGGGTACGATAGCTGAGTCTAAGAGTGACCGATTAAGCCTGCTAGGGGCACTCCAGGCTAATACTAGCCCGATTTTGGCACTATTTGAAGACCGGGGCCGGCAAATCTCTTCGCTGTTAGCCACTCAGGAGCGAAGCGAACCTCTGCTCAATCTAGGGAGTGTTGCCGGAGAAAGTCATATTGTTTTGGCTATTACTGAGCCTGAGGTTGTTAATCAAATATCCAGTAGGTTAGTTGGACAGCCGCTCTATATTGCTGACGGGCATCATCGCTATGAGAGTGCTCTTGCCTACCAGCGTGAAAGACGAGTCTTTTCTCCATCAGCGTCAGGGGATGAGGCATTTAACTTCGTGATGATGACGCTGGTAGATTTTACTGACCCAGGACTTATTATTCTGCCTCCTCACCGCTTGGTTCGTGGTATACCAAAACTAACCTTGAGTGAGTTGACGTCCAAGCTGAAGGTATTATTTGAGATAGAGGAGTTGCCACTAAGCACGCCTAGAGTCTGGAAGCGGGTTGACAATTTACTCGCGGAGACAAATGAGGTCAGCTTAATCCTCTTTGGCCCGGCAGCAGAGAGCCTTTTTGTCCTGAGATTACGGGACCTGGCTGCCGTCAGCCAGATGATGCCTCACTTTCATTCTGAACTGTACCAGAGGCTCGATGTCAGTATCGCTGACCACATTATATTGGAGAAACTCCTGGGATTAAGCAGCGATAAAGAGAAGACAACCCTTGCCTATAGTTATGATAGGCTGGATGCGGTAAACAGGGTATCAGCCCAGGAATACCAGTTGGCCCTTCTGTTAAGTCCGATTAAGGCAACAACGATTAAAGCCATTGCTGATATCGGCGACAAGATGCCGAGGAAGTCAACCTATTTTTACCCCAAACTACCAGCCGGACTAATCCTCAATCGGTTGGTATAGGCCGTTTACTTCCCCTTGAATACCGGCGCTCGTTTCTCCATGAAAGCCTGGGCCCCCTCCTTGCTATCCTCTGTGGTGAAGCAGACAGCATTGTAATGAAGCTCCAGTTCCATCTGGGAATGTAAATCGGTGGACTGGGCTCCTTGATACAGGGCGTGCTTGGCCAATTGAACGGTAATTGGGGGACCGCTAGCTATGCGGGTTGCCAGTTCCCTTGTCACCGAAAGGAGGTCATCATGGGGCACGACACGGCTTACCAGGCCGATTCTCTCTCCTTCAGCGGCATCGATGATATCACCGGTCCAAACCAATTCACAAGCCTTGGCCATTCCCACCAATCTGGGTAGAAGCCAGGTCGAGCCGTTATCCGGAATAATGCCTCTCTTGACGAATATCTGGGAGAAGCGTGCTCTATCCGATGCTATTCGGATGTCGCAGGCCATCGCAAAGGACATGCCGCCCCCTGCCACCACCCCATTGATGGCGGCAATCACTGGCTTATCGAACTCGCTCAACTTTCGTACCGGTGCTCCCATGGCACTATCGCGGCGAACCGGAGCGGCTACTTGTGGACCCCCGCGGCCACCGCCAACGTCCACGCCAGAGCAAAAGCCGCGCCCTGCCCCGGTTACGATGACTGCCCTAATATTACGGTCTTTCTCCGCTTCCTCCAGGGCTTTTACTATTTCCTGCCCCATTAACCAGGTATAGGCATTCAG
>Ga0187833_10006017_pt1 | contig 11318 bp, 10 predicted proteins | sample ETNtaG_37_FD_167968 | JGI IMG/M metagenome (GOLD analysis project Ga0187833, IMG submission 167968) | Marine microbial and viral communities from oxygen minimum zone, Eastern Pacific Ocean - ETNP2014_SV_400_PacBio MetaG (Illumina Assembly) | ecosystem: Environmental > Aquatic > Marine > Hypoxic... | reverse complement strand
TTGGCAATAAGTGATCAAAGGTTAAATCGTTTTTATCTCCACAATACTGACAAGTAAATTTATCTCTAAGAAATACATTAAATCTGGTAAAATTTGGATGTTCTGAAGGTTTAATAAAACTTTTTAATGCAATTACACTTGGCAAATTCATTTCTAGTGAGGGACTTCTTACTTTTCTCCTATAGTTGGAAACAATACTTACTCTCTGAAGAAAAACAGACTTAATAGCATCCTGCCAACACCACAATGACAGCGGATAGTAGCTTAAAGGTCTAAAATCAGCATTTAAAACTAACGCTGGACATTTCTCCAACGGAACTGTTTCTGAGGCTGCTATTATCATACAAATAAGTTAGCCCATACTAATAAACATTTCAAGGGATAGTTTTTGTAATAATATTGTTTCATTTACAAAAGATTTTTTCTTAGAAACTCCAGCCCAAGACTTAAAGCTTCAACAGATATTCTATGTTCACAATTTTTAAAAAGTTTAGTTTTAATTTTCAAACTCTGTTGAACCAAAAACTCTTTGCTCTCTAGTAAATGGCTAGGCGATACAATGGTATCTTTATCACCGTGCATCAATAATATTTTAGGCTTTGAAACAATATTATCAGATAAATGTTGCTTATTAATTATTTTTCCAGAGTAACTAACCAAACAATTAATTTGCTCTTTTTTTTTAAGCGCTGTCTGAATAATTATCATAGAGCCTTGACTAAAACCAGCTAATGCGAGATTTTTTATATCTAGCTGAAAATCATTAAGAACCTGATCCAAAAAAGTATTAAGTTTTTTTTCAGTCACTAATGATTTCTCGAGAATCCTTTCATCATTTTCTACGGTCATATCAAACCATTGATAGCCGAATGGATTCAGTGCACAAATTTCTGGAGCATTTGGACATAAAAATACAGCATCTGGCAAAAACCTCCTCCAATTAACAGCAAGAGCGCTTATATCTTGGCCATCCCCGCCATAACCATGACATAAAATAATAATTTGCTTTGGTTTATTTTTTGAAAATGTTGAAAAAGATGTTACATCAAAAATATATTTAGTCATAATTTAACAGCCATTTAAAAAATTTCTCATTTCTAAAATCAATTGATTTTGACATAAAAAACAAATACTTAACATATGAAAAGTAAAAAACATATGAAAAATAAAAATAGCACAGTATGGAGTGCAAGATTTAAAAGCTCTACTTTAAAAATTTTTGAACAAATTGGAGCATCAATTGATACTGATAAAAGATTATTTGAAGAAGATATTTTAGGATCAATCGTACACACTCAAATGTTGATCAAACAAAAAATAATTAACAAAAAAATAGGCAAAAAAATAATCGATGGTCTAAAAAGAATTAAAATTGAAATAAAAAAAGGCAAGTTTTCTTTCAATAAAAAATTTGAAGATATTCATTTAAATATTGAAAAAAGACTTTTTTCAATTATTGGGAAGGATGCTGGCTATCTACATATTGCAAGATCAAGAAATGATCAGGTAATTACAGACTTTAAACTATGGTTAAAAAAATCATTAGTCAACGTAGTTAAAAATTTGGATAATTTGATTAAAAGTTTTTTAAAAAAATCAGAAAGCAACATTCAAACAATAATGCCTGGTTTTACACATCTAAAAAATGCTCAACCAATTTCTTTTGCACATTATTTGTTAGCTTACGTCGAAATCTTTAAAAGAGATAAAAAAAGATTTTCCAATAATATTATAAACTTAGATGAGTGTCCTTTAGGTGTAGCTGCTTTAGCTGGCACTTCATATAATATAGACAGAAATTTTACATCTAGAAAATTAGGTTTTAAAAAACCAACCTCAAATTCAATTGATACTGTATCTGATAGAGATTTCGCTCTAGATTTCTTATCCTCTGCTGCTATTTGTGCTACCCACATATCTAGACTTGCGGAGGATTTAATTATTTGGAATTCAGATGTATTTAGGTTAATAAAATTTAATGACAGAATATTAACCGGTTCCTCAATAATGCCTCAAAAGAAAAATCCTGATCCTGCTGAATTAATTAGAGGTAGGGCTGGTAAAAACTTTGGAAATTTACAGGCGATGCTAACAACTATGAAAGGCTTGCCACTCTCATACTATAAAGATATGCAAGAAGATAAAAGTTTAGTTTTTGATAGTTATGATGTGTTAATAGAATCTATTTTAATTACCAATGAATTGATAAAAAATTTAAACCCAAATAAACAAAGAATGTTATCGCTCGCAAATAAAGGTTATACTACCGCAACTGACTTTGCTGATTATCTTGTTCAGAAAAAAAACCTCTCTTTTAGGGAAGCTTATAAAATTTCTGTAAAGATTGTGAACTATGCTGAAAAGAATAACAAGAGACTAGATGAACTGAACATAGATGAGATAAAAAGGGTAAAAAATAACTTAAATAAAGATGTAATGAAAGTCTTTAATGTAAAAAATTCGGTAAATTTAAAAACATCGTATGGAGGAACTTCTACAAAAAATATAAAAAAAATGATATCAAAATTGAAGAAGGAATTTAAATAATGAGAATATTCTTTATGGCAATAATAATTGCTACAATTTGTTTTTCGTGTGGAAAAAAAGATGATCCAGAATATAAATCGTTTGAATATAAAAATAATACGATACAAATAATTTAATAAATAATGAATTTTATTCAACTTAGGAGCAATGGTCTTTGTATTGAAAATATATCTGCTCTTAAACTTGCAAAAAAGTACCGAACCCCTTTTTATTGTTATTCACTTGCACAATTAAGGAATAATTTTTTAAGATTTAATAATGCCTTTAAAAATATTAAACCAATTATATGTTTTTCGGTAAAATCTAACTCAAATCTAATTTTGTTGAGAGAGTTAAGAAAAATTGGATCTGGAGCCGACGTTGTGTCTATTGGTGAGTTACTAAAAGCAATAAAAATTGGCATTAATTCTAAAAAAATTGTTTTTTCTGGTGTTGGAAAAACTGAGGAAGAAATAAATAAAGCAATAAAAAAAAGAATACTTCTAATTAATGTGGAATCAGAAAGCGAAGCTATGCTGGTTAATAAAATTTCAAAAAAACTATCCAAAAAAACTTCTATTGGAATAAGATTAAATCCCAACATAAGTGGAAATACACATAAAAAAATATCGACAGGTAGCAAGGGCGAAAAATTCGGTCTGCTTTATGATGATTATGTAAATCTTTGTAAAAAAATTAAAAAAATGAAAAACTTAAAATTAGAAGGACTAAGCATACATATTGGAAGTCAAATAACAAACATTAAACCTTTTAAAGATATGTTGTCTACATTAGATAAACTAATTAAAAGAATAAAAATAGATTTTAAATTTATAGATTTAGGCGGAGGTATGGGTATTTCTTACTCTAATAAAGAAAAAAAACTAAATTTGAGAAAATATTCACAACTAGTTGAAAAATTTATGAAAAATAAAAATGCAAAAATAATTTTTGAACCTGGTAGAGTGATTATTGGAGATGCGGGTCTGCTAATTTCAAAAATTCTTTATATTAAAAAAAGTGCTAACAAAAAATTTATTATTTTAGATGCAGGAATGAATGATTTAATGAGGCCAGCTTTATATAATGCAAAACATCAAATCATACCTCTTAAAAAAACTAATAAAAGATTTACTGGAAATATTGAATTTGTGGGACCAATTTGTGAAAGTTCTGATAAATTTTTAAACCAAAAAGGATTTGAAAAAGTTAAAGAAGGAGACTACGTAGGCTTGACTCACGTTGGTGCCTATGGAATGTCTTTATCTTCAAATTATAATATAAGACCAAAAGTTGCCGAAGTTATGGTAACCGGATCAAGTCATAAGCTAATTAGAAAAAGACAAAGTTTAGAAAATTTAGTCAAAAACTAATATACAATTTAAATCAAATGTTGCTAATAAGATCATTAATATTTAATCTTTTTTTATACACGGGAATAGTTCTTGTATTTTTAATAGCCATTCCAACACTATTAATGCCCCCCAAATTTTCTTTATTTTTTGGAAAATTTTTAGGTCATTACGTAGTTTTTCTTGTAAGATTTTTTTTGAGTACAACAGTGGAATTTAAAGGAACAGAAAATATTCCAAAAACGGAAAAATATTTTGTGGCATCAGCACACCAATCTATGTTTGAAACTTTTGCACTTCAAAGTGTTCTTGACTACCCGGTATTTATATTAAAAAAAGAACTTTTAAAAATACCATTGTTTGGACTTTATTTAAAAAAAATTAAATCGATAGAAATTATTAGAGATACTACCACAAAAGATAATATTAATTTTTTCGACAAAATTGCAAACATAATTAAAAACGAAAATAGACCACTTTTAATATTCCCTCAAGGAACAAGAGTAAAATTTGAAGAACGAATACCTTTTAAAAAAGGAGCTGGCAGAATATACGAGGCCCTCAATATTTCTTGTGTTCCTGTAGCTCTAAACTCAGGTAAAGTTTGGCCAAAAATTGGGCTTATAAAATATCCAGGTAAAATAACAATTTCCTTTTTACATCCAATTGAGCCAGGAATAGAAAAGAAAACTTTTTTAAAAATATTAGAAAAAAAAATTTATAACGAAATGGATACAATAAAATAATTTATGTCAAAAAAAATATTATATCTCACATTATGCTTTCATAGGCATGATAACAAATATGCTGTCCTTATCCACTGGATCTTTAATTAAAGCTGGAGAACCTGTTTCATTTAGGTAAAATATAATTTTTTCACCATTAATTTGCGATGCCACGTCAATAAGATACTTAGAATTAAAGCTAATATTTAATTCATGATCAAATTTTACTTCTAAAGTTTCACTTCCATCTCCACTATTAGGGTTATTTACTGATAATTTTAATATATTTTTTAATAACTGAAATTTTACACCTTCTTTTTTATCAGTCGAGACAGAGGCCACTCTATCCACGGAATTTAAAAAATTATTTAAATTTATTTCTAATTTTTTTTCATTAGTTGTTGGTATCACCTGAATATAATTTGGAAATTTGCCATCAATTAATTTAGAAATTAATATGCTATTATTAAATTCGAATTTTATTTTTGATTTTATATTGCAAATTTTTATTGTTGCTTCTTGATCATCCAGCAATGCAACTAATTGATAAACTGTTTTCTTTGGAAGAATTATAGATTCAAAATTTATTTTTGAGTTCAATTTTGTTTTTGAAATAGACATTCGATGACCATCGGTTGCTACTGCAGTAAGAAAAAAAATATTTTCATGTTCAGTTTGGTGTAAGAAAACACCGTTTAGGTAATGTCTTGTTTCATCATTTGAAATTGAAAATCTTGATTTATTAAGCAATTTTAGAAGTGATTTAGAATCAATCGTAAACTCATTGTCATTAAAATTTTCATCAACTAGAGGAAAATCGCTTGGACTTAAACATAATAAATTAAATTTTGACCTTTCTGACTCTAGTTGAAGTTTATTTTCATTTACTAAATTAAAATTAATTTCACTACCAGGTGATAATTTTCTAACAATATCATAAATTACTGAAGCAGAAGTAGTTGTGCTCCCTTCGGCATCTATTTTGATATTGTCTATTAAATTGGTGAAAATTAAATCAAGATCGGTGGCAGTAATTTTTATAGATGAATTTTTAGCTTCAATCAATATATTGGATAGTATTGGAAGTGTGCTTCTTTTTTCTATAACGCCTTGACAATAATTTAAAGATTTTAAAAGTTGATCTCTACTTACATTAAACTTCATCGTAATTTTTATATAGTATCTTATTTTTAATTTTTTCTATTGCCTTATTTATCTCCTCATTGTTTCTTTTTAATTTATCTATAGTTTTAACAGAGTGAATAACTGTCGTATGATCTCGACCCGAAAACTCTCTTCCAATATCTGGTAAAGACTTCGAGGTTAAATTTTTTGTTAAATACATTGCAATTTGTCTTGGTCTAACCAAATACCTTGATCTTCTTTGTGAAAGCATTTCATGAATATTTATTTTAAAATAATCACAAACCGTTTTTTTAATATTTTCAATTGAGACATGATTTTCTGAAAAATTTATCAAATCTTTTAAGATTATTTTACTTTCTGAAATTGATGGAGATTTATTATATATCCTGCTAAAAGATATTATTCTGTTTAGTGCGCCTATTGTTTCTCGAATATTAATCTTCATTTCGGAGGCAATGAAATTTATTAAATTTTCGTCTGGTTCAATTATATCGGAAAAAGATTTTTTTATTTCATTTATTTTACTTTTTATAATATTTAATCTTAAATCAAAATCTGATTGTTGAATATCAACTACTAATCCTCCGGAAAAGCGAGATTTTATTCTTTCTTGAATTTTAGTTAATTTTATTGGAGCTCTATCCGATGAAATGACAATCTGAGATCCTTTATCAATTAAAGCATTAAAAGTATGAAAAAATTCTTCTTGCATTGCTTCTTTGCCAATTACAAATTGTATATCATCTATAATGAATACATCTGAAGCTCTAAAAGAATCTTTAAATTTTACCATTTCATTATTTCGGATAGATTTAATAAAATAATACATAAATCTCTCAGCGGAGATGAACATAACTTTATTATTTTCCCTCATTTTTAAACCAATTGCATTTAACAAATGAGTTTTACCCATTCCTATTCCGCCATAAATAAACAACGGATTGTAATGCGCAATTTGCTCACAAACTTTCTGTGATGCTTGATAGGCAAGATTATTGCTTTTTCCTATAATAAAATTTTCAAAACTCTTATTTGGATCTAAACGAGTATAACCGATTAGAGAGTTTTCAATGAAACTAACATTAGATATTTTAGACTCTTTTAAAGCCTTGGAGTTTTGATCTGAAACATTATTGCTATTTATATTTAATTTCGAATCAATAATAAAATCAATTCTACTTACAGTTTTTTTATGTAACTTTATAACTTCTAATATCTTGTCTATATATCTTGAAGCTACCCAATCTCTAATAAATCTAGTTGGAGACGAAAGTACCAAATAGTGCTGAAATTCCTCAACCAACTTAAGTTTTTTTATCCAGCTTTCATAAATATCTTTTCCCAATTTGATTTCTATATCTTTACAAACGGTTGTCCAATCCAAAGAATGTAAATCTGAAGAAATTACATTTTCTTGCGTAGAAATATTTTTTTTCATGTAAAAGAAATTTTAATTTTAATTTCTTTAATCTTGTTAAACAACTAAAGCAACTAGAAATTTTTTTTAGTTAAAAAAAAATAAAATCTATGATAGAAAACTAAACTTAAAAGTGTTTTAAACTTCTAATAGAAATATTTTTTATTTATTAAATTTGCAAATAACTTATGATGCTTATGCATAACTACATATAGATTAATTTAAAAAAAAATTGATTTATTTAGATAAAATATATTTTGTATTTACTTATAAAATAAATATTAATCTTAAAAGTTGGTCAACTCAAAATTGAAGTTTTCTATAGTTTATTAATTTTTTTTATAAATCTTGATATTTTTCTTGACGCAGTTTGCCTTTTTATGATCCCAACTTTGGCTATTTTCATTAATTGAGAATTGAATTTCGGCAACAGTTTAACTGCTTCTTTTTTTTTCTTTGCTGCTATTAATAAACTAATTTCCTTAATAATAGATTTATACTTACCTCTTCTAATTTTATTTACAGAAGTCTGTTTATAAACTCTCCTAGCTCTTCGAATAGCTGATTTTGTATTAGGCATAAAAGGAAAAGTTATATAACTCTTACATGTGTTTTGGTCAATGAATATTTACTACCATTAGACCTGACATTATAGCTTTAGACCTCAACTTCTGGTAATTCAGGCATGAAAATATTATATAATAATAAAAATATTTTATTAATAATAAAATTAACCATGAAATCTAATATCGCTGAAAAAAAAATGTTGGTTCAAAAGGTATTTGATAAAGTTTTTGATAAATATGACTTAATGAATGACGTTATGTCTTTAGGTTCACATAGATTATGGAAAAAACAAATGATTAGCTGGCTTTCTCCTAACAAGAATACAGTTTTATTAGATATGTCATCGGGAACTGGAGATATTGCAAAATTGTTTCTTAAACATACAAAAAATAAAGGAAAAGTATATGCTGTTGATCCAAATTCAAAAATGCTGGAAATTGCCAAAAAAAAACTTGCCAAATATAATAATATAAAATGGTATTTGAATAGTGCTGAAAAACTAAGTTTTAAAGATAACTATTTTGATTATTATTCTATTAGTTTTGGATTGAGAAATACAAATAATATAAATCATGTGTTGCAAGAAGCATACCGAGTATTAAAACCGGGAGGAAGATTTATATGTCTAGAATTTTCGAAAATTAAAAATTATAATTTTAAAAAATTATATGATTTTTACTCAAAAAATATTCCAAAAATCGGAAATATTGTGGTCGGAGATAGCCAACCATATGAGTACTTGGTTAAAAGTATAAAAAATTTTTATAATCAGGAAGAATTAATTGATTTAATGAAAAAAAATAACTTTTATAAATCTGAATATAGAAATCTTAGTGGTGGAATCGTCGCAATTCACTCTGGGTGGAAAATATAACCATGTTTAAAAAAACTTTTTTATTATTTAAAATTGGAAGGAAATTAGCTAAATCTGATGTAATCAACTCAATTTCAGAGATATATAACCCGCCGATATTAATTAAAATTTTTTTTTTTATTTTAGGTTTCAGCATAAAAAAAGAAGTACAAAAAAAAAATGAAAGCTCGGGTCAAAAACTATGTTCTTCGCTACAGGAAATGGGTACAACATTTATTAAGCTTGGTCAGTTTTTGGCTACAAGACCTGATATTATTGGAGAAAAATTAGCAATAGATTTAGAAAAACTCCAAGATAAACTTCCTCCTTTCAGCAAAACTGAAGCTTCCTTGATTTTAAAAAATGAATTTGGAGAAAAAACTTTTCAAAATATCCATGAATTTAGTGAGCCTATTGCTGCTGCCTCTATAGCGCAAGTACATTTTGCAAAAATAAAAAACAATGGTGTTGAAAAAGAAGTTGCAATAAAAATACTGAGACCTTCAATCAAAAAAATTTTCAATGAAGAGTTAGATGCTCTCATGCTATTAGCCTATATTATTGAAAGTATAGTAAAAAAAACAAAAAGACTACGGTTAATTGAAATCGTTTACTTGCTCAAAGAAATTACAAATATAGAAATGGATTTACGATTTGAGGCTGCCGCTGCAAACGAATTATATGAGAACACAAAAAATGATATTGGATTCATTGTGCCTAAAATTTACTGGAACTTTACTACTCAAAAAATACTTACATTAGATAAAATTGAAGGTATTCCAATTAGAGAAACTGAAAAACTTACAAAAAGTGGAATTGATACAAAAAAAATATCCAAAAATCTAATACAACATTTCTTAAGACAGGCCGTTAGAGATGGTTTTTTTCATGCTGACATGCATCAAGGTAACATTTTTATAAATAAGAATGGCGACATAGTTACAGTAGATTTTGGAATTATGGGTAGGTTAGATAAACTAAACCGTAGATATTTAGCTGAAATATTATACGGTTTTATTAATAGAAATTATAAAAAGGTTGCAGAAGTTCATTTTATAGCTGGTTTGATATCAAAAAAATTTTCGATCGACGAATTTGCCCAATCACTAAGGTCTATTGGTGAACCAATTTTTGGTCAATCAGTAAAAGACATATCTGGTGGCAAACTGTTAAAACAATTATTCGATAATACAGAAAAATTTGATATGCATACACAACCTCAACTTTTACTTCTTCAAAAAACAATGGTTGTTGTGGAGGGTGTGGCACGAAAATTAGATCCGGATACTAATATTTGGAATGTATCAAGGCCAATATTGGAAGCATGGCTAAAAGAAACGAAAGATCCACTTAATAAAATAAGTGAAAAAATAGAAAATGCATCTGAGGTATTAAAAAGACTTCCAGAATTGCCAAAAATTATGGATAAAGCCAATGAAGCATTATCAATCGTTGCAGAAGGTAAATTGTCTCCTAACTCCGCTTCATATTATTCCTTAAAGGAGGAAGAATTAAAAATAAAACTGTTTAGAAATAACTTGATATCTTCCTTTTTAGTTCTTGTAATTTTTCTACTATTGGTATTCAAATAAGCAAAATGAATTACTTAAAAAATAAAAAAATATTATTAATAATAACTGGTGGAATTGCAGCGTATAAAAGTCTCGAATTAATTCGTTTATTAAAAAATAAAGGATCTAAAATAAAAACAGTTTTAACTAAGAGTGGAAAGGAATTTGTAACACCGTTATCGATTACATCTTTAACTCAGAATAAAGTATATGAAGAATTGTTTGATTCTAACAACGAAGCAGAAATGGGCCATATTGCACTCTCCAGATGGTGCGATATTATATTGGTGGCTCCTGCAACTGCAAACTCAATTTCAAAATTCTCTTACGGAAATGCCGAGGATTTGGCATCAACTTTGGTTCTAGCTTCAGACAAAAAAGTTATCTTAGTACCTGCAATGAATGTAAGAATGTGGATGCATCAAGCAACACAAGAAAATGTCTCTAAATTATTAAATTATGGTTATCTTTGCGTAGGACCTGAGATTGGGGAAATGGCATGTGGAGAATATGGTGAAGGTAAAATGTCAGAACCAACAAAAATTATTGAATTTTTAAATAATCTTTTTTCTGAACAAAAAAAAATTTCAAAAAAAAAACTCAAAGCAATTGTGACTTCGGGTCCTACAAAAGAATATATCGATTCCGTAAGATATATTTCTAACAATTCAAGTGGAAAACAAGGCTATGAGATAGCGAAATCTCTACTAAAAAGTGGAGTAGAAACAACCCTTATTACTGGTCCAACCAACTTATTTGATCCAAAAAATTTAAAATTAATAAAAATTCATACTGCAGAAGAAATGTACGAAGAAACAAAAAAAAATCTTCCAGCAGATATAGCGGTATGTGCTGCTGCGGTAGGTGATTTTAAAATATCTAAATTTCAAAAAAACAAAATTAAGAAACAAGACAAAATTAACTTAGAGCTAGAAAAAAATAGGGATATATTGAGCTATTTATCTACTCACAATTCTTTGAGACCTAAGCTAGTTATTGGTTTTGCTGCTGAGACAAACAATGTTATTGAAAATGCTGAAGCAAAGATTTCAAAAAAATACTGTGATTGGATAATTGCAAATGACGTGTCAAAATCTGATATTGGGTTTGATTCAGATTTTAATGAAGTTTCAATAATTTATAAAGATAAAAATAAAAAGA
>Ga0187833_10006015_pt1 | contig 11322 bp, 10 predicted proteins | sample ETNtaG_37_FD_167968 | JGI IMG/M metagenome (GOLD analysis project Ga0187833, IMG submission 167968) | Marine microbial and viral communities from oxygen minimum zone, Eastern Pacific Ocean - ETNP2014_SV_400_PacBio MetaG (Illumina Assembly) | ecosystem: Environmental > Aquatic > Marine > Hypoxic... | reverse complement strand
TTGTATAATTGGAAAATTCGAATCCATCGGTTCCGGCTGAGGTACGTTCCTATCAACCAAAACTCCTCCATGGGGACTAATCATTTTATAAAATTCCTATTTTATTCGTGAACAGACATATTAAAGCTGGGGAAATTACGAAAGCGGCATGTTCTTGCGAATAAAAACATCATCAGGTAATTTCCACTCCACCAATGTTAGACATAACTAATCAATTAGCAAAAGCCGCTCGATTCATCTCGAGTCCTTTGAGAGTCCTACCTGACTTTATCGTCATCGGCGCACAGAGAAGTGGTACAACTTATCTGTACAACTTGCTACAAATGTACCCTGCTATACTCCCGGCTTTCAGAAAGGAAGTTCATTTCTTCGATAAGAATTTCTTCAGAGGTTTAGCTTGGTATCGGGCACTCTTTCCCACTATTTTGGAGAAAGTGTCCAACAACGCAACAAATAGCTGCAGGCCAATAACTGGAGAAACGTCATCATACTACCTATTTCATCAGGTAATTGAGAAGGATACAAGGATGACAGATATTTCTTTAGATGATTTTTATTCAGAATTATATAATGTCGTCTATGATAATGTGGTGGAGTGAAAACAGATGTCATTCATTGTAGTTAATACAGGTAGGGTTGCCAGTCAATATTTTTATATTAATTTGAAGTTGCAGCCTGGTGTTATTATGCCATCTAGATATGCTTTCGATCATGTAGTCAAGTCTTATGTAAAAAGACGATACAGCAGGCCCATCAGTGAACTCAGACAGTGGTATGTTGAAAAGCTTAGTCATAATTCCGGTGCAGAGTTAGGAATCGTATTTCACTCTGTTCGTCCAAATTTGGCATACCCGTTTGTCTCAGACCGCAATATATCATTTTTAAGCGCTATCCGTGATTCACTTGGCATTGATACTATTTATTTCCCAGTTCGAGATCCCAAGGAGGTGTTTCTATCTGAGCTTAATCGCCAATTGGCGAGAAGAGTTGGAGACTGGTCTTATCCAGAAGGATTAAACGGGTGGAGAAAAAATTTGAGCATTAATGATTTCGCCATACTTAATGAGAGTATACTGGTTAATGATGCTGATCCTTCGGAATATTTCTCCAAACCAGTTACAGAAGTGGATCTCTGGAAAATCTCAGAAAAGATATCCATTCGGACCGGAAAAATATTTTCTCTTTATGAATTATTCTCCAAAGTCTTTAACAAAGTATTGGTATTCAATTACAGAGAATTAATTGAGAATCCAGAAGCAATTTTTGAGAGAATGGGGAAGCAGGGAGGCTTTCAGTTCATTGATCGAACACTTGTACATACGCGATTGAATAGCCTTGCAAACCGTTTCTTATTATATAATTCGTTCGATGTTTCGCTAGGTTGGAGAACTGAAACATTTTTGAAAAAATCAGGTTTAAATTTTGACTATAAGAGCGGGTTATTAAGGTTTTTCAGATTGTTGCGAAGTTCAATGCCGAGGGTGCATCTACGATTTGGCCGACACTGTCGTTTTAGATTCGAAATACCTGAAGTAATTCCTATCTGCGAAGATTGGGGTAAACATCAGCAGGTATCGGTTGTTCCGGCTTCTACTATGAAGTCGGTAATAAAAGCACTTGGTTCTGATTTAGCTTTAGCAGTTAGAGTTGATGATGCAAATAATTTATATGATAAGGAACTTGACGCATTAGCTACAGCGGTGTCACGTGTGATTGCACCTAGATTTGATCTCAACTTTCAAATAATGTATAAGTTTTATCGCGAAAATGTGTACTTAAGGGATGTGCAGATCAATGAATTATACAATATCTTTTGGACGGAATGTGAGAAAGAATACGAGAAGCTATGGAAGATGGATAAGTCAGTTGGATCCTTGTTGTAATGAGTCTGAAAGTAATTGTGATTGAGTTTAAATTGGATTTCAATGCTACCTTGGTGCTACACGATCCCTATCACCTGAGTTTCTATCCAATCCCACGAATAGACATCCCTTTCTCTCATGAAAAGGTAAACAAGTACTAGGAGATGGATACTGAGACCCGAAGGCGATTAATAACATTCTACCAACCGTTCAATAGAGATTTAGAAGAACTAATCGGCAGAAGTGTAAACTGGGATTAAGGAAGATAATACCGGGGGTGTACTTTCAGGATGTCCTACTGTTTAGAACGTCTAATTAAGGGAAGTCCCAGTATGATACCGATTGACAAAATGGTGCTTATAAGTGCAGTTCTACTGATTAATCGAGCATTCTTGAAAGTACTATCGTTATAAACAAATTTCACACTATGATCACCGCTTGGAATATATACGGATCTCAGAACGTGGTTTGTCTGATAGATCGGTGTTTCCACCCCATCGACCTCGGCTAGCCAGCCAGGTTCATAATAGTTTTCGGACAAAACAAGTAAGCCTCCTGTCTCACTGAATATTTTCATCCTGAGCTCATTTTCAGAGTAGTATGTAATCTTTACCTGGTCTATTCCATCGACTTCTGTAGCTTTGAGATCAAAACCAACTACTATTGCCTCATCCGAGGGATCAAATCCGTTTGTTAACGTAGCAGATAGGGACTGTGCCTGAGTTTCTACTGGTTTGATGCGGTGTACTATCCATGCACGGGGCAGGACATTGAGGTTTTCGTAGATGTTGGGGTTTTTTGCAGTCTGTTTGAAAAAAGGTTCAAGAGATTGGCCTGAAATAATATACTTCACATTTAGCATATCAAGGATCGGCTTACGGACTTTCAAAACCTCCAATTTATACGAAAAGGGCACATTCGAATTTGATTGACCTAATACATTTAAACTACTTGCATCCATTATATCCTGATATGTTCTCAATTTTACAGGTCGATAACCACTGATGCTTGATATTCCATAATAACCGTACCAATTAGTGTTGAGACTGTGGAGTGGCAAAACTCGGTAAAGTGATTTGTCTTTTTTTAAGAATCGAATTTCATTATTTATTCTATACTGTTTTGTTAGTGATGTAGCAGATTTCAAATTGAGGAATTCCATATCTACTATGCCTAAGTCAATGACAAGCAACAAAATAAACATTATCCCAAAAGAACCAGCTTTGATAATTTTTTTTCTTCTCAATAACAATGCACCAATACTGCCCCCCGCAACGAGGAGAGAAAGTAACATTCCCTTGTTAAAGAGATCTAATCTTGTAGCTTTTAATCGATCTAAGTAAGATTTTGGGATTTCCTGTCCAGCCTTGCTGAACATTTCAGTTGATAAAAGTCCGTCACCAATAAAAAGGGAAAGTAGAGATACACCCAAGATAAGACCCAATATTATTAACAAAGTTTTTACTAACTTTTGTGAATCACCTTTTTTGCCTCTCTCTGGTAAATACATCAGGTTTTCCAGACCTTGGGAAGTAACAACACCAAGACTAATTGGTAGTAGTGCGTAGATCATAGAGGGCACACGAAACTTGTCAAACATGGGTGCCAGCTGATACAACGTTTTGAACATTACAGAGAAATAGTGCCCAAACCCTGTGATCAAAATCAAGAGAGACACAATAGCCATAGGCAGGACAGTTCTACGTCTGCTTCCCCACAACCCCGGAATTATAAAGAATATCATCAGAAGACCAAGATAGTGAGTCGATTGAGTAAATGACATGTATCCCCAGTAGGCAGCAGATTGCAGACCATAGAAATAGGGGTATAGGAACGAGACTGTCTCTTTTGGATGAAATGACCACCTCGTCGTATAGTCCCACTTTGCACCCGCATCGACCTGTCCCGGCGTATCGAGTACTGATGGTGCCCCCCTGGTAGAATGACTTTGAAACTCATAAATAGATAAATAAGGATCCAGAACCAGAAATGCCATCAGGCACAGACTTGCCATGAGTATTATTATTGTTTTTCCTTCTTTTCGTGCCCTCCATTCTCTTTTGATCACAGCTCTACCCTGATCCCAGATCAACAAAAAAACAATCACCATCCAAGTGTAGTAGACAATTTGTACATGCTTTGTCCACAGCTGAAGAGCTCCCACTAAACCCAAGAACAAAACACTTTTCCATGTTACAGAGATCACAGCGTATCGATGAGCCAACAAAATCCAAGGAATATAACAGATCGCATAAAGTTTAGCGGCGTGACCGGCATTTATCAAACCATAGTAGTAGGGAGACAATGAGAAAGCCAGTCCGCCAAACAGACTTGGGAGAACAGAAAGATCTATCTGACGTAGAAACAGGTACATGCCAAACCCACCAAGCACCAGATAAAACAAGTACCACAAGCCCTGGTTGAAGAGAACTGGATCTAGGAGTAGTCTCATTGGGTTCGAGGGTGTATAGATAAAGCCACCATACGAGGGCATTCCGGAGAATAAATGAGGATACCACTGAGGAATGTCTTCATTCTGATGCACATAATCCTTAATCCATTGATTAGTTGCATGCCTGGAAACAATATCACCTGATATAGAATTCTTATCGTAAAATACCATTTCGTGGAGAAAGAATAGCACCACGATTAACAGTAATACAATCGCTATTATGTTGTTGGTTGGCTTCATAGATTGCGGTGTATTGATGGAAGTTTTACTTTGTGAAAAATGGATTTTATACCAGTAATTTCATTCTTCCCTATAATTCCAGTAAATCTAAGAAGTGTTACGAAAACAACCAAACCACTCAGTCCAATGATCTGACGTACATCTCTAAACTCGGCCTGAAGAAAGATAACCCCAGCGAAAATAATAGATGCAATGAAAAAGAGAACAACCACTCTTCTCCAACCCCAATCGATACGAACAAACTTTTGGGAAATGATGTAGACTAAACCAGTTAGGAAAGTGTAAGAGATCAGTGTAGCCCAAGCAGCACCCCAAAGACCAAACTTCCTAATTAGAAAGTAGTTCAATACCAGATTAGCCGCTATCCCGCTAACAGAGGACAAGATCAGCCAAATCGTTTTATCGGTTAAAACAGTTCCCGCCATGAAAAACTGTCTGAATCCATTTACCAAGTAAGCAAAAGCAATCAGGGAAATAATAGAACTACCGACCAAATAGTCTTGACCAGCTAATACTCCTATCAACTCTTCAGAGAAGAAAGAAATTACCATAAATAGCGAAACACCAACCGTTGAATAATAAAATAGAATATCTTTTAAATACTGTCTCGAATTTTCTCCAATTCCCATTTTATACATCATTGGCATCCATCCTCTCTGCAGAGGCATAACAAGGATCATGTTGATAATCATTCCAAACTTATAGGCAATGTAATAAATACCAATATCAGATAGCTTGACATCAAAACTTACCAGGAAGTACCGATCGGAAAAGGTCAATACTGGCATCACGAGTGCAAAAAGGACAAATGGTAGCCCAAATCTCAGGAAACGTATATATTCAGCTGAGGATGGCCAACTCATATATTTGGAGAAAATCGATATGCAAACGAAAAGAAAAATTGGGGCAGATACGACAATTTTGGCCAAGAGAACTCCCTGAAGTTCAGCACCCCGAAGTGCAACCAAGTAAACTGTCATCAAAAGTACCCCAACAAACTGACACAATGAGAGAACAACATAGCTCCCTGCCTTACCTTCGTATTGGAGTAGTGCGAGCAGAAACCGGAACCCGAAAGTAAAGAAAACATTCGTTAAAACTAGAAGGAGTAAGTAAGACTGATCTTCTCCTAGGCCAAGAAAAGGAGCAGGGAATCGGTAATTCAAGCCAATAAAACCGAGCAAAATGAAATTGACAACTGAGGTCCCAACGAAGGCTGAAAAGATCATTCGCCGCTTCCCTGATTTTATTTTTAAAGGTAGATGACGCCAAAGAGCATTATTCATCCCGAGAGGAACAACAGTCAACATGAGAATTTCCACCATCTCGAGAAGAGCTAATATTCCAACATCCGATAAGGTTAAGTAGTGCGTATAAATTGGAATAAGGAGTACGGCAGCTACTTTATTGAGTACGTTCCCTAATCCGTAGATGGCTGTACTCTTCCCTAACTCCTTAATCGGTTCTCGAATCGGCATTAGTTACACTAAAGCACCTTTGGAGCAGATGCTTCGTACGCAGTAATACATTCCTTCCAAAACTCAGTTTGACCGCTCTTCTTAGTTGTCCAGTGAAATGTTCCCGATCCGTAGAAATGAGTCATAAACGGCTTATCATTGTATAGATAGAGTTCAAAATGTTTGGCTAAGTTGAGTAGTGAAGATTGACCTTCATTCATTTTTAGCCTACTATCATCAGCATAGACTGCTTCAAAAACCCATGGGAAGTAACTTCTTCCCCGCATGGATTCCACAATTTTCCATCCTGTGTCCGGCGAACAAATACCAACTTTCCTTTCAAATTTCTGGCTAAATGACCTTAGTCGGGTGTGTTTCCTCAACCTTTCCTTGCTACAAACAGGACCAAGCCGCAATACTTTTCTAGAAAAGAAATTGTAGCTACGCCTCAGCGTGCCCGGAAACGGATACCAATCGGGTTGTAATTTCAGAAGTGCTTTAGTTTCAGTAAAAAAGAAAATTGGGCTGGGGAAATCATGAATCTTACCAAGCTTCCACGGAGGATAGGGTGCTCCTAATACACCGAATCCTTTCGACAATTCATTACGGCAGATCTCATCCCAACCGGACTGGAAAACGTGGATGTCCGGATCAGTAATCAGAACGTAAGGGGCATCAAGATACTTCATCCCTATGTTTAATGCACAGGCATGTGCGACAGATCCCTGTAATCCCTCGCCGGATAAGGAACGGATTTCAATATTTAAATCCTCAGAAATGACTGAAGATAGTTTATCGTCTTTCCCATTTGAGTTGTCGATGACTAAGAATCGCAAGAGTTCTGGATTCTCGGCCTTATCACACAGATTTTGTACCAAGTCTCTGATCAAATCCGTTGAATACCAACTGACCGTAGTGATTTGAATCTCTTTTTCGGAGCTCAATGTCAAGACAATCAGTTCCTTAGGAGAATCTTGAATACAAATTATTTCGAAATTGTACTACGTCATCCAATACAGGAATGTGAAGATTATCCCCTTCTGGTATTCCCCTACTTCGGTCAAGTTTGGGATCAACAAATTTTGACACAATCTTTTCATCTAGCGGTATTTCAAGACTTGAGAAAATTGAACGACAAGATTTAACAGGGTTATTCACAAGATCTTCAAAAAGATAATACATTACTTGTACATCGTAATCGTCGACAGCGTCAAGGGCACGCATATAGTATCTCATCCATAGTCGGAGACCTACTTCAGGTAGCAATTCGTTCCGCCGGAATAAAGACCGCGCCACACTGACCTCATTTCGCACAACCATTAGGATTCTAGTCTCTTTCATGAGCCCTAATTCTTTCAATTCATTTAACCAAAGGTTGAGCGTTAGGCAAGTTCTAGGATCTTTCCATCCCCAATTCTGGTACTCAGTTGCATATTTGGATAACAGATGCCTCATTTTCCTTCGTAGTCTTCCAGTTGCCTCAACTTCCGGAATGTCTAATGAATATGATTTCACGTCGTAGTTCTGATATGACAAAATCCTATCATTCACTTTTCTGAAATCGTAGTTCTCGTAGAATCCCTTTGGGTTCTGAGGCAAGGGTTTTGGACGAAATGTCTTATTCGATCCCATTAATATACCGTTCAAATGAAGTATGCCTGCCACAGCTGAAGTTCCACTCCGGTGCATGCCCACTACAGATATAATCATCGATAATGGCCCCTAGAGATCCTCATCTGGTCGCCTTCTTCCAATACTTGAACGAACACACCATAACTTAACATACTTAAATGTGAATTCAACTCATAAGTATCTGCCTCTTGAAGGATAGATAAATAAGTCACCCAGTAATCCCGTTCATAGGCAGGTAAGATGCAAAACCTTACGTAGATAAAACAAGACATAATCAATCAGAGATCGCCTACGTATCTGGTGTTAAATTTCAATAGTTTGCTGGTAGATGTTGTGGAAGTGTAGCAGACGCATCTGTCAATTCAAACAGATTCACCAAGCTGCGTCGGTTCATTAACGAAAGCAATCCAAAACTTCCTATCTATAACAGCATCAGAACATTTATGAGAACGCTCGCTCAAAAGAAATCTTCCTCGGTACAGATTCATCCTTCATTGTTTTGATGAGAGGATGTGAGTGGCTGGATTACCATGAATATGGGTCTTCCTAATGGATCCTACGTAAGAATTGTGACTCTCCTGACGGCCCTCATCAGGCAATTCTCTGAGAAAACCCGCGTAACACCCATTACGACAAGATAGATACCTTGGATTTGAGCACAGGTCCATAGTTTCCTCCTCATAGCTAATTTGTTACCGAACACTGTCCGTTTGATGTAAATTTCAATAATCATCATGATTAGAATCCCTCAAACCGACGTTGGTTATTAGGAGTATCGGGACGTAGCTACCTGTGATAATTAATGAAAATAGTGCCATAGACTCCGGAATAGCCATGACAGAAATTTTGCCGGACAATTTCGTTGTTATTAGCAATCCGCATAGGATTATTAGAAAAAAGTTACTTAGAAACCTCCAGTATCATCTGCCTACCCAATTGACTTCGAGGAGTACTCTCTAAATGCTGTATGCGTTTGATATCATACATCCAGCTCATGTCCATTTCTTCGCAAATACAATAAGAAAACTTGTTGACAGGGGCGATTCTGTGAAGATCTTTTCTCGAAAAAAGGAACTAGTATGTGAGCTACTAGATTATTATGGGTTTGAACATAAGACTTTATCATCAGCCATGAGCGGTATCGCTGGTTTGTTTTTTGAAATGATTCTACACCAAGGTAGGTTGTTGAAAGAAATCATTCACGAAAAACCCAGCGTAATAGCTGCATTAGGCGGTCCACTATGTACTCATGTTTCTCGTTTACGTAAATGTCCAGTCGCAATCTTCACTGACACTCATATCGCCTTCATGCAAAATTTCATAACCTTTCCATTTGCAGATCGCATCTTTGTCCCTGAATGCTATCCAGGACCTTTTTATGGTTTTGAACAAAAGTTCACCAAATATCCAGGTTATCATGAACTAGCCTATTTACATCCGAGTTACTTCACTCCTAATATCCAAATCAAAGAGAAGCTTGGGCTTCAGCCAGACGAGGCGTTTTTTGTTGTACGTTTTACAGCTTGGAAATCATCTCACGATTTTACCACGAGTGGATTGAATCCCGACCAAAAGCAATTGATTGTCCATGAATTATTGAATTATGGGAAAGTATTTGTTTCTTCGGAGAACCCACTCACCGATAACTTAGAAAAATACATATATCCACTTCCAGGTTACACCATGCATGAAGCCCTTGCTTTTGCATCTATGGTTGTAGGTGAAAGTGCAACTATGGTTTCTGAAGCTGCAGTACTTGGAACGCCAGGTATTTTCATTTCCCCAGTTTCACGATGTTATACCGATGATCAAGAGGTTAACTACAACCTAGTTAAGACCATCAACCCCAAGAGTTTCGATGACATCATTTCAGTAATAAGAAATTGGCACAACGGAAAAAAATTTCAGAATATTGCTGAGAATCATCAAAAGTTGATTGAGTCAAAGATAGATGTAACAGATTTTATTTTGTCATCTCTAACTGCCATGGCCAAACAAAATTTGAATCTGAACCAATAAATCTGTCGATTATTTGTACAAAGGATTTGAAGTATTATTGAAGAATTAGATTATTCTGTCTGATTTGTAACTTATTTGTTCACAGCTAATCTCAAGAAAAAACAGCAAACTGATTACCTAACTATTGATTAACTATAAAATAATAGAGCGAGTGTGGTTGTAGCAAATTTTTGTTGCATGGTTGCTTTTATAACGGAACAGGTTAATGGACTTCCATATGATTTCATAGCTATTCAAGCAGTTTAGTGTTTCACCGAAACCCGAACTACAAACAAATATAAATACATGTTTATCGTTATTCGAAGACTGAATGAAAAATATTAATTTGAGTAGTTCTGGTGTTGGAGAACTATTTCATTGTTTATTGGAGTTTTCTTCTGATCCTTCAGTAACATCCGTTGTACTTTGGAAATATTTTCACGTGTTCGCTCAATCAACTCACTGATAAACCCAAACAATATGAATTGTATCCCAAACATCTCTGAGGCCAGAGCAAACCAGAAAAGTGGCCTGACTTGTGTATGCTCCAGTATGTACAAACCTACCAAATATAAATGAGCTACAACTCCAACTGTAAGACTTAAAACCCCAAGAGTTCCAAATAGTCTCATAGGCTTCTTACTAAACATGATCAGAAACCAGATGCTGAGCAAATCAAGAATTGATCTAGGAAAGCGGAGGAATCCATACTTTGATTTTCCATATTTCCTACTATACCATTGTGTCTCAATCTCTTTTATGATAAATCCCGCCGAATGCATCATTATTATCATGAATCTATGCCAGTCTCCTCTTAGATGTAATGCGGGCAGGCACTCTTTTTTGAATCCCTTGATCCAGTTCATGTCCTTCAACTTCAAGCCAAAAAGTAGATTAGTGACTGAATTGTAAATCCATGACGAGAATGTTTTCCCATCAGCGCGACCTTTTCTGTATCCTGATACTACATCAGTTCCCTTGGCCAATTCGTCATAAAGCAGTGGTATATCTTCATCAGGATGAGCTTCGAGATCTGTCGGAATCCAAATAATGTGCTCACCTCGAGCATAGTGAAAACCGGTCTGTAATGCCTGAGTCAACCCAAGATTCTTTCTATGCACCAAAACAATGAGTTTAGGAGAATATCTATTGACCAAGGTTTGCAGAATGAAGGATGTATCGTCAGTACTTCCGTCATTTACTATTATGAGTTCTGCATTTATATTACAGTTTGAAAAGGCCTTGAAGCATCGTTCAACAAATTCTTCTAGATTGCCACTTTCGTTCATCGCAGGGCCAATCACTGAAACATTGACTTTTGACATTGTTTATGAAACCTCCCCTCTGTTTTTGATTCTACTGATTCAATTAGTCGGGCAGTCCGTTTTAAGTCCCCTACTTTTCAGTTGAACCCTGTAGTCCTATATCAGCTGGATCTGTTTCTAAGACTTTCAACAGTTCTTCCATGTGTTCCTGAACCACTTTGCTATCACTTTCGAGCTCAAGTGAACGACCAATGTAGTATTTGGCTTTTTCAAGAGATCCCATTCTGAAGTAAATCCATCCCATCGTATCTAAATAGGCAGCGTTGTCTGGTTCCAACTCGTTAGCACGTTTCGCCATGTCGAGTGCTTGCTCCAATCTAATTCCCCTTTCTGCCAAAGCATAGCCATAATTATTT
>Ga0187833_10006013_pt1 | contig 11326 bp, 9 predicted proteins | sample ETNtaG_37_FD_167968 | JGI IMG/M metagenome (GOLD analysis project Ga0187833, IMG submission 167968) | Marine microbial and viral communities from oxygen minimum zone, Eastern Pacific Ocean - ETNP2014_SV_400_PacBio MetaG (Illumina Assembly) | ecosystem: Environmental > Aquatic > Marine > Hypoxic... | reverse complement strand
ATGCTTAATTTTTTCAATTGCATTTTTTAACGCCTCACTTGAACCATGAACGTCAGCTTTAATAATTATGGCTAGTTCTTTTGGAGCGGAACTATTATCAAATGCTGACTCTTTATTAGCTAAAATTAATGGAGTTTGTTTCTGCTTGTTGTCTTTAATTCTATATTTATTTATCTCTTTTGCTTTTTCCTCAGAATCTACTACTACAAAATCATCACCAGCAGATGCAGAATTGTTCATGCCTAAAATTTCGACCGGAGTTGATGGTAATGCCAAATCAATATTTTGACCCTCATCATTTATCATTGCTCTTATTTTTCCCCAAGTATTGCCACTGACAAAATAATTTCCTTTTTCTAAACTTCCATTTAGTACTAACACTGTTGATACTGGTCCTTTTCCTTTATCAATCCTAGATTCTAATATAATTCCAGTGGCAAAACCTTCAAAACTTGCCTTTAGATCAAGAAGATCCGATTGAAGAATAATGTTTTCTTTGAGTTTATCTAAATTTTTTTTTGTAGTTGCTGAAACTTCTGCAAACAGCGTGTCTCCACTTAATTCTTCTGCAATTAGTTCATGCTGCAAAAGTTCATTTTTTATTTTTTGTGGATCTGCTGAAGGTAAATCGCATTTATTAATTGCAACAATAATTGGAACTTTTGCTGCTTTAGCATGTTGTATTGCTTCTATTGTTTGAGGCTTAACTCCATCATCAGCAGCAACAACAAGAACAACAATGTCTGTCACTTTTGATCCTCTTGCTCTCATTTCAGTAAAAGCTGCATGACCAGGAGTATCAATAAAAGTAATACTTTTTCCTTCTTCCGTTTTTACTTTGTAAGCTCCAATATGCTGAGTTATTCCTCCATACTCTCCGGCAACAACATTTGTTTTTCTTAAAGCGTCTAATAATGAAGTTTTTCCATGATCAACATGGCCCATAATAGTTACAATTGGAGGTCTTGATTTTAAATTTTTGCTATCTATTTTTTGAGGTTTAAAAATATTTAAATCTGGTTTTTTCTCTCTAATAGGAATGTTCCCAAACTCTTTTACAAGATATTCAGCAGTATCTGCATCAATAGTATGATTTATCGTCGCAACAACACCCATTTCTAAAAGATGTTTAATTATACCGCTAGCCTGCATGGCCATCCTATTTGAAAGTTCTTGTATACTAATTTTATTTGGAATATTCACTTCATGAACAACTTTTTTTATTTCAGTTTTTGTTTTTTCTAAATCTTGGTTTTTCTTCTCTTTAAGTCTAGCACGTTTTACGGATGCTAAACTTCTCTCCTTCCCATCAAAAGCTTCGTCATCTAAAGCTTTTGATAAAGTAAGTTTATTTTCTCTTTTTAAAATGAAATGTTTTTCTTTTCCCAAATTGCTCTTTTTTCGTTGAATAATATCTTCCTTTATAGTTTCAAATCTCCTAGTGGCTCTTTCTTCAGCCATTCTTCTAATATCAAAATTCTTATTTATTATTGGTTTTTTTGAAACAAAATTATTAGTTAATTTAGGTTTATTAATATTATTATTTTGTGATTGAAATTTTCTTTCACCCCATCTTCTTGGAGCTTTCTTTTCTATAACAACAGAAGTTCTTCCATCACTTCGTGTATAACGAGGAACATTATGAGTTTTGCTTGATGAAATGCTCAATGTAAGTTTTTTTTTCTTTTTTTTCTTTTCTTCCATAAAAAAACATATCCTTTATTTAAATACAATATTTCTAGCATTTATGATTAGTTCGTCTGCTTCACTTTTTGTTAAAGCAAACTCTTCAAGATATCCATCAATTCTAAATCGAACACCTTTTTTTTCATCATAACCACCTACTAACTCATCGGTAGAAAGTTCTGCAAAATCATTTAAAGTTTTAATTTTTTTTGCACCTAATGTTAACAACATTCCTGGTGTAAGTCCCTTATGTTTTATTAAAGCATCATCAACGCCAAGATCTTTTAATTTTTTTCCAATATCTTTTTTTTCCTTAATTAAATATTCTTTTGCTCTTCCTTTTAGCTCCTTGGCAGTATTTTCATTTATTCCTTCGATTTTCAAAATTTCTTCTTGGGTCGATTGATTAATTTCTTCAATTGAAGAAAATCCTTCAGCTACCAAAAGTTGCCCCAAAGTTTCATCAACTTCTAAATTTCTGACAAAAATTTCAGTTTTATCTTTAAATTCTAATTGTTTTTTTTCAGACTCTTCTTTTTCGGTTAATATATCTATCTCAAAATTAATTAATTTTGATGCCAGCCTGACATTTTGTCCTCTTCTACCTATTGCTTTACTTAAATTTTCTTCAGTTAAAATAACTTCAATTCTTTTATTTTGATCATCAATAATAACTCTTTGAATTTCTGCAGGAGCTAAAGCGCTTACAACAAGAGACGCAATATCTTCTGACCAATGAACTATGTCTATTTTTTCTCCATTAAGTTCATTAACCACAGACTGAACTCTGCTTCCTCTCATACCAACACATGCTCCAACTGGATCAATAGAAGAATCTTTTGAATAAACGGTAATTTTTGCTCTACTTCCAGGATCTCTAGCTGATGATCTAATTTCAATAATTCCATCATAAATTTCCGGCACTTCTTGAAAAAACAATTTTTCCATAAATTTTGGATGAGCTCTTGATAAAAAAATTTGTTGTCCTTTATTTTCTCTAATTACATCATAACAATATGCCTTGATTCTATCTCCAGTTTTTAGAACCTCTCTTGGTATAAGTTCCTCTTTTCTGATAATAGCTTCCGATCTATTTAAATCTATGATTGCATTGCCGTATTCTAATCTTTTTACAATACCGCTTAAAATTTCACCTTTTTTATCAATAAAGTCATTATATTGTCTTTCTCTTTCTGCGGCTCGAACGTTTTGAGTTATCACTTGTCTAGCTGTTTGTGCAGCAATTCTTCCAAAATCTACGGGCGGTAATTGTTCGTATATTTCATCACCAATTTTAATATCTTCTTTGTTCTTCATTTTTTTGGCATTTTCTAACGAAATTTCATTATTGAAATTTTCTAGTTTTTCAACAATAGTTAATGCTTTATGAAGAGTTATATCTCCACTTTCTCTATCAATTTTAGCTCTTATGTCATTTTCAGAGCCAAATTTAGTTTTTGCTGCTTTTTGTATTGCTAACTCCATAGAACTTAAAACAATCTCTTTATCGATAGATTTTTCCCTCGCAACAGCCTCCGCTATTCTCAAAAGTTCCACTTTATCAGATCTTTTATTCAACATAATTTAGACTCTCCCTCTAAAAAAAAATGGGCAAGAGCCCATTCTGATCTATCAAGATAACCTAGTGATTATTTAATTTATATTTCTACTTTTTTCAAGTTCTACTTCTTAAAAACTGCAGTTTTGTCAGTTTTTTCCCAAGAAAAGGAACCATTTATTCCTGGATTCCTTCCAAAATGACCGTATGCTGCAGTACTTTCGTATATAGGTTTATTTAAAGATAACATTTCTCTAATTCCCCTAGGACTTAAATCAAAATTATCTTTTATTATTTTTTCTACATGTTTTGATTTTTTACCACCTTCATCAAAAAGATTAACGTAGATCGATATGGGTTTAGAAACACCAATGGCATAAGCAAGTTGAATTAAGCATTTGTTTGTAATTTTCGCAGCAACTATATTTTTTGCAACATATCTAGCTGCATAAGCTGCCGATCTATCAACTTTACTTGGATCCTTACCTGAAAAGGCTCCTCCTCCGTGTGGTGCCGCTCCACCGTAAGTATCAACAATAATTTTTCTTCCTGTCAAACCAGAATCTCCATCGGGTCCACCAATAATGAATTGACCTGTTGGATTAACATAAAATTCTTCATCTTTTAATTCTGACAATAATTCTTTGGGAATAGATTTTTCCAAATATGGTCTAACAATTTCTTTAACTTGTGCCTGATTTACTTTAGGAGAATGTTGTGTTGAAATAACAACTGAGGTAACCTTTGTTGGTTTTCCATTTTCATACATCATCGTAACTTGACTTTTGGAATCTGGTTCTAGTTTATCTGCTTTTCCACTTTTTCTATCTATTGCCATTAATTCTAAAATTTTGTGAGAATAATAAATTGGTGCTGGCATTAAAACTTCAGTCTCATCACATGCATAACCAAACATTATGCCTTGATCGCCAGCCCCTTCATCTTTATTGCCTTTTGAATCCACTCCCATGGCAATATCTGTGGATTGGGAGTGCAAATGAACATCGATACTACAATTTTTCCAGTGAAATCCTTTTTGTTCATATCCTATATCTTTAATACAATTACGAACTTTGTTTATTAAATCATCTTTCTTAATTTCAGGTCCCCTCGTTTCTCCAGCCAAAATAACTTTGTTTGTAGTTGTTAAAGTTTCACATGCTACTCTAGAAAAAGGTTCTTTTGCTAAATAGGTATCTACAACCATGTCTGATATACGATCACAAACCTTATCTGGGTGACCTTCTGAAACAGATTCGCTAGTAAATAAATATGATTTTTTACTCATTAGATTTTAAGTTTTTTAAAAATTAAAGTTAGAAATATATACAACAAAATTATTAAAAAAAATATTTTATTTCCATAATTTGAAAATAAAGTAGATTGACTAAAGTGTGGAAAATTTAATTCAATATTACCTGACTCTCCCGTATTAAGCGATTTAAGTACTCTACCACTTGGATCAATAAAAGCAGAAATTCCCTTATTGGCAGATCTCGCAATAAAAACACCTTCTTCAATTGATCGATAAATTGCTTTTGTAAAGTGTTGATGTGGTCCTATTGATCGACCAAACCAAGCATCTTCTGAAATATTAACTACTAAATCGGGAAGTTGATTTTTTTTTTTAATTTTTCCCGAATAAATTATTTCATAACAAATTAACGGAAGAATTGATTTTTCATTAAATTTATTGCCCAAATTTATTATCGTTCTTATGTCGCCAGATGAAAATGAACTATATCCCTGAGTTATTTTTTTAAATCCAAATTTAGATAAAATTTTTTCAAAAGGTAAAAATTCTCCAAAAGGAACTAGATTAATTTTATTGTATAATGATAAAATTTCTAATTTATGATTTAAGACTATCAAACTATTAAAATATTTTTGACTATTTATATCATTGGAATTAGTAAAATTATTTATCCCTAAAATAATTAAATGATTTTCAGAAAATTTATCTTCAAATAAATCTTGGTATTTTTTTAAATTTTGTAAATATGATTGATAAAATATTCCCTCCGGCCAGATAAACAAAGTTTTTTTATCTTTTTCGGGATCGCTAATTTTTATAAGTCGTTTAATTTGAAATTTTTCACTTTTGGTTACATAGTCTTGAAGTGAAAAATTAGGTGAAATTATCTTAACACTGATCTTTTCATCAAACTTATAATGGTTATTGCTAAATTTAAATATTCCGTATGAATAATTACCAACAAAAATTATTAAAAAAATTAAAATAAAAAAAATATTTTTTTTAAAAATTTTTTTTTGAAAAAAAAGAAAAGGAATACAAAAAAAAGTAATTGATATTAAACTTAATGAGTATGTTCCAATAAGAGACAATATTTGTATAACTTCAACTGACCATGACCAAGTATATGAAATTAAGTTCCATGGAAAACCGGTTAATAAATTTCCTCTTAAAAATTCGAATATAGAAAAAACTAATGAGAAAAGTAAAATAAAATAAATATTTTTCTCTGCAAAAGCTCCTACTAGTAAAATTGCTAACCCAAAAAATAAAGATAGAAATAGTGGAATCAACACAAGAGCAAAAGGAATTAACCCTTTAAACATTTCGTCATGTGTTAAAGATATAGAAATCCAATAGTTACCTAATAAAAAAAAACCAAAACCAAAAGCACACCCTAGATAGAAAAAAAATCTGTTAGATCTTTTTTTTCTATATTTAGATTGCGTTCTTTTTTTAATTTCTAAAATTAAAAATAATAAAATTGAAAACGTAAAAAAATTTATAATTGTCAAATTATATGGAGCAAAACCAAGTACTGTTATAGCCCCAAGTAAAAAAGGTGCAAAAAATATAACAAAGAATTTATTATTAAGTAAAGCGATCAAATTAAAATCCTTATTAATAATTAATTGAATTAAGAATTCTTTTTTCAATTTTATTCATTTTAAAATAATCTTTATTTTGAATGTGATTATAGCCTATCAAATGTAAAAGTCCGTGAACCCAAACTTTATCAAATTCTAAAAGAAAATTATCCTTTTTTGATCGAGAATTAATAATTTCATAAGATGTGGCTATATCTCCAATATAAAATTTTTTTTGTTTAGTAAGTTTTAAATTATTTGAAGACAAAAAAGGAAATGATAAAACATCAGTTGATTTGTTTCGATTTCTAAATTTTTTATTAAGTTTTTTCATATTTAAGGAGCTTGTTAACAAAATAGTAAAAGTTATATTTTTTCCTTTAAAAAATTTAACAATTTTTGAAATTTTTTTTAATTTTTTACTAAAATATTTTTTTGGATTTTTAATTTTTTTATGCCAAGATTTATTATTAACCTCAACATTAACCTTTATCATTAGTGTTCTTTTGATAAGCTTCTACAATTTTTGTTACCAATGGATGTCGCATTACATCTTGATGGTCAAAATTCACAACTGATATTTCTTTAATACCTTTTAATATAGACTTTGATTTTATTAAACCAGATTTATTTTTATTTGGCAGATCTACTTGCGACGGATCTCCATTTACAACTAGCTTTGAATTTTCTCCTATTCTAGTTAAAAACATTTTAATTTGTGTTTCAGTCGCATTTTGAGCCTCATCAAGAATAGCAAATGAATTTTTTAAAGTACGCCCTCTCATAAAAGCAAGTGGTGCTATTTCAATAGCGCCAGATTCTATCTTTCTTTGGATTTTATCATAGTCCAATAAATCATATAGAGAATCATATAAAGGTCTTAAATAAGGATCTATTTTATCCTTCATGTCTCCCGGTAAAAAACCTAACTTCTCTCCCGCTTCAACTGCGGGTCTTGATAGTATTATTCTTTCAACCTTTTTTTCTAACAACATTGACAGCGCTACCGCAACAGCTAAATATGTTTTACCAGTTCCAGCGGGTCCCAAAGATATTACTATTTGGTTTGTCTTAAGCGATCTAACATATTCTTTTTGTTTTTTTGATCTGGGTATTACAGATCTTTTCGGTGTTTTAATAACCTCTTCTAAAGGCTGTACAGTTGATTGATTTTTTATATCTTTTATCATGTCATTATTTAATGATGTAATTATATCATTTCTATCTATTTTTTTATCAGATCTGAAACGATCTATTAAGTACTCAATTGCATCTTTAACTTTTTCATTTGCGTGTTTGTCACCTTTTATTGCAATTGAATTGCCTCTGAAATAAATTTTTGAACCACTAATTTTTTCCAATTCTTTAAGATTGTTATCAAAGGATCCTGCTATTCCCATTAAGATTTTGTTATTAAATATATTAACGTTTATTGAATTATCATCCCCATATGTTATTGAAACTTCCTTGCCATTTTTATTTTGCCTATTTATTCTCACTAAAATTATGCTGCTTTCATTTTATTAGTTTTATAAATACCAAATAAATTCTTTTGATTAAAAGATGTAATTTTTACATTTACCAACTCTCCAATCTTGCAATTGTCCGTCTCAAATATAACTGGAGTCATATGTTTTGTTCTACCGAAATATTTTTTCTGATTATTTAATTTATTTTCAATTAAAACTTCACAATTTTGTTGTAGATATTTTTTGTTATTTTTGTTTTGAAAATTTTCTAGGATAGTTTGTAATTTTTTAAGTCTTTTTTCGTTTTCTGTTAAATTATTTAATTTTTTTAACGCTGCTGGTGTTCCAGGTCTTGGACTAAAGATAAATGAATAGGAATTAATAAAACCTATTTTTTTAACAAGTTCAATTGTATCTTTAAAATCTCTCTCAGTCTCTCCAGGATATCCAACAATAAAATCACTTGAAATTTTAATATCTTTGTTAACTTTTTTTAATTTTTCAACAACAGACATATAATATTTTTGATCATGTTTTCTGTTCATTAATTTGAGAATCTTGTTTGACCCACTTTGAATAGGAAGATGTAAAAGTGGCATCAGTTTTTTGCAATCTCTATAACAATCAATTAAATCTTCTGTCATATCCTTTGGATGTGAAGTTATAAATCTGATTCTTTTTAAATTTTTAATACTACTTAATGCTCTTATTAATGAGGAAAGTGTATATTTTTTGTTATGGTTATAGGCATTAACATTTTGACCAAGCAAAATAATTTCTTTGGCTCCATTGCTAACTAAATTTTGTGCTTCATCAATAATTTGTTCAAATGGTCTTGAATACTCAGGTCCTCTTGTATAAGGAACAACACAAAAATGACAAAATTTATCACATCCTTCTTGAATAGTTAAATAAGAAAAAATTTTATTATGTGAATTTGAAATTTTTTTCAACTCATCAAATTTCCCAACTACATCAAATTCTGTTTCGCTAATTTTTTCTTTTTTTCTTTCATAATCCAAAATTAAGTCCCTAATTTTATGGTAAGATTGGGGTCCAATGACCATATCAATATATGGTTCTCTTTTTATCATTTCTTCTGACTCCGCTTGAGCAACACAACCAGAAACAATAACTAATGGTTTTTTCAAGTTTTTAAAATATTTTTTTACTCTTCCAATTTCATCATAAACTTTTTCCGTTGCCTTTTCACGTATATGACAAGTATTTAATACAAAACAATCGGCTTCTTTTTTTACATCAGTTTTATTAAAACCAATTGTTGATGCTAAATCATAAATACGACTTGAATCGTATTCATTCATTTGACACCCAAAAGTTTTGATAAAGATTTTTTTAGACAATTTTTTTATTTTTTAATTTTTGAACCATATAATTCTAATCTGTGATCAACAAGTTTATAACCAAGTTTTTCAGCAACTTTTTGCTGTAGTTTTTCAATATCTTTATTAACAAATTCCGTTATTTCCCCCGTATTAACATCTATCATATGATCGTGGTGTACTTGTGGAATCTCCTCGTACCTTGCTTTAGTGCCTTTAAAATCATGTTTTGTTATAATGCCAGCTTCTTCAAATAATTTTACTGTTCTATAAACTGTCGCAATACTAATTTTAGTATCAACTTCGTTAACTCTCTTGTGTAATTCAGCTACATCTGGATGATCTTCTGATTCCGACATAACTTTAGCAATTAGTTTTCTTTGATCAGTAAGCTTTACACCATTCTTAATGCATTTATTTTCTATAACACTGCTCATATCTTATAATTTCATATTATAACCAAAACATATGTTTTCAAAAAGAGACTTTAGCTTAAATATAATGGTTTAATCAATTCTTCATCTAATAAGCCCTTTAATTGAAGAAATTCAAGCTCATTATGATCCAGATCTACAATACTCAAATTATTAAGTTTTAATATTTTTTCATCAAAGTGTTTGATCACATTTTTCGGAATTACATTAAATTTATTATCGTATTTATTAATTATTTCATCTACCGTAACTTCTTCTATCTTTGAAGTGCTTTTAAGATTTTTATCAAATTTTTTGACAAAATATTTTTCTCTAAATTTAATGAGACTAAAAATAGAATCTTTTTTGTTAAAAAACTTAGCACAAGACCATATAAATGTATTGTAACCAAATAAATTTAAATTTTTTGATAAACTTACTCCCTTAGCTATCGCTAAAGAACCTCTTAATCCGGAAAAGTTTCCCGGCCCTTGATTCACAAAAATCTTGGATATATCATCAAATTTTAGATTATTTTCTTTAAAAAAATCTAAGATTTGCTTCATTAATAAATCATTATTTGATTTATCACTTTGCAAAATTTTACTAAATGTTTTATTTTTAGTTTTTATAAATAATGAACCTATATCTGTGCTGCAATCTATTGATAAAAAATTCATAATATCTGTATTGATACTACTATTATTATCAATAAGTAAATCCTTTGGAATAAACTTAAATAACTTAAATACAAAAAAAGGGGTGATATCTTTGATGTATCACAGATTTAATGAAAACAAATATCCATCCACTAATATAAGAAACGAAATTTTTATAGAGCATTTACAAGAAATAAATAACTTAGGAATTGAATTTATTACCTTCAAAAAATTTGAAGAAATTATCAAAACTAATTTAGATAAAAATTATTTACTTCTAACAATTGATGACGCATTCGAATCTTTTTATCTAAACGCTTGGCCAATACTTAAAAGTAGAAAAATTCCATTTATAATTTTTATTAGCACCAGAGAAATAGGTAAGTACGGATATATGACTTGGAAACAAATTAAAGAAATTGCAGCAAGTGATTTGGTTACAATAGGCAATCACAGTCATTCTCATGATTATCTAGTTGATTTGAATGATGATAGCATAAAATCTGATTTGGAAACGTCTATAAAAATTTTTAAAAATAATCTTGGATATTCGCCCAAAATTTTTGCTTATCCTTTCGGTGAATACAGTAGCAATTTAAAAAAAATAGTTTCAAATTTAAATTTTGAATTTGCTTTTGGTCAACATTCCGGAGTAATTGATCCTACTAAGGATTTTCTTGAAATGCCAAGATTTTCCATAAACGAAAAGTATGGAGAGTTAAAAAGATTTAAATCTATTCTTCAAACACTACCTTTCCCATACGAAAACATCAAACCAGAAAATAGATATCTTAAAAAAAATGATAACCCGCCAGAAATTAAAATTAAATTTTTTGAAAATTTAATCGATATTAAAAATATTAACTGCTACTCCAATGAGGGTAATATTTGGAGAAAATCAGATATTCGATTTATAAGTCAAAATGAAATAATGATTTTACTTAAAGAAAAATTTAAAAGCGAAAGAGGAAGAATAAATTGTTCTCTTTGGGAAGAAGCTGAAAAATGGAGATGGTTAGGTATTCAATATGTTATTGAGGAATATTGATAGCTAAATTCTTATAATGCTAAACCCTTTTTTAAATTTGTAGGTAATAAGTTTGCTTGGTCAAAATCTGTTAGAGAATTTTTTTTTATAATATCTTCAATAATTAAAACATACTCGTCTCCTATTGCGGCATAATTTTTTAGATACTTGATCAAATTTAATCCTGTAATTTGTTTATTTTTTTGTCTTAATTGTGCCCTTGCTTCTCTAAATTCTTGATATGCATTATGAGTATTCAAATTATTTTTGTATGCCCTAACCGAAGCTTTAAGAATTTGAAATTGCAAGACTTTATGACTTTTGTCAGGA
>Ga0187833_10006011_pt1 | contig 11332 bp, 7 predicted proteins | sample ETNtaG_37_FD_167968 | JGI IMG/M metagenome (GOLD analysis project Ga0187833, IMG submission 167968) | Marine microbial and viral communities from oxygen minimum zone, Eastern Pacific Ocean - ETNP2014_SV_400_PacBio MetaG (Illumina Assembly) | ecosystem: Environmental > Aquatic > Marine > Hypoxic... | reverse complement strand
TCGGATGTCACGGGGTAGATGTCGCCGTACCCGATTGTCGACATGGTGATGACCCCCCAGTAAAGGGCGTCCTCCCGGCTCTTGATCATGTCGTTTTCCCCATGCTCGAAGTAGTAGATGCCCACCACACCTAACATGTAGATGAGGACCACTGCGAGCACGAGCCATATGGCGCGGTTGCCACCCTCGAGAAGGCTCTTGTACAAGTGCCTGAACATCCTCACGAGCATGCTGCCTCCCCTTCCAGGGGAACGCACTTAAAGATTCCTTCGCGGCCTGGGCGCGGGCGCCATCCGTAGCCAATATAAAGATGGTGCGCTCCCAAGAAAGAAGATGGCCGGAAGGGGAGAGCTCCGTGGTCCATGGGACACTGCTCCCGTCCTGCTCTTCATCCTTATCCTGCTCCTCCACGGCCTCCTGGTAAATCCGAGCCTCTCGCTCAGGTTCTCCAATGAGGATGTTAACTGGCTGCTGGCCATTACCGGTCTGGCACGGGAATCCGTCATCGACGATGCGCAGGGTGTGTGCACTACCATACCCTTCCCGACCATGCCTGATGCCACACCCACGTCCATGGAGCGGGTGGGGGTTCCGGCGATGGCGGCGCCGCTGTTACTGTTCTTCGGCACCTTTGGCCTGCGTCTGGTCCACGGTCTCGGTGTGGCGACGGCCGCCCTGCTCACGTACGTCCTCGCGCTGCGGGTGGGCCGCAGCCGCAGTATTGCCCTCGTGTGCATGGCCTTGGTCGCCCTCCACCCTACCATCCTGTTCTGGGAGCACCTCGGTGATCCCTCAACGACTGCGGTAGTGCCCCGACCTTTCCATTCCAATCGCCCCGTTCTCCTCCTGGTCACGTCCCTCCTCGCTACGCTGGTGCTCCGGGAAAGGCCCTCGGTGCGTACAGCGCTGGCAATGGGGATTGTGTATGGTGCCGCGTGCGGGGTGTTGCACATCCTCATGGTGCTCGCAGTTCCCATCCTGTGGTGGCTCGCGCACGCATCACGAAGGGAGCACGCACTTCTGGCGTTCGCGTTGGGCACGGTCATTACCGTCATCCCTTGGATGTTGTGGTACCAGTCCATGTGCGGGAGCGTGTTCGTCCATCCTACCCAGGGATGCATCCTCTTCTGTGATCCCACATACTACCGCGATGAGGTATTGTGTGACCGTTCACGTATGACATCCGCTGATGGCGAGGAACAGGTGCACCCCCAGCGGATCGGGAGCACGACATTCCCTTTCCATGGGAGATTGAACTTTCAGAGCGGCATCATCAGGACACCGGGTTACCCCTACCCGGCGTTCGTGCTCGCGTTCCTGCGCATCCTGGCATGGCTCGGGGTGCCTCTGACCGCGATGGCCCTGACCGGGATCGGTGATAAGGAGCGGCGATGGATGCTCATGGCCGCTTTGTTGTGGTTCGCGACCTACTTCATCGTTCTCGCGCCCCAGGAGAGCTGGGACTGGGACAAGGAGCGCCTCTTCCTTCCCTTCATCCCACCCGTGGTCGTGTTCCTCACCATAGGGACCTCACGCGTTCTGCATGAACCACACCGACTGTGGCACGTTATAGGGGTCGCCATCGCCCTGGTCGCAGTACTGACCCTCCTCGCCGGAGTCGAGGTGGCTCCCGATCCCACGTGGCAGCTCCTCTTCCCCCGTGAGCACCATGCTCCCGTCCTGTACGCTCGCGAGCGGCGTATCGCCGAAGTGCGGGCAGAGGTCACGACCCCACGGATCCTGCCCGTCGTCGCGCGTACGTCCACGTTCGGTCTCAATGGTCCCGCTCGCCACGAGCTCACACCACTCGCTGCGTTCGAGGATCCGGCTCTCCGCCCCGGTATCGACAGCATCTCACAGCTTCCAGAGGGAGCGGTCGCCCTTATCCAAGGGGACGTGGACCTGGTCCAGGCCGCGACACAACGGTGCGCCATCCCTCTTGCGGCGTCGGTCTCGCCAGCATCACCCCGGTTCGTGCTGGACGTCGGACACGTCCGCGACACACTTTGCACCATGCAGAAGGTCTACCTCTTCACATCGGAGCCCGTAGGCGACCTCGATGAGTCCGTAATCCTTGGTGAAGAGGTAAATGGCGGACATCTCCTGACGCTCACGCCAGATGCCCGGGAGCGCTACTGCTGATCTCGATCATCCGGTGACGGGGGGGACACGAGTCCCGCTATGAGCCCCATCAACAAGGGTGTACCGAAGATCACGTGGCGGTAACCGATGTAATGGCCCGCGAGCGGCATGTACAGGACCACGGCCGCAAGTTGGAACGCGAGAAGTGCCAAGGGCCCTGTGAGGAATGCCTGTCGCAGGCCCTGTCTGACAACTATGATGGCAAGAACGAGCAGGGCTGGGAGGCCGGTGATGTACATCGTCTGAGCTACGGTGGCCGGGAGGAACTGCTCGACAGCGCTTGAAGCACCGACCTCGGCCAGGCCCCGGTGGAAATGGCGGGCGAAGCAGGGAAGGTATCCCTCACAACCGCGGTACATGAGGTCGAGGGATTTGGCATGCTCGATGTTCGTGGTCACTGCAGGGAGCACGGGGAGGAGCACCAGTATCGGCCACAGCAATCGGACGTCGAAGGGACGTGACCGCAGTGTACGGAACAAGAAAAGTGACAGGTAGAGGATGACGTTGGTAGGCCGGCCCAGGAGGAAGAGGCTCGCAGCCACGATCAATCCTTGTCGGTGACGTGCACCCTCGGCCTCGTAAGCGATGAAGCGGTCCAGCACAAGGAAATAGAAGAAGAGGTTGACCGACTCGGACATGAGCGTGAATCCCCGGAGGGGGAGTGGCGAGAGCACCATCCATCCCAGCACCGCTGTCCGCGCGGGGCGACCAAGGCCCAACCGACCCAGGATCCGCCATACAAGGAAGAAAGTCCCCGCCATGAGGGCGAGATTGATGGCGACCATGGCGTTAAGCGATCGCGTCGGACAGTAGAGCGGCGCTACTGTCAGCGGGAAGAGGATGAATGGGACGCGGTAGTGATGCCAGTCAAACCGACCACTGCACACCATCTCGGTGGCCTCCAGGTACGACACGGTATCGGGTGTGTAGACGTACCAGGACCTGATGATCAGATAAATGCGAGTGCTCGGATATCGGCGCATGGGCGACTCGATTAAGATCGTACCGTTCTCCCACCGGGGCGGAGCGGACATGAGATCCTCGTCCGCTGGTGTGAGCTCCAGGGCGTTGGCCCGGAGGTCGGTCAGCGTACCGGCGTGATAGGGGATGGCGAGCAGCACCACTAGAAGGGCCGCTGCGAGGTCACGTCGGACGGCCACATCCCCCGCCTATCCGCCAGGTACCTCGGGCTCAAATACCAGGCGGTCGATACCCATGGCCTCCAACTCCGTCTCCGAGGGGACGTCCTTGTTGTAGTAGAACTGGGTGTTGCCCTTGAGCCTTAGCTCCACAGGAACGGTCGGATGTGTGAGCCGGAACGTGTAGGTCTCGCACTCGCGTCCGCAAGGGAATATGCCCACGCGGTCCACCTTCTCCGGCTGATCACAGGCGTTCGTAAGACAAAGGCGCGTGGTCGTGACATAGACCCATGGCTCGTACAGGGTCCCGCTCAGTTTGACATCGGGGAAATCCAGATTTACATCGAGCCCCTGGAGCGGCCAGTCGAGCTCGATGCGTCCGATGCGTCTTTCGCTCAGGAACCGGCGAACAATAGGCACAGTAATCCCCAGGCGCCGGAAGTGGTCCACCATGGCATCGGGCACTTTGCCCTTGAGAAGGGAGAGCCGGGGGCCACGCTTCTGGCGCGTTATGAGCCGACCGAAAACCGGTACGAGAGCGTCGAACCGGTCGTTGATCATCCGAAGTGTACCCCAATCGTTGATGACCACCTCGCTCCCAGGTCGACGCGCGACCATGAGGGCGAACAGTGGCTCCAGCATGTCGAGCCCCGCGTCAGTGACATATGGGGTGAGGAGAGTTAGGTCCAACTTTCGTTCCTCGCAAAGGTCGAGCACGCTCCCAAGCTCCTTTGCAGTGGGAATGAGGTTCTGGCAGAACTCGGCACCGAAGTACACCCGTGTGTACTTGTCCTCCAGGTCGTTTGTATGGTCGGTCCGTGAGAGATAGAGCGCGTGTTCCATGTCAGTTACACCGCCGTCGGGTAGTAGCAGCGCCGTCCGCAGGGGAAGCCATACACCTCTGCATATCGCGCCATCACCCGTTCGATATAGTCATTCTTGGTAAGTCCCTCTGACAGCAGGTCACGGGCCCACGCGATAAGGGATAGGTCGCGCAGCTTCCGCTCCGTGTCGTGGATGCGCCCGATGATCTTGACACTGTCCATACCGATACGGTCCAGTTCCCAGATCGCGCATGCACCGCAGTAGTGGCATGTGCCCTCTGTGAGCAGTGACTTCCAGCCCTGATAGTGCTTTCTTGCGGTCTCAGCCCCAGGTCCATGCGCTTTCACCTCATAGGTGAGGCGGCATGCGTGGCATCCATCGGCGCCAAGATAGAGATCGGGATAGCCTTCCACGTTCAATGCGTGCTGGAACGTGCAGAGTCCGTCGATGAAACTGCACAGGGCGTTGATGATGAACATCTCAAGCTCCAAAGAGGTGGACGCGCGCAGGCGTTCCAGCTCCGAGAGGGTGAAGTGGCGAGGGAGGACCAGACGCGCGGCACCGAGCTCCTCGTACAAGCGTGCAGTTCGCGAGTTGAAGGTGGTCCCCACGGTGCTCACGTGCAACCGGGCGGGGATCCCCTGCTCGCGCAGGGTGAGCATAAGCCCAATGTCCCCAACGATGAGCGCGTCGATCCCCTGATCCAAGGCCCGCTCCAGCTCATTGAGCACCACTGGATACTGCTCTTGTGTGTAGTACTGGGCGTTCATTGTGAGGTTCACGGGTGCGCCACGCTCGTGTGCCCGCTCGATGGCCTTGCCCAGTTCCTCGGCAGTGGCGAAGTTGGACTGCGGCCATTCCCGGCGGTTGATGGGAGAGCAGTGGGAGAACCGCTCCTTCCATGCGGCCGGAAGGAGCCCCGCATAGAACTCGTTGGCCCCGGCATCGACGAGAGCGTCCACCTCAGAGGCCGTATTGAGGGGCGAGACGATGCGCATACTACCTGCTCCCTAAGAATGGTCCTTTAAAAAAGGTTCTTATTGGACGTCCCCGGCGCCCGTGATCGCGTCACGTTCGCGCTGGAGGTTGTCGTCGGCGGTGGTCGCGATGCCAGTGAGGGAGACGTTACCACCCTGGCAGAATCCGGTATTGGCCAGGTCATAGGTGAGCATGTCGCATGGGCTCCCGAACCCGACTACTAGCACACCTCCGCTCCCACCGGACACGGCCACGGTACCGCCGGTGACCAGGGAGAGGAGCTGGCGCCACAGCAGTCGCACGGCCCGTAACCCGCCACGAGTGAGAAACGCCCGACCGAGAGCGGCCAATAGAAATGGAGTGGCGAACCAGGAGCCACCAACCACACGTTCACGGTAGGTGTCCAAGGACGGTTCGAGGGCAGCGAGGTCCACGAGGTGGGGCAAGGGAATGAAACCACGCCCGGGCTCCCGCACCAGGATGATGTGGTGGTTGTAGAAGCAGTTGAGCCGTCCCAGCACATGGTAGAGTGCGAAGAACAGCCGCTGGAACCGGTAGAGATCGCGAAGAGTGAACTGCCCGTCCGTTTGTTCTTCGAGTAGCAGCGCGAGTTCATCGTTCGTAAGGGCTATCTCGTTCTCCCGACGGGCCCGGCCGAGACGTGTGAGCGAACGGAATCCCACAGCGCGAATGAAAGGACGGTCCACGGCATACCGGAGTATATCCCCCAGCTCACCTTCGTTGATCCCGCGCGCTACGGCCACCTCGAGCACGGTAGGGACCTTACGCGCCTCAATTGCGGAGAGCACTTCTTCGTGGAGGGCGGCCAGCCTTTCTCCACGCAGGCGTTCCAGCGACGCGTCGTCGAACGAATCGAACTGGAGGCGTACCTCAGATAGGCCCGCCACCAGAAGGTCGTCGAGATAGCCAGGTTCAATGAGCCGCTTCCCGTTTGTAAAGAGCACGGGGAGGTTCCCTGACTTCCGCACACGGCGAACGATATCCACAAGATCATCCCGAAGCGTGGGCTCACCACCGAACAGATTGATTTGGACACCCCGAACCTTGGACAGAAAGTCGTCCACATCCTTCCCGGTCATCTCGCTACCTTCATCCCCTCCATTTACCGAACAGATAGGACAGCGCATGTTGCATCGCATGGTGAGGAAGAGGTTGTACACCGGAAAATCATAGTCGTCCGTTACGGGTGCCTCACCGTTCAGGGTAAAGAAGTCACGGGACAGTCCTTCCTGGTACCATGGCTCCACTCCGACCTGAGCCCGGATCGTCCCATGATCAGGGCACTCCCGGACCAGCCAGACCCGACCGTCGTCCTCGCGGACCTCGGCCTCGAGCTCTCGCAGACAGGTGGGACATACGCTCCTTGTCGTGCGGAAGACCTTACCCAAAGAACTCACCGTGCCGACGCGGGCTCGGGCAAAACATAAAAACACGATGGGAGCCGGGCCAAGGCGCTGGCTGGGATGGCGGAACGATGCCTGACCTAGATGGTCTAGTAAGCCTGACAGCTGCCCTCGAGTCGAGTTATATAGGAGTTGATCTCCTCGATCTGGAAGCAATTGTCGTGCTGTCGAAGGGCAGTACCACAATCAGTGCACACGAAATCGTTCTCGAAAGCGTTCTCGAAGGTTGTTTTGGTACAGCCGCTCTCACATCGGAAAAAGTGGTTGCCGCGCTCGTAGTCGAGCCGACGCCGGAGTAGATCAAGGGTCATGTTCCGCCTCGTCTCCACCAGCTGATGCAGCCGGTCCTGTTGCAGGGTCCAATGGTATACGTACCAGCCATTGGCCTCTCGCTCTTTGCGGAAGCTTACGACCTTCTGATTGTATAGACGATAGAGGATGCCTCGGATGACTGACTCCGGAATGCCTACCGCCGCAGCAAGGTCAACCTCGGACATCTCGTCCGCGGTTAGAAGCTTTCTTACCACCTCGATGGCCCGGATTCCACCATATCCCGCAATGGTGTCCACCAGAATTGGTTCTCGCAACATGTCCACATCTCTCACCTGGACAGACCTTAGAGGAACTCGTTGGTTATATAGTTTTTGGAAAGAATGGGCTTATTAACCTTTAATAAGCCGTGAAACGGACGATTTGGCCGTTTTTCTCGATTTACAGCACGCTATGGAAATATTTTTAATGACGTAGGTTATCGACAGGTTAAATGCTTCTCCACGTGGAGCGTCTTCGCGGAAGGAACCTACGGGCCTGGTATCTTGACGGTGAGGTCACACCTACCATCATCGAGGACTTCTTTCCGTACTTCAAGGCACGGCTCACCGAAACGTCAGCATTGGACGCCATCAAGACGCTGGAGGGCGTGCGTGCGGTGGAGCCTTTCCTAAAAGATGAGGGGATCTGGCGGGTCGTAGTGGAGGAGCCGTCCAACACGCCAAAAGTATCTCGTGCGGCCAAGGACATCTCCGGTGTCGAAGAGGTGTACGAGAACGACATCGTGTTCCTCCAGCGCTTCTGCTATGATCGCGTGGACGACCTCTTCGCAGGGAACGCTTTCGAGGATCTGTGTGTCCTTGCTTTTGACATCGAGACACAGTTCGAACACAACCGCATTCCCGAGGCCACCCACCATGCCGTGACCCATATAGCGCTACGCTGGTCCAATCGGGAGGGAAAGGTGGACTCGGTCCTGCTCCATGGTGAGGAGCGTGAGATGCTCGCGCGCTTCTGTGCCACCATACGCAAGGTCGATCCGGACATCATCGTCACCTACAACGGCGATCAGTTCGATATGCCGTTCCTCATGGAGCGGTGCGAGCGGTTGGATGTGTCCTTCGACATCGCCCGGGCAGGTCTGAAGAGCCGCATCGCTCGAGGAAGGATGTGCGGACGACTGCGCGAGGCCCGGAACCTCGTGGTCGTCCCCGGACGTATCCATGTGGACCTGTATGTTCTGGTCAAGCGCAATCCCCGGCTGGCCCTGCTGCTCGAGAACTTCTCCCTGGACGAGGTCGCACGTGTGCTCAACATCCGAAAGGTTCACTCCGCGTCTGTTTGGGACGAAGAGGACCTTGATCCGACGGTCGTTGGTGAGAAGTGCATCGAGGACACCGACGTGACGCTCCAGTTGGCCGATCGCCTCGTGCCTCAGGAGGTGGAGCTGGCCAAGGTCGTCAACCTGCCCCTGGACATCACTTATCGTTCTGGTAACTCCCATCTCATCGAGGGTCTGATGATCCGTGAGTACACTGCCGAGCACGTGGTACCGAACCGTCGCGGAAAGGTGGGAGTGCTAGAGCTGGCCGACGACCGGGGAAGGGACCGGTTCCTGGTCAACCGGAACCTCAAGAACGTCAGTACCGTCCCCATCGACCTTGAGGGATACACTACCGATGTGGATGTACTCTCCAAGCTCCCGAGCGATGTCCTGAAAGACCTTCTGGAAGAGGTGGAGCCCGTGCTGCGAGAGTTCGCCGAGGTCACGATCATTGACCGCTACAAGGCCAACAAGAGCAAAGGCTGGCTCAAGGGTCGCCGATACGCTCTTGTACTCTCCTACGAGCAGCTCCCCTTCGACGAGCTGGAGCAGCTGCATCTCATCAACTGGGGACGTCCGGCCAAGTTCGCGGGCGGTTTCGTGGACATCCCCGCTCCGGGGCTCCATTCCACAGTGGCGAAGTTCGATGTCCAGTCCATGTACCCCTTCATCATGCTCGTGTTCGGGATCCGACCTCGTTCCGATACCCTGGACGCGTACCTTCCCCTCTTGGAACGCCTCACTCGATGGCGACTTGAGATCAAGGAGGATATGAAGGCCGAGCAGGCCGACCGGGCCGCGCTCGATGCCCGGCAGATGGCCCTCAAGGGTCTCATCAACAGCTTCTACGGCTACATGGCGTTCGCTTTCTCCCGGTGGCGCGACTATACCAAGGCCGCGGTCATCACCGCCAAGGGCCGGGAGATCATCCAGGATGCAATGGCCTACCTCGAGGAACGGGAGTGCACGGTCATCGAGGTGGATACGGACGGCATCTATTTCTCCGGAAGGGAGACGAGGGAGGAGTACGAGGAGCTCTTGAAAGGTCTGAACACGCGCATGCCCGGAGAGAATGACGTGGCCATCACGCTAGAACTGGAGCAGATCATCCAGCGCGGGATCTTCTACAAGACAAAGAACTACGCCCTTCTCGTGGACGGTACCCTTGTGATGAAGGGGAGCTCTTTCAAGAGCAAGAAGCTGCCCCCCATCATCCGAAGCAGCATCGAGGCATACACACTGGCCCTCCTCAGGACCGGTGACCGCGACACTGCTCGCGAGACCGTGGCCGAGGTCAAAGAACGGCTCGCTGCCGGCAGGGTGGAACCACCGGAGGTCGCCATTAAAGAACGCCTGCTCAAACCACCGGGATCATACCCACCAGGCCAGTACCCCCACGCCGAGGCGGCCAAGCTCCTGGAGCAGGAGTTCGGGCAGTCAACAGGCCCGGGATTCCACGTACGGTACTTCGTGGCTAAGGGTATAGAGAAAGCTGTTGCGCCCCGTGCTCGCCCCCTGGAGCTTTTCGATCCCATGCAAGTGGACGCAGGGTACTACCTGGAGAAGCTCAACGACCGCCTCGGGCTCATCGAGGAGATGGCGTTCCCACGCCCCAAGCAGGTCCAATCGACGCTGTTCGGTTATTAAGCCCGGAGGCCATTGACGCAATGTTTATATCCACGAAGCGCTATAGTATTATAGTCCGGATACTAACTTTGGAGGTGGGATTCGACTAGCATCAAGTTCGTAGACTTCACGTCAACGTAGGGATATGGCAGGGAGGCAAGTGCAACTCCTTAATAGCAAGACCAGTATTAGCCAGCTTTTTCTAGGTCGTCCTCTATCATCTAGCCGCTTGTACCGCCTCCTGCGCGCCCGTGCCGCCAGAGTACGACCAGCCATCTCCCTCGCGTCCCTCTTCCTCCTCACCGCTTTCCTCGTGGTCCTCGCCGTCCAGCCAGCGCTCTCAGACAAGGTAAAGATCGAGCTCCTCGATTATAAAAACAACGTAGTCAAGACCATCGCCAACATCGCCTGCTCCTGTTCGTGCCCGTCGGGAACTGGTGTGTATAAGGAGCGATTGTGCGACTGCAGCTACAACCTCGGCAAGTTCTGCGGATCGCCGGGCCAGGTCAAGGCCCGCGCCACATGGACCAGCCACGGTACGAACTGCGACGGGAAAGCCACCCACGAGGCCTCCCAATCCACCATATTCAATGTCTACGAATGTGACGACGTTGCCTATGCCAAGATCTACCATGTCACCGCCGGCCAAATCGACACCACGGCAAAGAGCGGGTGCTCATGCTCGTGCCCCGAGGGGACGGGAGCGAACGCCAAGCGCAAGTGCGAGTGCAGCGTTAGTGTCAGCTCCAGCGGATGCAAGGTCCCCGGACAGTACCAAGCGGAGACATTCATCGATCACGCCCAGAACGAGTGCGACGGCAAGGCCAGCGCCAAGATTTCGAGCAACCTCGGCAAGAAGAACACCTTCGTCTGTAATATCATCGACAAAGGCACCTACTACGTGTACCCGCCCGGCGTGTCGAACCCCAAAACGAGCGGGTACGCCCACAAGAAGGACGTGGACTGTCCCGCATCCTGCCCATCGGACAAGGTGTATACATCGTCCTGCCCCAGCTATACTATTCCCGAGGCGTCAATCTGCACGGACCGTAGCGGATTCTACACCACGAACACCCGCATACAGCACAAGGGCAACTCGTGCAAGGACGGCAAGCCACTCCACTTCACCACAAGCTGGTCGGAAAATACGAACCTGAAGTCGTTCTCCTGCGCCATGGACACCAGCATGAAGATCACCTACAAGGGCGGCAGCCATACCTACTTCTCCAACAAGGCGATGAGCTGTCCCACAGACCAGTTCTCGCGCGATGGCGCAGACAACAGCGCAGTCATTGCGTGCTCCTACACGGGCTGGACCCCCACCACGTACGTCACCGTGGGCGGCGTGAAGCGGCAGTGCGACTATGAGGGGAATCATGTGATGACCGTCACGCTCTCCTTCTCCGGCAAGGAATGGGACGGGAAGACCCTGGGCGTGACGTCCCATACGATCTCAAACACAATCTACAACGTCAACTATGACGGTGACTCGGGCAACTACTGCAAATCGAACACGCCCTGCTTCACCGACAAGACGATCGGGGCCAAGGACAGCGGTATCGGCTGGAGCATCGGCGGGGAAAAGTCCGCGTCGTCGTGCTGTG
>Ga0187833_10006007_pt1 | contig 11335 bp, 11 predicted proteins | sample ETNtaG_37_FD_167968 | JGI IMG/M metagenome (GOLD analysis project Ga0187833, IMG submission 167968) | Marine microbial and viral communities from oxygen minimum zone, Eastern Pacific Ocean - ETNP2014_SV_400_PacBio MetaG (Illumina Assembly) | ecosystem: Environmental > Aquatic > Marine > Hypoxic... | reverse complement strand
GCTTTTAACATTAAATCTTCATGCTTTTGTTTTGTCCTCTTTGTCGTGATCTTTTCTACGGTAGCACGGACACTCGGAGGGAGAGAGTCTAGTTGATACATCACTCTTCCAACACCTGTGACAGTGTAATCGTAAGCATTGGTGTTTAATTTTGCTGATTTAGTGACTCGATATCGACGCTTACGAAGAGCGTCAGTCGTGAGCCCTAAGGCTTCCGCTAAAATATTAGGTTTAACTAATGACATGATTCATTTTAACGGTTTGTGATTCCTGGTGCAACAGGGACAGCTGGAACAGCAAGGGACAGCAGTGATTTTTAGCGCTGTTCCGTCTGTAAGTCGCTAAAAACCTGACTAAATGCTCTTAGGGACAGTTGGAACAGCCGAAACACTATAAATATATTTTTTAGCGATATAGAAAATGAAAAAAGAATGTGAGGAGGGTGTTCCGCTGTTCCAGGTGTTCCAAAAAGTATTTCTTCCTCAACATCCCCCGTGGTTAGTGGTAGGATGATTTTGAAAGTAAGAACTTATGGTTAATAAAATAATAGATAAATTTTTAAAATTCATAGAAAAAGATGTAGTTCCTACCATAAAAAAAGATTTTACATGGCTGAGCAAGGCTATAACTAAGGACTTGGAAAAACTTACAAAAGACAAAAAAAAATCTAAAAAAAAGAAGAATAAATCATAGGGATAAATTATTTATTCTCAACATTCCTCGTGGTAGGTTAAATGTAATGGAAGTATGATAACAAAAAAATCCCATCAACATTTGGAGAATAGTATGATAATAGAACAATATGCTGATTAATGTTGATCCACTTTTAAGTCCTGAGATTTTAACAACCCTGCGATCTATGGGTCATGGAGATAGATTTGTGTTAAGTGATGCTAATTTTCCATCATATTCACATAATTCCACTCTGATTAGAATGGATGGATTAAATATTTCTCAGGCTGCAAAAGCTATCCTGTCAGTTTTTCCTCTTGATAGTTTTATAGCGGAGCCTGTCTTAAGAATGGAAATTGATGGAAAACCAGATGAAATTAATGCAGTACATCAAGACTTAATCAATACAGTAAAAGATGTTTCAGGAAATAACTGGAAAGTTGGCTCAATTGAAAGACAGAAATTTTATGCTGAAGCTAAAAAGGCATTTGCAATAATTACTACAAGTGACACTAGGCCTTATGGATGCTTTATTTTTACAAAAGGTGTCCTAAAACCTGATGGAAGTGTTTGGATCGTTTAGTTGTAGATAAAATTTCCTGTATTTTTTGTTTTTTTTTGATCATTTAAGAGTTTTTTATTTATTTTTTAAAATTAATATTTGTTATAGAGTATCTTGAAATGAAAAATTTTAAAAAAATTTTTAAAAATGACAAGTCAGTCATTGCAATGATTCATTTGCCAGCTTTACCTGGTTCGCCTTTGTATGACCCAAAACTAGGTTTAAATTATATTATTGAAAGTGCACAAAGAGATTTGGAAGCTTTGCAAGACGCTGATGTAGATGCAGTTTTATTCGGCAATGAAAATGATCGCCCTTATGAACTAAAAGTAAATACTGCGAGTTCTGCAACAATGTCTTATGTGATAGGATTTTTAAAAGAAAAAATTAAAGTACCCTTTGGTGTAAATGTTCTTTGGGATCCTATAAGTACAATTGCAGTAGCTGCCGCAACAGGTGCGCAATTTGTGAGAGAAATTTTTACCGGTGTTTATGCCTCAGATATGGGTTTATGGATTCCAGATGCAGCTAAAGCATTACGCTATAAAAAAAGTTTAGACAGAAATGATCTTTTAATGTTTTATAATGTAAGCGCTGAATTTGCTTATTCTCTTGATCAAAGATCTTTGGCAGATAGATCACGTAGTGTAGTTTTCTCTTCGATTCCAGATGCAGTACTTGTTTCAGGTCAAATCACAGGTGAGGCTGCTAAAATAGATGATTTAGAGTCTGTTAAAAAAATACTTCCCAATACTCCTGTGCTTGCAAATACTGGAGTAAAATTGGAAACAGTTACGAATATTTTAAAAATTGTTGACGGTGTAATAGTAGGTTCATCTTTAAAAGTAGATGGTGATACTTGGAAGCCCGTTGATCCTAAACGTGCATTGGATTTTATGAATAAAGTAAAATCTATAAGATGATATTCAAATAAATGAATAAAAACTTAATAAAATTACTAAAAGATTTGTGCTTGATACCAGGTTTAAGTGGATATGAAGATAAAGTACGATCCTACATTAGAAATGAACTTTCAAATGCAGGAATTTCATCAAAAAGTGATGTTTTGGGCAATCTTATAGCTACGTTAGAAGGCACAAAAGATAAACCCTCAATTATGCTTTTTACTCATATGGACCAACTAGGTTTTATTGTGAAAAAAATTGAGTCAAATGGTTTAATTAGATTTGAAAGATTAGGCGGCGTTCCAGAAAAGGCACTTACTTCTCAAGAAATTGTCATAACCGCAAATGACGGTAAATTTTATGAAGGTATAATTACAAACAAATCACATCACGCAACTGAACCTAAAGAAAAATATAAGGTAATTTCTTACAAAGATCTATTTATTGATATAGGATTTGAAAGCGAGAAAGAGGTAGATGGGGTTGGAATAAAAATTGGTTCGCCCATAACTTATGCACCTAAAGCAAAGCAAATAGGAGCCAATAAGTTTGCTGGAACGGCTGTAGATGATCGTGCTGGTTGTGCAGTAGTTATTGAAACTGCAAAAAAAATTAAGAATACAAAAAATAGACCAACTGTACACATTGTATTTTCAGTTCAAGAAGAATTCAATCTTCGAGGAGCCCTTCCGGTTGCAGAGATTTTAAAGCCTGACATTGCTATCCAAATTGATTTAATATTAGCTAATGATACTCCTGATATGATCACCAAAGGAAATGTAAAACTAGGTGGTGGTCCTGGAATGAGTCTTTATTCTTTCCATGGAAGAGGAACATTGAATGGTGTAATACCTCATCCAAGCTTAGTTAATCATTTTGATAAAATTGCAAATCAACTTTCAATTCCATTGCAGAGGAGTGCTAATTCTGGAGTACTTACAGACTTATCGTATGTTCAGTTAGTTAACGGTGGAGTAGCCTCTATTGATGTAGGATTTCCATTGAGATACTCGCATTCTTCTCTTGAAGTTTGTGATTTAAGAGATTTAGATAATTTAATCAGTTTATTAGAGAGAGCAATTGTTAAAATAGATAGTAATTTTATTTTAAATAGAGACAATTTGTGAGTCAACGGCTGTATTTGGGAGTTGATATAGGGACATACGAAACAAAAGGTGTTTTAGTTAAACAAGATGGAAAAATAATTTCTATAGCATCTAGAAAACACAAAATGATCGTTCCTCAAAAAGGGTGGGCTGAACATCGCCCCAATGAAGATTGGTGGGGAGATTTTGTGTATGTTTGTAAAAAATTAATTACTGAATCTAATTGCAATCCTGAAGATATAAAAGCAGTTGCAACAAGTGCTATTGGTCCTTGCATGCTACCAGTTGATAACTATGGAAAAGCTCTAATGAACGGCGTGTTATATGGAGTGGATACAAGAGCCTCTAAAGAAATTAAATATTTAAGCAATAAAATTGGTAAAGAAAATATTTTTAATTTTTGTGGTAATGCTCTTACATCACAATCAGTAGGTCCAAAAATACTATGGTTAAAAAAAAATTTTCCTGAAATTTTTTCTAAAACTTTCAAAATATTAAACTCGACATCTTTTATTGTCTATCGCCTTACTGGAAAGTATGTGATTGATCACTTAACAGCAGTAAATTTTACGCCTCTTTATGATATCAAAAGTCAAAGTTGGAGTAATGAATTAAGCAATGAAATTATTGATATTAACTTATTACCAGAAATATTATGGTCTAATGAAATTGCAGGTGAGATAACAGAACAAGCATCGAAAGAAACTGGATTAAAATTAGGAACCCCTGTAACAACAGGTACAATAGATGCAGCGGCAGAAGCTTTAAGTGTTGGAGTTAACAATTCTGGGGACATGATGATGATGTATGGATCAACCATGTTTTTCTATGTTCTGACTGATTCAAAGATTTTTGATGATCGTTTATGGTACGCTCCATGGTTATTTCCAAAAGAAAATTGTTTATCTGCGGGTTTGGCTACAAGTGGAACATTAACCCATTGGTTTCGAGATAATTTTGCAAAAGAACTTCAAGAAGAAACAGCTTTTGTTGATTTAGCTATAGAAGCTGAAAAATCTGATATTGGATCTAAAGGTTTAATTTTTCTACCTTACTTTTCCGGAGAGCGAACGCCAATACATGACACTCATGCTAAAGGAACATTTTTTGGTCTTAATCTCACTCACGAAAGAAAAGACCTTTACAGGTCAATATTTGAAGGAATAGCTTATGGGACTAGGCACGTATTTGAAACATATGCAGAAATAGGAAATACACCTAAAGAAGTGTTCAGTGTAGGCGGCGGGATAAAAAATAAAATATGGTCAAAAACCACTTCTGACATCACTGGTGCAAATCAGACAATACGTCAAATTACAATAGGCGCTTCCTATGGAGATGCTTTTTTAGCAGCTGTTGCAATTGGCGATAGCAATAGAGAAAATATTCACGAATGGAACCCAATTGAATTTGAAATTAAATCTGAGCCAAATGAAATTTATGAAAAAGGTTATAAAATTTTTCGAAATCTCTACGAACAAACAAAAGATATAATGAAAGAACTTGATAACTGAATTATTGTTTGACAGCTCCGGCTGCCATGCCTTTGACTATATATCGCTCTAAAATTATTCCTATTATTACAAGAGGAGCAACTGAAGCTCCTGAAATAGCAGCCATAGTCCACCAACTTATACCTTGAGAGCCTGTTTGTGATGCAACCATGACCGGTAATGTTTTAGCATGTGTGCTTGTTATAAGAGCAGCAAAAAAATATTCATTCCAACATAATACTAATGATAATATAAATGCTGCTACTATTCCAGGCATTACAATTGGTAAAACTATTTTTATATATCCACCCCATACAGAAGATCCATCGACAAGAGCAGCTTCCTCTAGTTCTATTGGTACTGCATTGAATTGATCACGCATGATCCAAATTACTATTGGAAGAACCATTAATGTGTAGAGAAGAATTACACCAACTCTTGTATCAAATAAGTCCAATTCTTTGTACAGAACTAAAACAGGAAGGGCTAATACTACTGGAGGTAGTATTAATTGAGATAAAAAAAAGAAAGATATATCAGGATTTCTAAGAGGACCAAATTTATAATTAAATCTACTTAATCCATAAGCAGCAGTTGAACCTAGTAATGCAGCCAAGGAAGAAGCACTTACAGAAATAATAAAAGAATTACTAAATCTATTAAAAAACTCTTCTCTAACGGTAGATTCTTGCCATATTGTATCTGGTGATAATCCCAAAGACCTCCATCCTTTCCAAGCTGGCGTAAAGTCTATCCAAGGAATTATATGTCCTTGCGTAACATTTACTGCAGTTTTGAAAGAAGTTGTTGCTGTCCAAAATATAGGAAAAAGACAAATAATGGTCCATAGTATTAAAAGAAAATAAATCAAAAATTTTTCAGAAAATTTCGAAATCATTTTAAATTACCTTTTTTTTCATTAGGCAGCCCTTTCCAACCATCTGTTAATAAAACGTATTAATATTGTCATGAATACAATTATGGAAATTAAGTAAACAAAAGATAACAACGTTCCATAACCAACATTTGACCGATCTCTATATTCTCTAAAAATAAAACTTGTAACAGAGTCAGTTGCTCCTCCAGGACCACCTGCTGTAACAGTAATAATAATATCCGCTAATTTTAATTTAAATATTATTCGAATAACTATTGTAGTAAGAGACACAGGAAGCATAATTGGGAAAATTATTTTCCAAAATAATGACCATTTTCCAGCTCCATCAACTTTGCCAGCTTCTAAAACTTCTTTTGGAAGAGATTGCATACCCGCTAAAATCATGATCATCATAAAAGGAATGTAAGTCCAACTATCCATAACCATTATTGTAAAGCGCGCCATCTCTGGTGAAGTAAAAAATGCTGGAGATTCCCAGCCCAAAGTTCTTGCTAACCTTGCTATTGGGCCAAATCGGTATTCAAGCATGGATTTCCCAATCATCCAGCTAACAGCAACAGGACTTAACATTAAAGGGAGTAAAAAAGAGATTCTAAAAAATTTTCGAGCAACTATTTGCGCGTTTAATAATAACGCTAAACCAAAAGCAATCGCATATTCAACACTTATCGCTAAAATATAATAAATCATATTTTTAAGAGCATTCCAATAATAAGGATCATTCATCATTTGGTAGAAATTACTTAATCCATTGAATTTTCGACCAGTAAAAGAACTTAGGTTCCAATCAGTAAAGGCTATATACAAACCAAAGCTCATTGGAAAAATAACGATTGATACAATGAACATTACAGCAGGAAATACAAAAAGAGATCTTTTCCCTTTTTCACCATGGATTAAAACTCTTGAGTATCCTATTGCAAAAGCCCAGAGAATATAAGAATACAGCAGAGGTCTCCAGGTTTGAAAACCAAAAGATATTTTATCAGATACGTATAATGCTTGAACTAAGCCAATTAAAAACATCAAGAAAAATGAACCCCAAACAAGAATGTGTCCTATTTTCTTTTTTGTTTCACTAATATTCGATGGTGCTACAACATATAAGGGATCACGTTCTATAGATGAAATCTTGCTCATTAAATTACATTGGCATTTGAGTATTTAAAAAAATAGCTAGCGGCCAAACAAGCCGCTAGCAATTTTTTCATTAATAAATTAGAACTATAAACCTAAAGAAGCTTTATAAAGCTTGATTTGATTTTCTCTTCCAATTTGATCAGTTATTTTTTCCCACGCAGCAGCAATATTATCTGCACCAGTTTGAGCATCATACTGACCTGCGTAGATCTTTGCTAGTTCATCCTCAGCAATACTGTAGTATTGGAAAATACCAGGAATTCGAGGTTCAATAGCTGCATTTGGATGATTATACGAATCAGCCTCAGAAGCTAAATAATCCTCGGCAAAAGCTTGATCATAACCAGCACCAACCCACTCAGAAGTATTAAAGTGACTGTTTCGATATGGTTGGAATCCTGATGGATACATTGAGCACCATAATGATAAATCTCTGCCTCCAATATGAGCAGCAGCTGACCAAGCAGCTTTTCTCTTATTGGCGTCACTATCAACGGTTGCCATTACGTATACACCCCAACCAATATAAGCCATGTTAGGTGCATAATTTGGACCACTTGATAAAGTATCCCATTGACCTGTTTTACTATTATAAACATCGTCAGATCCAGGAAGAATATCAAAACCTACATTACCCATAATAATTGAACTGTCAGAAGTGTTGGCATTTGAACCAATATCTCCCCACCAAGATAACATAGAACCAGTACCAGCTAAGAACTGTTGAAAGCCAGTTGTACCAGGATCAGCATTAATCTGATCAGCTGGTTGACAATCCAAGACATCTAAAACATCTTGTATAGCCCTGACCCAAGCAGGATTATTAACTCTTGGTTTCATTGTATCAGCATCAAATAAAAATGCTGGATCATCTGGATGTTTAGCATACGCAGTTGCACGACTTCCTAAGAAGTAGAAGCCAAAACCACCCCATCCTTTTAGAGGATCAAGATAGCCATGAGCGTCCATACCATTTATTTTTTTACCCTTGAGAAATAGAGTTACCTCTTGAACTTTTTGCCAAGTAGTAGGCACTTCCCAATTACCAGAATGACCCTCTTCTTTCCAAGCTTTTGCTAAATTCTCATCCTCAAAATAGTCAGTTCTATAGTTGAAGTTATGACAATCGCCATCAATGGAAATACGATAGGTTTTACCTTCCCAAGTTCCAACGGGAGCTTGTAAATAACCAACATAGTCATCCATATCAATTTGATCAGCAACCCAACCGGGCATTTCTGAAGCAAGGCCTTTTCCGCAGACATCACCTTCAAATGGCGCTCCCATTTCAATGATATCAAAATCAACTGTTCCTGTTGCAATTGACTGTTGCAGTCTAGCATTATAGTCAGCTTGAGCTAAATCAATCCAGTTTATTTTAGCGCCAGTATATTTTTCCCATGGTTTTAAAAATCCTCTAAATAACATGTTATGAAGATTTTGGTTGTTAAGTCCCATAAAGTTTAACTCAACACCATTGAATTCACCCTCACTGACATTATTTTTTGTTGCTCCCAAAGTCATTTCACCAACTTTTTGCCAATCAGCATCAGTTGGAGAACCTACACCTACCCCGGGTATTTGGAGAATAGCAGATCTAATATCATCAGCAGCGAACGACATTTTAGCGATAGATGATATTCCTCCACTCATTCCAGCAATTGCTCCAGCACTAGCAGCACCTTTCATAAAAGTACGTCTATTAGATTTGCTAGCAGCTATTGCATATTCATATAATGATTTTTTCATATTTTTCCTCCTGTTAAATATGTAGGGGTAAAACTATGCCAACATGATACAAAAAACAAGTTTCTTTCTAATGTTATTTAAGATAATTTTATAAAATTCAATGATCAAAAGAAAAGTTTTGGGTAAAACTAATATAGAAGTTTCAGCCATTGGTTTTGGTGGAGCACCGATTGGCGATTTATTTGAAAAACTTAATGAGCAAATTTGTTATGATACTCTAAAAATTTCTCATAAAAGCGATATAAATTTTTTTGATACTTCTCCATTTTATGGACATGGTTTAAGTGAGCATCGAATTGGTAATTATTTAAAATCAATTAATCATAATGATTTTGTTTTGTGTACAAAAGTTGGTCGCTATTTAATTCCAGATAAGCCTGAAAAAATATACCGAGGAGTATTTAAAGGAGGATTAAATTTTTCTCCCATTTTTGATTATAGTTATGATGGTGTAATGAGATCGTTTGAGCAATCTCTTTTTCGTTTAGGTCTATCTCAAATAGACATTTGTTTAATTCATGATGTAGACAAATGGACTCATGGAAGTGATGTAGAATTTCGATTTAAAGAAGCAATGGATGGAGCCTATAAAGCTTTGGAAAAATTGAGAAGTGAAAAAGTTATTAAAGGTATTGGCGTTGGTTTAAATGAATCTGATATGTGTTCGAGATTTGCAGAAGCTGGAGATTTTGACTGCATGATTTTAGCAGGCAGATATACTTTATTGGAACAAGGTGCATTAGATGTATTTTTTCCAATAGCTAAGAAAAAAAATATTGGCATTATTTTAGCAGGGGTTTTTAATTCAGGAATTTTAATAAAAGGTGTTAGAAATCATTCAACATACGATTATCAAAAGATACCCGAGTACATTGCAAAAAAATATTTTCAGATTGATAAAATTTGTAAAGAATATAACGTACCTGTTGGCGCTGCTGCATTACAGTTTTGTAATGCTCATGAAGTTGTTTCAACAATGATTTTAGGAATGGATCATCCTAATCAGGTAAAAGAAAATATTGATTTGTTAAATTATAAAATCAATAAAGAATTTTGGTATAAACTTATTGAAAATAAACTTATAAATCCAAAATCCCCAGTTCCAGATTAATTAGAAAGAGTGTTGAAATTGGGATAATTAATAAATTTGCAAAAAGATACGATTGCTAATCAAAGATTTAATAATTAGATAAAAAAACAGTAAATCTTTGAATGTAGGGATATAAAATTTTTTAATGACTATGAGATGCAGCGTGTTCCTTGATTTTTAATAACATTGCATACACACCGTTCCTCCGACCTGGTGTTAGCAAAACACTTAATTCTAAATCATCTAATAAACTAATGTCCGTGCCACTTATTTCTTGAGGCGTATGTCCTCCATAAATATCGCATAAAATTGTTACCATGCCTTTGGAGATGAAGGCATCCGAGTCAGAGTGAAAATGCATTAATTTTTCTTTCATGTAGGGAACAAGCCATACCTGTGCCTGACAACCAGATACCTTGAAGGAATCTTGGCGGTATTCCTCTGGGAAAAGAGCGGATTTTTTGCCTTGATCCAAGAGAAATCTATATTTCTCCATGGTATCATTAAAAAAATCCAAGCTTTCCTTATAATAATTAATTTTCTCTTGAATGCTCATTTGTTGATAAATTCCCTTAGTATTGTGGCAGACTCTTCTGGTAAAACATCCATTATAAATACACCTGCCATTGATTCAGATCCAGCAAGAACTTTTGGTTTATCGCCATAGCGAAGGGGGGGGTAAAATTCAACATGAAAATGAAAGGTATCATTGTCTAATTGAGGGGCGGCATGCAAACCCATTACATAGGGACATTTTTTTTGCAGAAAAGAATCATACCCTTTGACGACTTTTTGCAAGGATGTTGCAAAAGATTCAATTTCAATTTGGGTAAATTTCCATGGCCCCGCTTTTCTTTTTTTGGGCATAATCCAGATTTCATACGCGTATCTTGCAAAAGGAGGCACTGCAGCGATCATATGATCATCCTGGTAAACAAAATATTTTTCCTCCAAACTTTGCATCATGGAGAGAATGAAATTTTCTTCTCTAAAAGTTGAAACTTCTTTTTCAATTACAGGAGGAATAAAAGGATAGCAATAAATTTGCCCATGGGGATGATGAAGCGTTACACCACATTCTTCCCCTCTGTTTTCAAAAGGCATAACATAAGCAATATCTTTTCGTGGCAATAAATTTGTATAACGATCAATCCACGTTTCCGTTAATAAAGTAATGCGCTCCAGAGGCATCTCCGCAACAGTGTCTAAGTGGCCCGCAGAATAGACAACTACTTCACAGTGTCCAGAAGAGGGTTTGGTTTGCAAGTTCCCAATATGCACTTCTTGTGAATGTGAATTGAAACTCGACCAACGGTTAGGAAAAACAGCAATCTCAAAATCATGAAAAGGAATTTCTGTTGGAAAATTCAAGTTTCCACCCGGGCACAAAGGACAATATTCTTCTGGTGGAAAAGATGTTCTTTTCGTTCTTCCTGCGGAGTAGGTTACCCATTCTTGTCTGGAAGGATTCCAACGCAGATGGGGCGTTGAGGCAGGCGTTACTTCCAATTCTACAGTGTTTTTTTCTGTATGCGGTTTGTGACCATACAAAAGAAGGTCACGTCCATCATTGCGTTTAAATATGCGTTTATGCATTTTCATTTTCCATTAATTTTTTTTCCCATTCAATCGCTGTTTTAATAATAAAAGATAAATCATTATGCTTTGGTTTCCAGTCTAACAATTGATGGAGTTTTGATACATTGGATACAAGCATAGC
>Ga0187833_10006005_pt1 | contig 11342 bp, 8 predicted proteins | sample ETNtaG_37_FD_167968 | JGI IMG/M metagenome (GOLD analysis project Ga0187833, IMG submission 167968) | Marine microbial and viral communities from oxygen minimum zone, Eastern Pacific Ocean - ETNP2014_SV_400_PacBio MetaG (Illumina Assembly) | ecosystem: Environmental > Aquatic > Marine > Hypoxic... | reverse complement strand
AAAGGAATGATCGATGGACTGGAAGGACGAAAATCTGTTGAACTCATAAACGCGATTTATGAGTCTGCTGAAACCGGAAAGGAAGTTTTTTTACGATTCTCTCCCAAGAAATGCCGCCTCGGAATTGTTAATAGTAAGTGAAATCAAATTGGTAATTTTCATAGGTACTTTTTATTCTCTTTATACTGCACCGGTGTTTAAAGTTCTTTAACTCTTCTATTAGATGACGATACCTCTAATTACACGTCTCGTTCATTACTTTAATGTGTTCTACGGCTATGCAGGTAAGAAGCTGTTTATCCTTTCGACGGTTATATTGTTAGGCGGTATCAGTGAAAGTATAGGACTGTCAATGCTACTCCCATTGCTCAGCTTCAATGAAGTTTCGGAGACTCAAAATGCTTATTGCCGCCAAATCTATTCTTTTCTCGAGACGATGGGAATCGGGGTTACTCTATGGTCCCTCTTGACCCTCCTTTTCATTGCTTTTCTTTTAAAAAGTATATTCATATTTATTCAGGAGGCATTTAGCGCGTATATTACAACGAATTTAGTAAAGACAATTCGTGTGATGTTTTGTTCTAAATACGAAGGGATGCGATATGATTTTTTTACAAGCTCAAATACTGGATATTTGAATAACGTTATTACAATAGAAACAAAAAGAGCGGTAGGAGCTTTTACAAAATATATTGAGGTCCTCATTAACATCTCGTTTGTTCTTGTTTATATTAGTGCGTCTTTGTTTCTTGAATGGCGCCTTACGTTATTTGTGATTGTTATATGCGGTGTAATCTTTATTCTTCTTCGCGGCTTATCCCGTGCTACAAGGAGATTCTCGGTCCTTATCTCAGAGCGAAACGCCCAAATTCAGTCTCTTCTTATTCAAACTCTCCATAATTTTAAATATTTAAAAGCCACTAACAATTTCTACTTGCTCTTTAAACAATTGTTTCATCGCATGGAACAATATCGCCTGTATCATTTCAAGATTAAAATTATGGCTGCCATTCCCAAAACGGTACTTGAACCTACGACGATCATCATTATAGCAGTTTTGATCTGGTATAATATTGTGTTCCGTGGGAAAATGATGGCCGATATTTTGGTGCTGCTAATATTTTTTTATCGCGCCTTTTCACGGGTATTTTCATTTCAGACTAGCTGGCAGAAATTTAATTCAAGCATTGGAGGAATTGAAGTTGTTCAGAAGGCCACTAAAGAACTGGAACAGAATCAGGAAACTTCCTGTAATCAAAAGGCGGTTCAATTTATAAAACATATTGAGTTGAAAAATGTAAATTTTAGTTTTGGGAATCGAAAGGTGCTTTCAAATATTAATATTCTAATTCCTAAAAACAAGTCTGTTGGCATTGTTGGTGAATCTGGCGCTGGAAAAACGACCTTCTTTGATTTGCTTACAGGCTTACTAGAGCCACAATCTGGACACATTTTTTGGGACGGCATAGATTACCGCAAACTTGAAAAAGCAAGCTTGCGCAGCTTCTTTGGTTATGTGACACAGGAAGCTGTAGTCTTTAATGATACGATCTCTAATAATATTTCCTTTTGGCAAGATTGCCGAATTGATTCTGTTCGTCAAAAAGTTGAAAGTTCCGCTGAGATGGCTCATTGTACCTCCTTTATACAAGAAACAAATGACGGCTACGATACGATTCTTGGCGATAGGGGTGTTAAACTTTCCGGAGGTCAGGTGCAGAGAATTGCTATTGCTCGAGAAATTTATAAGGATACCCCCATTATGATCCTTGATGAGGCCGTAAGTGCGTTAGATACGGAATCTGAAAAAAATATTCAAAAAAGCATTAAGAAAATGAAAGGTAATCGGACTTTAATCATAATCTCTCACCGTCTTTCAACGATTAAAGATTGTGACTACATTTATGTTTTTTCTAAAGGTAAAATTGTGGAAAAAGGTTCTTTTGATGAGCTCTATCAAAATAAAAATGGCGTTTTTTACGATATGTGCCAGATGCAACATTTTGGTGCATCTGGGGTTCATAATTCTACAAAACCGGTGTGATACAGAAAGTGGAAATATTTCCAATCTCTGTCAAGAAGTAATGGAAATATCTCCTGATCATGATCTTTTAGTTGTAGATGATAATTCAGTAGATGGGACGGGAAAGATTGTTGAAGAATTAAAGCAAATAATAATTATGCACCTTTCTTTCTAAGTTTTTGTAGATTTTAGCTTGTATCTGAAATGCGTCAACTAATTTTTAGAAAATCTTGTCTTTTCACACTGGTAAATTAAAATAGCCATTTGTTTGAATGTTTTGTATGGAGAATTTCATATAACAAACAAAAATGAAAAACTTCCTTAAGGCAATTCGAAGAATTATACGTAATCATCATTATTTTTCGTAACCTCGCTTCGTGGCATTGAGGAGAACGAGTACTACTGAGAACGTACCAGCATCCTAGCTGTAAAAAAAGGTCAGAGATAATGCCTTTAACTACAACAAGTTATAGAAATTCTAAGACACACTTATGAGTCAAATTACATGGATTGAAATTGACCTTGATAATGTTGCACATAATATTAGAGTTATTAGGGAAAAGGTAGGAAAAGACACAAAAATCCTGGCAGTAATCAAGGCTGATGCATATGGGCATGGCGCTGTTGAAATCAGCAAGACATTGGTAAGAAACAGTGTTGATATGCTTGGTGTTGCATATCTCGGTGAAGCAATTGAGCTTCGTGAAAACGGCATAAACATTCCGATACTTATATTAAACCCTTTTCTACCAGAACAAGTAGATGATATAAATAAATATTCCCTCGAAATAACAATATGCAATTTTAATACGGCCAGAGAACTCTCTAAAACTGCAAAAAGAAACCATTGCAACATCAAAGTTCACATGGAAGTTGATACCGGAATGGGAGGGGCAGGTGTGCATCCGGATAAAACGTTATCATTCATAAAGGATTTATTGTTATTAGAAAATATAACACTCGAAGGTATATTTACACACTTCCATTCATCCGAAGTACAAGACAAAACACATACACACAAGCAAAACAAAACTTTTAAGACAGTTCTCAAACAATTAGAAGATGAGGGAATACATGTACCACTAAAACACGCAGCTAATAGCGCAGCAATACTAGATATGCCAAACACGTATTTCAATATGATAAGGCCGGGCTTAATTCTTTATGGAATATATCCTTCATGTTCTGTTTCAAAGAATATTGACATAAAACCCGTTATGACTTTCAAGACAAGAATAATCAACCTCAAGATTCTTGATCCGGGTAACACCGTTGGCTACGGCAGGACATTTAAGGTTTCGAAGCAAACACGCGTAGCTACAATACCTGTCGGATACAAAGACGGCTTTAGCAGATATTTCTCAAACGTGGGGAAAGTGCTCGTAAATCGAAAACTTGTCCCGATCATGGGTAGAATATGTATGGATCGTTGCTTCATTGATGTGACTAATCTGACTGATATCAACATAGGAAGCGAGGTTACACTATTTGGGAGCCAAAAAGATAAAACAATTTCAATCGAATCTGCTGCTGTACTGATTGACACAATACCATATGAAATTGTATGCAACATTGGTAGAAAAGTACCAAAAATATTTAAGCATGAATTAGATCAACCAAAATAAATTTGTCCTGTAAGCAAACTACTATCGTCTAAAGAGCGGTAGCTCTTTGGATATTCTGTCTATAACAGAATAGCTAAGCATTTTCACGAAAATTAAATTGCCGTTTGCCTGTAAGGCGACTAAAGTATTAGTCATCGATACTAAAGGCTACATTAAAATGTTCATTGCCTTGTTCGTCACTGTGTTTCATAAATAGTTTACACTTACAACGTTGCCAAAATAAGGGTAAAACGTGTATCTCTTACTTAAATTGGACTATTTCATTATTATAAATGCAAACTATTTAGAATACTCCCTAGTAAGTCTTTTTTTGATTTAAATCTTTTTTTTATGGCAAGAATACTCTTTGTCCAAAACTGTAATATTGAATTATATGCAATCATGAGCATTGCATCATTCGTCAATAAGCGCTACCAGATTAAAGTGTCTATAGGGCCAATTGAAAAAATTGTTGAAGATTTTCGGTCATTTAAACCTGATGTAATTGGAGCTTATGTTCTCACTAAAGATCATTCTTATGTCTTGGAACTATCAAAACAAATAAAAGAAATAAATAATGCATGCCTTGTTGTATTAGGAGGACCACACCCTACATTCTATAAAGATATTATACATGAAGAAAATATTGATGCTATTTGTGTTGGGGAAGGAGAAAAGTCAATATTAAGTTTGCTAGATAGGATTGAAAACAAGAAGGATTATAAAGATATCCCTTCAATATGGATGAAAAAAAATGGCAAAATATATAAAAATAGTTCTGGCCCAATTCTTGAATCAGATGAAATTCCACTACCAGACAGATCAATATATAAAGATTATCCAGAAATTTATTATTCTTCTAAAGTGAATGTAATTTGTTCACGTGGCTGTCCTTACGATTGTGCTTTTTGCCAAAATCATGGGGTTAAGAAAATGTATGGATCAAGTTTTTATAGAATAAGAGATATTGATTCCGTCATCCAGGAAATACTTTTAGTCAAGAAAACCAATAAAAACATAAAAACCATTTCATTTCAAGATGATATTTTTGGCATGAATAAAAAATGGCTTAAAGAATTCTTGCGAGAATATAAAAAAAAGATCAACATTCCTTTTTATTGCTTATTGAGATGCGATGTTGTTTCAGAAGAAATAATTGGCTTACTGAAGGATGCTGGGTGTTTTGAAATAGGCATAGGTGTTGAAACTGGTGATGAAAAGCTTCGTAGCAAAGTCTTAAAAAAGAAACTAAAGAATAGTGCCATAATAAAAGCAGTTACAATATTTAAAAGAAATAAAGTTAAATTTCACACTTTTAACATGTTTGGCTTACCAGGAGAAGACCTTGCTTTAGCTTATAAAACAGTCGCGTTTAGTACAGAAGAATTAAAAGCAGATGTGGTGTGGTCTGCAATGTTTCAGCCATATCCGGGTACTGAGTATTTCTCAGAAGATACCAAAAGTAAAATAATTAATCCAAATTTTGACAGGTTTAAGGTTAATTATGCTTATAATAATGATTATAAATATATTCAGAGATTACAAAAGTTATTTTTGCTGACTTCTAAATATACTATTATAGGTCATTTTCTTCCTATTCTGGTAAGATTGCCATTAGATAAATTATATGATAAGGTTTCCGACTTCTGCTGGCATCAATTCTATTATAAAAGGATATCAAATCAATAAAATATTTATAATCGCAACAATCAGCTTTAGGTCCTTTTCTGAATGAATTGTTATTGCCTCCATCAGGAAAAACCACTTGACCTTGAACAGAATATGGTTTGGGTACCGCCACTTTTGTGGCTGATTTAGAAATTTCGATAAAGTAAAAAAGATTGCAACAACCTTAATTTGCAATACGCATATATAGGAGAACTGTCAATGAGAGGATTCTGTGATTGAAAAGGGTTAATTTCCTGGTACCACGTGGGTCAATAATTGTTGATTATTCACTGCAACCAATTAAATTTAATAGAAGAAAATTGAAGGAGAGAGGGTATTCTGTAAAGATTTATTATAATACAGTTAAAGGATTATTCGAGTGTGATATTTTATGTTTAAATTCCAAATATTTTAGCAAGAGTTGGAAAACGCCAGAGGTTGTTTTTTCATTCATTAATAATGCAAGGAAGTATTGCAGTAAGATTGTATGGTTTGACGATTCGGATAGTACAGGTATTACGCATTTTGAATTATTGCCATATATAGATTTGTATTTAAAAAGACAATTGTTAAAAGATAGGAAGCTTTATACCAAAAAATATTATGGCGATAGGATTTTTACGGATTTCTATCATAATAATTATGGAATTGTTGATGAAACGCCTTATCATTCCAAGCCTATTGACTTAGGATTGGTCCATAAAGTAGGTTTGTCATGGAACGTTGGCTTGGGTAATATGTATGATTCGATAATGCCATTTAAGACGTTTAGGCATTATGGATATCTTCTTTATAAAATTCCTTTTCGTGATCCCCAAAGGAATAAAGATCTGGATATTATGTCAAGAGGATCAATAAATTATACGCGTAATACAGTAAAATTCCATCGGCAAGAACTTCGAGAACAGCTTGCTAAAATAAATCATTTGAATTCTGCATTAGAAGGCCGTGTGTCTATCCGGTGTTATAAGAAGGAAATGGGAAGCGCTAAATTAGTAGTAAGTCCATTTGGATGGGGTGAAATAGGTGTGCGTGATTTTGATGCTTTTATTTATGGCGCTGCACTTGTGAAACCTGACATGTCTCATATGGAAACATGGCCTGATGTATTCATTCCAGACAAGACATATCAACCTATAAGATGGGGATTTGATGATTTAGAAGAAAAGATTATGGGGCTTATTAATAATGATAAAAAGAGAAAAGAAATTGCAATAAACGGGCAAAATGCTTACAAGGAAATGATTTCAGATAGGGGGATGGAACTGTTTTCTGATTGGTTTGTTCAGCAAATTGAAAAATAATCATTTGCGCAGATAAATGCTAAATAATATGGGTCAATTTACAGTATTAATAGTCTGGAAGTTTAAAGGAAATCTAACACCTTAAAATAGTTAAATGGACTTCACCTTAATGTCATTTACCGTTTATTTATTGGAAGGGTGTGATCAATGAATATCTTGGTTACTGGTGGCGCTGGCTATTTGGGATCACACTTGGTTAAGAAGCTTTTAGATTATGGACACTCAGTTACTTTGCTGGATAATTTCTTGTATGGCTCCAATGGTATTAAGAATATTAAAGATAATAAGAATGTCAATATAATCAATGGTGATATATGCAATATTAAAGATGTTGTGAAAGCTGTTAAACATAATGATGTAGCTATTGCTTTAGCTGCTATTGTAGGCGATCCGGCATGCAATTTGGACGAAGAGGAGACATTAAGCACAAATTATGAGGCAACAAAGGTATTAATTGAAATCTGTAATTTTTATAGAGTAAAACGGCTTATATTTGCTTCAAGTTGTAGTGTTTATGGCGCCAATGACAATTTTTTAAATGAAAGCTCTCCTACAAACCCAATTTCTCTATATGCCAGAACAAGAATAATGTCGGAAGAAATCATTATAAAAAATAGTAGAAATGGACCGGTTTCAACAATTTTTCGAATGGGAACACTTTACGGTACTTCACAAAGAATGAGATTTGATTTGTCAATAAACTTTATGACAGCTAAAGCGTTAATTGATGGGGCATGTGAGGTTTTTGGGGGCGATCAATGGAGACCGTTTATTCATGTAGAAGATGCGGCTGAAGCTTACGTGAAAGCCATATCATTAGAACCGGAAATTATTGACAAGGAGATATTTAATGTTGGATTTAATGAGCAAAATATGAAAATTTATGAAATTGGCAACGCCATTAAGACGGTTTTCCCGGATATTAATGTTATTAACAAAAGGGATTTAATTGATCATCGGGATTACAAGGTTAATTTTGATAAATTTGCAAGTAATTTCAAGCTTCATCCTCGCCATACGGTACAATCTGCCATTAAAGAAATTAGCCAATTTGTAAAAGACAATAATACTAAAATCAACGATGATATATATTACAATGTAAAATATATTTATAAAGAAAGATAATTCTAATGAGAAAAACATTTTTACCGGCGTCTCTTCCTCTAATTGGTAAAGAGGAAACAGATGAAGTACTGAATACATTAACTTCAGGTTGGCTTACAACAGGTCCTCTAACAAAATCATTCGAAGAGTCGTTTTGTAAATATATAGGTTCAAAGTATGCGGTTGCGGTTAGCTCATGTACCGCGGGTTTGCATTTGTCTTTATTGGCCGCGGGTGTTGAAAAAAATGATGAAATCATTACCACTCCCTATACTTTTGCAGCGACTATTAATACCATATTACATTGTCAGGCAAAACCGGTTTTGGTGGATATAAATAAAAAAACATATAATATCGATGTCAAAAAAATTGAATCATCTATTACAAAGAGTACTAAAGCAATTGTTCCAGTTCATTTCGCTGGACAGCCCTGCGAAATGGAAGAAATAAGACTTATCGCAAAGAAATATAATTTATTTGTTATTGAAGATGCGGCTCATGCAGCGGGCGCTTTTTACAAAGGGGTTAATGTAGGAGTGTCAAGCGATTTGCATTGTTTCAGCTTTTACCCGGCTAAGAATATGACAACCGGCGAGGGAGGAATGGTAACTACTGACGACGAAGAGCTTGCAAATAAAATCAGGTTGTACAGTCAACATGGAATGAGCAGGGATGCATGGAAACGTTATAACTCTGAAGGTTCCTGGCATTATGATATTGTTTATCCTGGCTTTAAATATAATATGACAGATATCCAGGCTGCTATTGGCATTCATCAACTCAAAAAATTAGATGAGTTTATAAAAATCAGGACCAATTATGCACAAATGTTTAGTAAAGAGTTTGCAAAGTATCCATCACTAATTGTACCTGAGCAGATTAAAAATATTAAACATGCCTGGTATCTTTACCCCATTTTATTGAACCTGGAAGAACTGAATATTACACGGAATGAATTCATTAACGAATTAAAAGAGCTTAATATTGGTACATCTGTACATTTTATACCGAATCATATTCAACCATACTATCGTGATACTTTTGGTTATAAGCAGGATGATTTTTCAGTAGCCCAGTGGGTTTACGAACGGGAAATTTCATTACCCTTATATCCTAAAATGACGGAACAGGACGTTAATGATGTTATCAATGCAGTATTGAATATACTAAAGAGCCATAAAAAATTATGAAATATTATATCAGGGCCTATAAGTGAGAATTATTCTTTGTGCAAGCCAGGAAATTGGGGTTAAGTGTTTAGATACATTGCTAAACCTGAAACAAGAAGTCCCTCTCGTAATTACCTACAAACCGGAATACTATGAAAGATGGGAGTATGATTTAGGTGGCTATGCGAAAGAGAAAGGGTTATCAGTAGAATATACAAGAAAGATTGAAAACGAACCTTTTATTACCCTGATTAAATCTATAAAGCCGGATTGGATTCTTCTCGCTGGGTGGAGGGATATTGTACCCGATAATGTTTATGCTATTCCGAAACTGGGAGCGGCTAACATTCATTCAACCTGCCTCCCAGAAGGAAAAGGGTTTAGTCCCTACAATTGGTCGATATTGTTGGGGTTGAAGACAACAGGCGTCACTCTATTCAAGTTAGATGAAGGTATTGATACTGGTTTTATTCTGGCTCAAAAGAAGGGGATTCCCATTGATGAAAGGGAAACTTATGGCTCTCTTGCAAAAAAAATGATCCAACCGGCTGTTGAATTGGTTAAAGAGGTTGTAATTTCTCTCGATTCCAATAAACCACTTCCAACGATTAAAACAGGTTCCAAAGAAAGTTACTATGCTCGTCGGGTCCCACAAGATAGTGAAATTGATTGGAATGATTCTGCAATCGTGATTGACCGTTTGGTTAGAGCTTCGAATCCAGCGCCGCTTGCGTATACTTTTTTGAGGACACAACGTGACGGCATTAAAAAAGTTTTCATCCGTGAAACTCAACTACCACCATGGGAAATAGGTCCCAAAGAGGTTTATGCTGAAAATATTTACGGCGTCCCCGGGAACTGGCTTGGGGTAAACACGGAGGGGGTCGCTTTTCTCACAGGGGTTAGAGACAGAATTCTTATAAAAAAAATCAGCCTTGAAACAGACAGGAATACTATCATTAATGCGTTAGATTATAAACCATTTAATTCAAGCACAGCTCGCTTGGGCAAGAAATGTTTTTTAATGGAATAAAACAGTTAATCTTACATTTATAAACAATTATGAAACTAAATAATTATATAGAATTAATAAAACTATCTATAAGACTCTTTAAAAATGGACAGGTCAGCTTAAAAAAAATTGTTAATTTTTTACATAATGGTTATTCTTCAATATTTCGCATGGCAAAGGCAGGAAAATTACCTTCAGCAATAATTATAGAACCTGTAAATTATTGCAATATTCGATGTACTGGATGTGGTTTTGAATTGTGTGGCCAGATACAGAAAAAACAGAAGTTGAGCATGGAGTGTTTTGTAAAAATCTTTGATGAGGTGAAAGATTATATCTTTTTTTTGGTATTGGAAAATGGTGGAGAGCCTTTTTTAAATAGAGATCTATTGCGAATGATTAAATATGCTTACGATAATAAAGTCCCCACAATAACAAGCACAAATGCCGACTTTAAGACTGGAGACCGATGGGGCGAGGAAGTCATTGAATCATATTTAGATACATTAATTGTTTCTGTTTCAGGGCATGATAATGAAAGCCACTCCATATATCATAAAAATGGAAATTTTAACAGGGTGATGGGAAGTGCTAAAAAAATTATTTCCGCAAAACGCAAATTAAGAAAATCCCATCCTGATTTGATATTAAGATTTATTCAAACCAAAGATAATAAAGAATCAGTCAATATTATCGAAAGACAATATAGAGATTTAGGATTTGATAAATTAGACGTTAGAAAAACAGCCACTGAACATTTGATATATAAAAGATCGCCTGATGATAAGGTAAAAATATTGACTGTAGGGGGAGATAATACCATATATCCAAACTTTTGCGCAGACTTATATTTTATTCCGGATGTCCTAGTAGACGGCACTGTCGCTCCCTGTTGTTTTACATATCTATTCCCTCCAAATATGGGAAACGTTTTTGATGATCATGGTATGAAAAATGTATGGAACAACAATAACTATGCTGAAATGAGAAAAAAGGTGGCTAATAACAGGATGAATATACCGGCCTGTTCTGTTTGTAACGGAAGTTTTGGGTACAGTGGTGAAAACTGGAATCGATCATCCAAGATTGAAATCTACACACCTTATCATAAACCGACCAAAGGGCCGCAGCCACAAGGGACTACCGCTACGATAAGTAAATAGAAATTTTCTATTAAATGAATCTCATGAATCTCTTAATAACCATATTCTAAAAAAAATATAATGATAAATCATAACATTGAGTATTCAGTGATATTGCCCTGTTACAATGAAGCAGAATCCTTGGCCGAGTTAACAGGCAGACTGGTTAAGGTCGTGTCTTCATTCAAGACAAGTTATGAACTAATATACGTTGATGATGGATCAACTGATAATACTGTAGAAATATTTAAAGAAATAAAAAGACAATATGGTGATGTGGTAAGAATGCTTAAGTTGTCACGAAATTTTGGCCATC
>Ga0187833_10006003_pt1 | contig 11345 bp, 11 predicted proteins | sample ETNtaG_37_FD_167968 | JGI IMG/M metagenome (GOLD analysis project Ga0187833, IMG submission 167968) | Marine microbial and viral communities from oxygen minimum zone, Eastern Pacific Ocean - ETNP2014_SV_400_PacBio MetaG (Illumina Assembly) | ecosystem: Environmental > Aquatic > Marine > Hypoxic... | reverse complement strand
TTAGGCCATAAACTGAAGATGATGATGCGTAAATAAAAAAATTAACATTATTATTTTTACATTCTTTAACCATCGGTTCAAAACAATCTAGATTAATGCTTTTCCCTAATTTAGGATTTAGCTCGAAGCTGGGATCATTTGATATACAAGCCAGATGAATAACAGCGTCGTGGTTCCTTATTGATTTGCTTAAAAGATCAATATTTCTGATATCTCCTTTAATAATAGATAGATTTGGATGTGGTTTTAGAACATTTTTACCAAAAATTAACAAATCATAAACTGTTACTCTGTCACCATTAGCCAAAAGCTTGGGGACTAAAACAGCCCCAACATAGCCTGCGCCACCAGTTATAAAAATATTTTGCTTACCTTTTTGCATTTAAATTCTAAGAAATTAATTAGTAACTTGAATTATTTTAATAAGTATTGAATGGACTTCAAAATTTGATTTTTATTAATTGGAACACTGTTGCCAATAGTTTCTACTGACTGTGCTGCAGCTAAAGAAGCCACTAATAGCGAAAAATTTTTATCAAAATTCTTTTTTAAACATAATGATACTGCCGCCAACATTGCGTCTCCGGCACCAACTTTGTCAACAATTTTTGACGCAAAGGCAACTGAAGAATAATATTTTTTCGTGTTTGCTGTAAATAATGTTGATCCTTGTGATCCTTGTGTGACTATTAAATTTTTTATCTTCAATTTTCTCGCTAATTTTTTCATTAATAATTTAATTGGTGAACTTTTATTTCTTGTTTCGTGACGTAATTCAGTTTCATTAATAACAACGCATTCAACATTTTTATACTTGTCCATAGTATGATAGCCCATGTTTGATGCATTTACTTGAGCATTTAACGCTAGGAATAAAGATTTTTTACAAATACTTTTTGCTGATTTATCTGAAATTAAACCATGACCATAATCCGTTAACATAATTAAATCATGTCTTGGTATCAATTTTGAAAGTTTTTTTCCAAATTCATTTTCATTTTTTTTTCCTAGTAGTTCATCATTAATATTATATACTCCGAATATTTTTGTTTTGTTGTTTATTTCAACATATCTTTTTTTAACAATTGTTGGAGAATTCTTCTTATAAATAAATTCTGTGTTAATATTTTTTGGTAAAGAATTTTTTATATAATTTTTATATTCTCCATTTTGACCCAACATACTTAATAAAGTTACAGATTTACATAATCCAGAAATATGTCTTGCAACTGCGGCTGCTCCACCAGGATACTGTTCCATGTTTAAATCTCTCAAAACTAAAGTTGGCTCCTTGCCAGACTTCCCCAATGCTTCACAAAAATAGTATTGATCAATAATTGTTTCGCCAATTACTAAAACTTTTAAATTTTTTAATTCATCAATCATTTTATTTATTTGTTTAAAATTTAATTTTTTATTAATTTTTTGAATTATTGATTTTTGATTATCTGAATAAATGTCACCAAACTTATTTAAAATATTGCTAGAACTAAAAATAGTTTCATCACTTGTATATTCTATCTTGCCACCTATAGACTTTATAGCCTTCTTTTCTTCTAAAATTTTTTTAGTATAATCGAGACTATTATCTTTATAGTCTGGACCTTTACAATAAATATTTGGTTTTACTATTTTAATTGTTTCTATCGCGCTTTCCCATTTATTAGCTGCTACAAAATCTATTGTCTGCAATGCAGCAAGTGTTTCGATTCTTTGTTGAAGCGAAAATACAGGTTTGTTTGGACCTTTATAAACATACTTGTCTGGTGTAACTGTAACAATAAGCACATCTCCATGTTTTTTTGCTTCTTCAAAATGCTTTATATGACCCAAATGAAGAAGATCAAAAACACCGTGACAAAGCACAATTTTTCTTTTTCTTTTTTTATATTTTTCTACTAGGCTACTTAATTTATCTAAATCTAAGATTTTTCTAATTTTCATAATAAAAATTTAAAGTTTACCGCCGTCAATTGTAATAATCGTTCCTGCATTATAACTAGCGTGTTCTGAGGCTAATAAAAGAACAAAAGGACAAATCTCGCTTACCTTAGCAAATCTTTTGATTGTATTATTTTTTTCAATATATTTTTTTACTTTAGATGGATTTTTTTTCATTTCTTTTTCCCAAAATTTTCCCTCAGTAAGAATAGGTCCGGGCATTATTCCTGAAAAAATGACATTGCTTTTTGCCGTAATCTTAGACACCCCTTCTAAATAACGGTTTAAGTATGCCTTTGAGGCTGAGTAAGCTATTTTGTTAATATTTGGATCGCTATCGCTATATTTTGCAACTATTGAAGATACATGAATAACTCGGCCCCATTTTTTTTTGACAAGTGAATCGATGAAAACATTGTTAATTTCGATAGCAATACCAACATTAAAACGCCATACTTTTAACCAGTCCTTGTATTCTGCAAAGGGATTGCTCACTCCAAGTCCTCCTCCAACACAATGTACTATGATTTCATGAGAACCGATATTTTTCAAAATTTTTTTACTTATCTTAGCTGCATTACCATTAGGCAATAAATTTACATTAAAAAAATAATGACCTTTTTTTTCTCCTCCTAGATCATTAACTATACATTTTAATTTAATTTTATTTCTAGCTAAAAGGGTAAGTTTACATCCTTCTTTGGCAAATTGATAAGCTAATTCTTTTCCAATTCCATTACTTGCGCCGGAAATTAAAACTCTTTTGTTTTTTATTTTTAAATTCATAAACTAAAATTTAATTAAAATCCTACCAGTTGTTTTTAAACTTTTAAACATTTTAATGCCTTTATTTATTTCATTAAAATTTATGGTTTTATAAATTATTTTATTTAAATTAATTTTACCTGTTTTTTCTAAATTAATAAATTTTGGTATATCTTTTTTAGGAAATGTATTACCTCCCAAACTTCCTTTGATTGTTTGATTGTGCATTACATTCCAAGCATTAACCCTCATGAGTCCCTGCTTTTTGGGCACTCCCATTATGTAACAAATGCTTGGCAAAGATAATATTTTGATAGTCTTTTCTATTGTTTTAATATTGCCTGTGGTAACAACTGCTTTATTAATATTTAAATTTTTTAATTTTTTAAAATCTTTTTCTTTTTTTATATTTAGAACTATATCAGCTCCTAATTTTTTAGCCTTTTTAAGAGCAAGATTATTTACATCAATAACTATAATTTTTCTTATTTTATAATTTTTTGCAGATTGAACTATGATCTGGCCCAGCCCTCCCACACCTACAACTAAAAGTATGTCTCTATATTTTAAATTTAATTCATTAGTTACTAAACCTAAAGCAGTGGTAGCAACACAACCAAAAAGGCATGCTTTTTTTAATGAGTATCCTTTTGTAATTTTGGTTACTCTGTTCTCTGATACAATTGCATATTCATTAAAAGTTGTTACCCAGCCAGCATTGATAGTTTTGTTTTTTAAAAAATATTTTGGCGTTTCGCTTTGAATTCCGTTACTTTTTATCCAATGCAAAATAACTTTATCGTTTTTTTTTACTTTTTTGACACCAGGACCAACTTTTAAAACAACACCACTACCTTCGTGCCCTAAAAGATGAGGGATATATAGATCTCTACCTCCAATGCCTTTTATTTCATCTATCTGTTTTCCACAAATTCCGGTGTATTTTAATTTTATAAAGATTTGACCTTTTTTAAGCTCATCTTTGAAAAAAATATCACGAATTACAAGCTCAGAATTATTTTTTTCTAAAATAGCAGCTTTAAACTTTTTTATTATCATTTTAAAAAACTCTTTAACTCATTTTAAGATTAAATTATTTAAGATTCTTATTTGTTAACTTTATTAACAATGCAAATTACTCTTTTAGCTATTTGTTCAGGCATCATATCATTTTTTTGTAAAAGAGATTTTTGATTACCATAATTATGTATAAACTTATCAGGCAAACCAATTCTATGGATTGGGGGTAAATTATTTGAACCCAAATTATCAGTTAAATTCTCTAAGCAAGCACTAGCCAAACCACCAATAAGCGTATGTTCTTCAACAATAACAACATGTTTCGACGAAGACACTTCATTACAAACTGTTTCTGTATCAATTGGTTTTGCGGTCGTCACATTTAAAACTTTAGAGTTGATATTACTGTTTGAGAGAATCATTGACGATTCAATTGATATTGGCGTCATCACACCGTTAGAAATAAACAAAACATCAGTCTTAGAATTTTTATTATTAACATACACAACGTTTGCTTTACCTATTTTTGCATGAATATTGCCATTACGTTCAATTTTTTTTCCATATTGGGGTTCACCGAATTGCGCCAGACGAATATAAATACTTTGCTTTAATTCTACTGTTTGTGGCATTAATTCTGTTATTTCTTGCGCGTCACATGGAACTAAAACTGTCATGCCTGGTATTGAGCGCAGTAAAGAGATATCTTCTATAGCAGTATGTGTGGGTCCCAAGTGAGCATTTACTAAACCACCTCCCATACCAATTAGTCTGATATGGTTTTTTTGTAGGCACGCATCAAGCGCTATTTGTTCATAACATCTTCTAGTATTAAAAGTGGCGTGACCAAAAATGTAGGGAATATAACCATTTGATGCAAGTCCTGAAGACATACTTACAACATTTGCTTCAGAAATAGGTTCGAAAATAAAACGCTTATTTAAAGCTTCCTTAAGTTCTTTTTCAAAACTTGTAGGTTGATCAATGCTAATCAAAATTATGCGTTCATCATTTTTACCAAGATTAATTAATGAATTCATACATGCATTTCTCATTTATACTCCTCAATCGATTCTATCATTTTATTGTATAATTCATTGTCAATTCCACCTTTCCAATGGTAGTAAGGATCTCCTTCAAACATTTTAATACCCTTGCTCATCACCGTATGGCAAATAACAACATTTACGTATCCTTTGTTACAATTTAATTTCTTAAATGTTTTTTTAAGTTCTGTTACATCGTGACCATTTACTTCATGAACTTTCATGCCAAAAGATTTCCATTTATCTGACAAAGACTCTAAGTTTGTTACATCTTTGATTGCTCCTGAACACTGGTTTTTATTATAATCAACAATGATTATTAAATTATCTAATTTATTTTTTCTAGCTGAAAGTGCTGCTTCCCAAACAGCTCCCTCTCCATGTTCGCCGTCACCTAATATTACAAACACCTTTTTGTTAATTTTTTTTAATTTTAACGAGAGCGCCATTCCTATTGCAATTGATACACCGTGCCCACAAGCACCTGTAGTAGCTTCAATGCCGGGGATTAATTTTACAATACACCCACCTAAAATAGAATCCGTATTCATAAAATTATCTAATTCCTCTAATTTAAAAAAACCTTTGTCTGCTAAGATTGCATATAATCCCATGCTTGCCCAACCCTGGCTGACTATTAAACGATCTCTTTGTTCCCAATTAAGTTTTTTAATATCGTATTTTAAAATATGATCGTAAAGAACTCTTAAGATCTCAAGCATAGATAAAGCGGAACCTACGTGACCTTTTTGAGAATTTTTAAAACCTCTCATTACTAATTTACGTAAATACTTAGATCTTTGATCCAGAGTAATTTTTTTTGATAAATCGACTAATTTGCTGTATTTTTTTTTCATCTTATAAATTTTATTAAATTAACAGATTTTGGTTTTTTTTTCAAAAAATATGATCCAATCCTAAATGTTGGACAATTAACAAATGTAGAATCAAATAACGACCAAAATTTCTGTTGTAACGTATCTTCCGCTTTAGATGTGAATGTTGATTCCTCATCATCTGGAAGAAAATCTCTATGGCTTACTTCAACAGAACCATCATCTTTTTTACTATTCCACATTCCATATTCGTAATAAGGTTGCGGAGTGTTAAAATTTATTAGGAATTGACCTATATATTGACCTATATCAAGAACAATTCCCACTGATTCACGTACCTCGCTCAATAATAATTATGGTGTAGGTTTAGGGTGTGATGAATGAAAGTATATAAATATGGATTTTGGATATTGGTGATTTATGTTTGTCTTGATATATCACTGTATTTGACAAATTATGAACGCTTCAATATGTGTATTTCCGATTATCTTAATTTTTCGAGATTTATTGGTAACAATTAAATGAAAAAACTTCATGTTTACAATTTATTGTGTCAATTTATATCGGACACGTTCTTTAAATTCTTTTTTAGGAATACCATGAATGCTTGTGGATTCAGATTTATTAGTATTCCTTCCATTTTTTTCTTTATTCAATGATTCATTATTTTTATTTCCTAAACTTTTTCCATTAATCAGATTTCTGACATATGAAGCTCTAGATTTGTCATCAACTATTTTATCAGTATTAACTAAACCACCATTTGCAACTTCTGACTTTATAGCTTTGATTATATTTTTTACAAACCTGAAATGCATAATCGACAATGTTTCTTGGTTTGGATGTTTGATTTTATTTTTTTTAACAAATTCTTCCAAAACAACATTTTGACAAAAAAGATATCTTTTTTGTAATTCTCGAACTTTTGGATCTTCCGCCCATATATAATCATCTCTTCTTATTTTATATGGTGTTCCCTCAAGGTCAGTTATATAAGATTTGATATCACAATATTCTTCATAAAATATCGTACCTTTAATGGGCTTAATACCTATAGAAGTTCCGGACATATAGAAAGGATCTTTCAGATATTCAAGAATTTTGTCTACTGTCAATTCAACATCATCCAATTTACTTTTCGGTGTAGTCATAATTATATTGATGAACGGTCTAATATTATATTCTTTTAAAAGTTTGAGTATTGGATCAATTTTATTCACATCACATCTTTTGCCCATCTCATCAAGTACTTTCTGTGAAAAATTTTCTACCCCTATATTTAACTTGTAAAAATTTGCTTTTTTCAACCACTGAATTACTTCTTCATTTAAATCTGTTATTCTGGCAAAGCACATAAAGCTTAAATTTTTAAATTTACGCTCAACAACTTTCTGGCAAAATCTAATTACGCTTTTTTTATTAATAATAAAATCATCGTCAGTTAAATATATCATTCGTACACCTGGATGACTTTTAACTATACGTTCCACAACATTTACTAAATTTTCCTCTGAGGCACTGATAACGGGAACTTTGTTGTCCGCTGCTAATGTTAATTGAAAGGTTGAACTACAAAACTTACAACCAATAGGACAACGATTTCTAGAAAAAACTCTAACAGTATGTACAGCGCTTTCTACCTCTTCGTTCCATTCTCCACCGTACATTTTTCTGTAAACATTCCAATAATCTTCATAGTTAATTTTCTCCCAGGGTATTGCATGGGTAGTTTCATTAAATAATTCTTTTGTTAATGGTTTTGCATTATTTTTTACCACAATGCCTGGAATATCATTATAAGGATAGCCATCTGCTATCATTTTAATCGGAATTTCCCCTTCACCCAAAACAACTACTTTGCATGGGGTTTTGTCTAAAATCGTTTGGTAGTTAAATTGTGCCTCTATACCTCCAGCTATAAATAAAGACTTGGGACATAACTTGCTAGCTAAATAAATATTTTTTATATCTTGCAGCAAAGTTTCATCTAAAAGTGAAAATCCAATTATATCCCATTTTTCTTTCTTTATTGTTTCCTCTAAGCTTAGACCTTTTTTGTTACATGCATACAAATTCGGATCAAAATATTCTGCATGATGTCCTTTTTTAGTTAAATATCAAACTAACCTTACTACACCTAGCGGAGGAGCATGATATTGACTATAGCTAGAAACTTCTCCGCTGTCGGGAGATATAAATAGTATTTTTTTTGAAATATTATTCTTTGCGCCGGTTGTTTGCATATCTTTATAAATAACTATTGATTAAATAAATCTTTTTTAACCCTCAATCTAAGCTCCATGTTATCATAGTACTGAATTTTTATACAATGGTAAAGTTTGCCTTATTTACCAAATATCTTCTGTATATTCGCAGTTATTTTTTTTTATCATCATAGTTTATTAACTCATTCTAAAGTTAAAAACTTTTTCAAATTTCGACCCATCAATATTTTTTTCAAGTGGTGATATATCTCCTTGTATTGGGAATAGCAGTCCTTCAAACTTAATTTTATTTTTTGAGCAAATTCCAATCAATCTATCATAGTAGCTGACCATTGGACTTGCTAAATTGTATGTTCCATAATTTTTGCTTTCTAATAATATTTCATAAATCATGATAAGTTCTTCAACGTTTACAAAACATCTTTTTACATTGTTAAATACATTAACTTTTTTATGGGATTTAATATCGTCAATTGCTTGATCTATATAAGATCCGGGACCAGCCATTTTGGAGTTCCGGGTATACCCTCCTTCAGAATGAACTACTGGTAACCTAAATATAAAATGTTTATCAGTATGTTGCTTTATTAATTGTTCACATTTAAATTTAACTTCTGCATGAATATTGGATGGTGTTATTTTAGTATTTTCATTAGGAAATACTAAGCCGTCAAAAATTTTGTCAGTTTGAGGAAAAAATATAGGTATTGAATTATCTAAATTTTTTAAAATAACTTTCGTTAAATCTACATTGTATTTATAGGCTAATTCAGGTTCCTTCTCATTTCTTGCTGGACCGCTGAAACCCGCGAAATGAAAGATAAATTCTGGATTTATATCATTAAAAATTTTCTCTTTATCGCTGTAATTCAACAAATTAACATCAAAAATCTTATCATCTACTTTATTTATTATATTGAAATCAACTCCATAAACTTTGAACCCTTTTTTTTTTAGAAATTTGAAAAGTTTTCCGCCTATAAATCCAGCCGCTCCAGTAATTAAAATTCTTTTTTTCATTAAATTTTTAAAATGAATCTGTTAATATGATTTTTGAACGGCTCGCTTATTAACTTCATCGCTTATAGGGTTCGTTAAACAAGCCCACCATCTTTTCTTGTTTGGATCTTTGCTTTTAATTGTCTCTACTCCATGCTTTAACGTAGGATAAAATAATGCAATATCGCCAACATCTAAAAAATTTTCAACATTTAATAGTTTATTATTTTTTAAAAAAAATAAACCTCCATTATCAAAATCTATTCCCTTTTTGCTCATAATAATTCCTGATATTACCCTTATAGTTAATGGATCTGAGTGCATTCCTAAAAATCCTGTATTGTTTGGGTAACTTCTAAATAATAATCTATCAATAGGACCATCTTTGGGAGTATTTTTTTCAAACTCGTCCATTCTTAGTCCGGCTAACAACTTAATTAATCTCCATTTGGGATAAAAGTAATCAAGAAAATCTATTTTTTCTTTATCTCTATTCCAAGAAAAAAAATAGTAATCATGCCTATTTGATTTTACTACGTATTTCGCGTTTTCATTATCACCTATAATCATATGGAAATTTGGACATCCCTCTTTTATTTTATAAAAAATTGGTTCAACATTATCAAAGTTGTTAATTAAATAAGTCTTAACTTTTTCAAAAAATTCTTTTGAAAAAGAATTTTTAACAGCAAAAACGTTTCCAGAATAAAAGTCTTCAATTAATTTTTCTATTTTTTTAAAATTGTTTTCTATAAATAATTTTGAAAATTCTTTATATTCTATTTCAATAACCTTGTTAATTTCAGAAGGCTGACTTTTGTTTGCTTCTAGATTTTGCCATTTTTGTTTTATTTTTTGACTGAGATCAATCACTTTATTTAAATTTAAACTAATAAATCTTTATATTTTCGTAAAAAATTTGTTCCTATAAAAATATTTTTGCTTTTGACTTTTCCCATTTTGTTTATTTCCCAAAACTTATTCTGAAGCTCTTTATCTTCTGACTTTTCATTCCATGCCCCATCTAATCTTTTCTGCATTTCTTGGACAACATCGTCAATTTCTTCAGGAGTATTTTCTAAAATATCAATATCGCTAAATTTTTTTCTAAATTTTTCTGCGCCAAAATTATCAACTTCATTTTCCATTTTTATTACTTCTTTGAAATTCAAAAGTCTTTTTTCTGATTTTGAATAAAATTTTTTTAGTATAGTAATTGCATTTAAACTATGTAAATAAATTATTCTTATTGATGGAAAATTGACATAGACTATCGGTTTTCTAAATATTTGTGGAACAGAAGCTATACCGCTATTTGAGCAAACATAAAATTTGCATTGACTAGCTAAAAATATATCCATAAAATCAGAGCTAATTTCTGTGTGTTTATATTCAATAATTTTTTTTGGTAATTTTTTTTTTGAAGTTATTTTTCCTAAGCCAGTAAAAATTGCAAATGTTCCTTTTGATGCCAAATTTTCTGCGGATAACACATAATTATTTATATTTGAATCTCTGTAGCTATGATAAGACCAATCCCAGTTAACTACTTCCATGTACTTTTTATCTTGTGTGTTGAGATAGATGTTGTCTCTATTTTGTATACAGACAAAATTTGAATCTTTTGGTACATTAATTTTTTCTAATAATTTATAACCCTTAAGTAGCTCTTCTTGTTTCAAAGATAAATTTGGATCTTTTGCTTCAAGTATAATTGATAATTTCTCCTTTTTTTCTTTACACAAACCATTGTTAACTTCTTCTGGCTCCGGATCTAAACAAAGATGAAAATTTGGTATTTCATTTAACTTTTTACCAGGAAGTTTCTGATGCCAAAAATACATCGACAATCCAAATGGAAATAAGGGAATTAAAATTATATTTCTTTTCCAAATTTTAACCCAAAATTCGTTACAAATTTTAGGGTCTATATAATGAAAAACTTCTTGGCAAAATAAATTGACCGTTTTATCATGTAAATGCTTTCTTTTTTCACTTAAAAACCAGTCTTGTTCATGCGTAGCACCAATGCGACCAAAATTAACAGATTCAATGGTGATCTTTTTAAATGGACTTGCTAAACGAATAAGAATTACTAATGGTAGAGTTAAAACAGATGAGATAATAAGTATGAAATTTTTTTTATGATTATAATAACTTATTACTAATTTCTTATAAATTTTATTTTTTAATTGGTTCATAAATATTTCTAATTCTTTTTATTTTAATCAATTATAATAAATCTAGATTTATAGATTAATTTTTGCTTAAATATTTAAACCAAACTTTTGTAGCTGCCTCTATTTTTTTTGGAGTCCAAACTGGAGCATTTTTCCAATCTTGTATATTGCTTAAGAGCATATTAACCCCTTTATCTATTGAAATTTTTGGACTCCAATTAAATTCGGATTTTATTTTTGAAATATCCGCTAAAGATCTATCTGGCTCACCTGGTCTTTTTGGTATACTTACTTTTTCTCCTCCAATTAATTTAGCAATGTAATTCACGGATG
>Ga0187833_10006002_pt1 | contig 11348 bp, 9 predicted proteins | sample ETNtaG_37_FD_167968 | JGI IMG/M metagenome (GOLD analysis project Ga0187833, IMG submission 167968) | Marine microbial and viral communities from oxygen minimum zone, Eastern Pacific Ocean - ETNP2014_SV_400_PacBio MetaG (Illumina Assembly) | ecosystem: Environmental > Aquatic > Marine > Hypoxic... | reverse complement strand
CGGCTTTTGCCATCCCTGAATGGCCTAAAAAATCATTTGCCGCATCTAAAATGGCTTTGCTTACATGAATTGCATCATGAAACTTATGTTTAGAAATAACTTCATAAGCCAAATACCTTTTCTTTTCTCTCAGGCTTGGCAATAATGGTTTTATTTTTGCTTTTGCCATTTGTAACTTTTGTTCAAGAAGAATAACTTTTCTTTTCTCCTTTTCTCTCACAGGAAAAGGGAGGGTTTGGAAGTATATAAACGTTTTGGTGAGATATTGTTGCTCCGCATATAATCAAAATTAGGGTTTTGATTATTAAATTATATATTTAACTTTTCACTACTCTTCCGTAACTATAAAATAGAAAAGTTTATAAACAGTAAATACTAGGAATATTGCTATATGGTATTAGCTATAGCTCCTAATAAAAGAGAACTAAAACATCAAAGAGAATGGCAAAAAAGAGATAGAAGGAACACTAGAAATTCCTTGGATGAAGTTACTTTAAGATATAATCTTGCTCTTAGAAGTCATATTGATGAGGTTTCTGATTATGTTATTAATCCTCAAGAAGCTAAAATGTGGAGAGATCATTGGGAAAGTGTTGGTGAATTTTATGCTGCTCAGAATAATAGTGGCGCATTACCATTAGAGCAATATGTTACCTCTATCTTTGATAAATTAAGAGGACCTGCAAATAGAATCAATGACGCATTAGGCCATGCTGGAAGTTTTATTGCCAATGGAGTAAAGTATCTTGGCCGTGCTGCTGGCAAAGCTGTATACTCTTTACCTGATCCTGTTAAGTATGGAGCTGGTGCTACTGGTTTAGCTGGTCTATTACTTTTTACAGGTGCTTGTAGTGGTCAACCTACAACACCTACTCCAACTATTGAATCTACTCGTCCTAGCCCCACAGCAACTGCTACAAGAGAACCTTCCAAACCTACTCCAGAAACTAAGCCTACAATTACTGCCACACAAGTCTCTCCTGAATCTACTGCTACCAGTATACCTCCACCCACTCTAACCCCGGTCGAGACAAGTTACTCTGAATTTTCTGGCTTTCCAGAAAGATTTTTTGAGGAGTCTTCCGTCCCAAAAGCACAAGTGGAAAGAGTTGTAAGTGCACAATATTTGAGCCTAAGAAAAATGCATAATGGCATTTCTCCTTATAATTTTTGCAAAGTTGAATATGAGCCTGAGTTTTATGGTGGAACAACACCCGATGGGCTTCTGTTAGGAGACTTTGCTTTTCCTGGCTTGAACTTGGGGCATCATAGATGGGAGGTCATGGCTCATGAGCAGGGACATAATTTCTTTGGTGGAACAAGTTGGTTTTATTATCAAATGGCAGCGCCTCATGCATTTTTACAGGAAAGCTTAGCAGTGTTGAGTGCATTTTATACTTATCATGATATTTTAGAAAATCAAGAAGCTTATGGTATTGAGGATAACACTATTGATAGTTTGGTTTTTGATTTTACAAATGGAAGAGCTTATCAAGAGGAAATGTTTAGTGAGTATATTAACCAAGGTAAGAATTTTGATATAAACGAGGTCTTAACCAGTCAGGCATTGGACTTCATGATGATTACCTATGGAGAGAGGTATGGATGGGATAAGTTTGAAAGATTGGCAAAAGCTTTTGAAGGGGATCTTGGAGAACAATTCAATTTTATTGATGATGGTGTTGCTTCACCAATCGAGCAGAGTACTTATATTGTAGCAGCTCTAAGTGCGGCTTTTGATCAAGACTTTAGACAAGACTTTATGGATTTGAACTTTCCAATAAATGATAAATTTTTTAATGAAGCCCTTCCAAAAATAAAACAATATATAGATCCACTTTAAATTTTTGATTATTAAGGAAATTAATTTTAATTTTTTATTCTATGTAGTATACCTTCATATTATACTCCCTAGTAGAATCTATGTTCCCTTTTTCTTCAAATAGTCTGCCGTCAGGGCTGAACATTGTAATAGCCCTGTCATAACCCATCATTTGATGCATTGGCTGCATATTTTCTGCTTTTGCCATTTGTAACTTTTGTTCAAGAAGAATAACTTTTCATTTCTCCTTTTCTCTCACAGGAAAAGGGATGTTTGGAAGTATATAAAGGCTGTTGTTTGGAGTGATGAGTTGAATTCTTCACGTGTCTTATCCTTATGTCATGTATTGTTCTTTTAAGCAGTGTACTTGAACTTTCTTAATTTAGATAAGATTAATCTCTCTGTTTTTAGTTCCTGCTTGCCAGACATGATATTCAAAATACTGCGGAATACTTTTTTTGGATGGAAAATAAATTTAGTGCTATGAAATAATAAAAATCCCAATAATTGATATAATTTTAATTCGGTATCTGACACATATTTCGACCATGATTTGGCCTTTTGGAGATCACCAATACTAACCAAAGATTCAAAAAAGTCATTGTTAACCTCTATCTTCTTTTCTTGACAAAGTTGGTTGAATAATCTGGATCCAGGTAAAGGAACAAATAAAGAGATGTCGCATTCATCAACACCTCTTCTTGCAAGTTTTATCAGAAACATTATTGTTTTTATAATGTCACTTTTTTTCTCTCCAGGAAGACCCATAATAAAATATACAGTTGTTTTTAAATTCAGTTTATTTGCAATTTGAGAAACCCTCAGAATCTCATCTAAATTTAAAGACTTATTGATAATTTTATCAAGAACTCTTTTTGACCCTGATTCGGGAGCTAATATAATATTTGAGCAACCTGATTTAACCATTTTTGTAAGTATTTCCTCATTTATTCCATGAGGCCTCATGCCATTTGCTGCTTGCCAGCTTATTTTGATGTCCCTTCTTATAAGTTCATCACAAAATTGCTTTAGTTTATTAGGATCAGTACTTATATTTTCATCTTCAAAATGTACTTCCTTAATTCCATATTTTTTTTGCAAATATAAAATTTCTTCAACTACTTTTTTAGGGTCTCTTACTCTCCATATTCGTTTCCAGATATAGGGGGTATTGCAAAATGAGCAGTTGTATGGACAACCTCTTGAAAATAGCATTATCATCCATCTATCAAATCGAAGCGAACCATGGGACTGCTTTAAGGCAAAATAATTTTTCATTGGAATACTTTCCCAATCAGGATAAGGTAATGTATCAATGTCTTTTATTAACTCAATATCTTTGTTTACAATAATTTTGGAATTGGTTTTATATCCTATGCCTTCAATTTTTTTTATTTCTGATAGTTTAATCTTCCAACTATTTTTTGACAATGATTCACATAGATTAAGAAATGTATTCTCTGATTCTCCTAGACAAACGAAATCAATATTTTTTGATTTTAAAATGTATTTTGGCAAGGCAGTAACATGGGCTCCCCCAAGTACAATAAATGTTTCAGGGTACGCTTCTTTAATCAACTTGCAGAGTCTCATAACAAATATATAAGTCATTGAAAACATACAAGAAATTCCAACAATTTTTGTTTTTTGAGGGATTTTCTTTATTATTTCTTTTGGTTTTAATCCCCTATAAGTGCTGCCAAAGTATTTATAATAATGTTCTGGATTTTCTCCAAGACAATCTATTATTTGCACTTTAAATTTATTTTTCTTTAGAACAGAAGAAAGATATAATAATCCTAATGGAGGTACAACCCCATCAGTCACTTGGTGGGGTGTTGAGAATTGGGGAGGATTAATTAGGGTAATATGCATAAAATAAAAGAACAAGAAATTACTTAAATAATTATTGTTTTTAATCAGTATCAGATTATACAATCCTTTAAGTTTTTTAATGCAAGTAAATGTAAAAAAATTAAAGCTTTCTAAACTAAGAACTTCACTAATTTCATCTAAGAATAATATTAATTCTTATGAGAGCTGAGAAAAAATTCATATATTAGAATTTATGATTTCTCATGCGCAATCATTTCTTTAACACCCTCCTCTAAATCTACAGGATTATAATTGAAATCTCTCATATTATCACTTATGTCAAATAAATGGTCATTAGAAAGATAGTTTAATTCAGACACTGTGATAAATGGATTTCTGAGAATCTTTTCTTGTATCCAAACTGGAAAAAAAATTAAGTATATTGGAATATATATCCTAATTATTTTTTTCTTAATAGCTTTTGATAGTATCTGAATATATTTACTTAGTTTAACTCTATTTTTCCCAGCAATATAATACATTTTCTTATTGGTTTTTTTAGAATTAAGTGCAGATATCATCGCATTAACTGCATCTTTTACATAAACGGGCTGAAGGATGCAATTCCATCCTATTACTGGAACAAAAAATGATTTCTTTATTAAGTTTTTTATAAATCCTAGATTCTTTTTGTTATACTCTCCATAGATATCTGTTATTCTTAAAATGGTCCAATTTAAAGTGCTTTTTTTAACTGCATCTTCTGCTTTTCTTTTTGATAATCCGTAAGGGCCTTTCCCTCCTTTGGCATTATCAGAACTTGTAAAAATAATCCGTTTTATCCTTAGAGATTCACACGCCTTTACAATATTTTTAGTTCCCTCTATATTCACTTTCTCCAGCTCTTTTATATCATTTGATTTTAATAATGCTGCCATATGTATGACACTATTTGCTCCTCTAAGCGAGCCTTTTAAAGAATCATAATGGGTAATATCTGCTATTTTAATTTCAATACCTAACTGTTTTATATAACTAATATCGCTTTTTTCACGGGCAATACAAAAAAATGGGATTTTTCTATCTTTTAGATTAGATATAACAAATTTTCCTATAAAACCTGTAGCTCCAGTTATAGCAATCATTTTGTCATAAATAATTTCAGAAACCTAATAGCATACTGTGGTCTAAAATAATATTTTATATAAGCTTTTTCTTTTAGACTAAGCAAATCTTTTTTTGTCAGGTTCTTATGATTAAAGACTGGTGTATATGAATTAAAATCTTCCCATTTTTTAGAATAAATTTTACTTTTTACACTTTCATAAAATTCTGTTCCAGGGTATGGTGTGGAGATGTTAAATGAAGCAACATTTGAATCCAAACTCATCGCATATTTTATAGTTTCAAGTATAGATTTACGATTGTCATTTGGTAAGCCAAAGATATAGAAAGCAGAAACATTTATACGTATTTTTTTACAATAATTTATAATCTCCTTTTGATGTTTGTGCTCTATTGGTTTTCTTTTAGATTTTTTTATTATTTCAGAATTTGAGGACTCTATACCTACTTCTATTGTCTTCAGATTTGATTTTGATAACAATCTTAGTAATGGTTTATTTAAATGATCCAGCCTTGTTTCACAACCCCATACAATATCTATTTTTTCTGAAATAATTCTTTTTGCCAGTTCTTCAGTATGTTTAACACTCCATGTGAAAAGTGGATCTCTAAACATTATGCCCTTTATTTTATATCTCTTAATAAGATAGAGCATTTCGTTTATGATATTATCGACAGATCGCGCTCTAAATCTGAATTGAACAAGATAAGGGCAATAGTCGCAGGTGTAAAGACATCCTCTGCTTCCGAGCATAGGTAGAATGCGTCTTTTTTCTAAAGAAAAATAATGATAATCCTTTACTGGAAAAGAATCCCAATCAGGAAAAGGTAAAGAATTTAAATCATTTATTGGCTTACTCTCAACAACACCTTTTGGGATGTAGCTTTCCGAGATTTTTTTGGCTATATATTCTGGTTCCCCTTTTATTATAAAATCACTATACTCTTTATAAAACTCCGGAAATACTGAAGAAAAAGGACCTATGATTCCTACTTTTGATTTTGTTTCATTTTTTATTTTTTTTACATATCTCAACTCTGTTTTATAATCTACAGTTGAAGAATGAATTATAACAATATCAGAATCTTTAGGTATCTTGTTGGTTAAATATTCAACTTTAAACCCTTTATTATTGAAAATAGCTGCTAAATATCCGTAGTCCATTAATGGCAAATTAACACTTCTTCTTTTAGCAAATTCCAGCATTTTGGAAAAAAGAGAGTTACCTACCTTAAAAGATGTGCCAAATCCTCCTGCCCAATCTTTATAAATGCAGGTGCTTTTATCTCCCTGAACATTTAATAAGGTTATTTTCATTTTAATATGCCTTCTTTTATTAAATAATCCTCTAATGAAATATTCTTATAGTTTTTTAATAAGTAAATAAATGTATTATTTACGTTAAATGTATAAGGAATAAGTTTTGGATGTTTTACCAAATAATTAAAATTTAGAAATCCATTATTTTTTGGTTTAGGTAATAACTGCCATGGATGAAAGAATAAAACAGGAACCTTGTTTTTTCTATGAAAATATTCCAGAAAAATTCTAATATTTTTTTTAAATAAACCAATAAAATATCCAGATCCAAATGGTATTTCTTGAGTTAGAAGTCTCAGATTTAGATTTTTTGGGAAATAAATTTTTGATTCTTGTTTTCCTAAGAATTTAAAACTCGAAACTGGGAATTCCAGTATGCCTCCTATTTTTTCAATATGACCGCTAGAATTATATACTGATGAATCATATATAAATTTATTCCTCTTTAATATTTTAAGATATTCTTTTTTTAGATAAATTAATGGCGCTCTGAAACCTTTTGGCCTAAATTTTTTAATAAAATTTTTAGAATAGGTTATTTGTTGTCTTAAAATATCTGCATTCTTTAATAGTTTATGATTATGAGAGTGAAATCCAATTTCATGACCTTCTTTCTCTATAGTATCTATTAATCCCGGATTCCATTCATATACTTCACCAATTATAAAGAAAGTTGCTGTTGCATCATACTTTTTTAATAATTTAAGAATATACCTAACAGCCCTTTCAGTATGCCCATTGTCTAGTATCTTCTTTTGCTCGCAAGATAAAGATTTTGATAAATTCTCATCTCCATGAATAAAGGACTCAATATCTATACTTAGGATATTTGTGTTTTTCATTTGTATTTGCCTAATAGGTCATTGATTCTTATTAGAAATAAAGACCCAAACATATTTATAGAATCTTTAATTATATTTACACTACCTTCACTATAATGCGATAAGGAAACAGGAACTTCTGTTATTCTGCAATTCTTTTTATTAGCTAAATATAATATCTCCACATCGAAAGCAAATCTATTTATACTTTGCTTTTTGAACAACTCCCTTGCTATTTCTCCTCTAAAACATTTTATTCCACATTGAGTATCTAAAAAATCCCTGATAACTAAAAGCCTTGTGAAAAATAGAAATGTAGAACTTAATAATAATCTTGGTCTTGGAACTTTTTCAGTTATTTCTGTTCCTTTTATCACTCTCGAGCCAATTACAATGTCCAACCCATTTTTACACTGATTGTAAAGTTTTCCTATATTGTGAACATGAAAAGTTAAATCTGCATCAAAAAATAAAACAAATTTCCCTTTTGATTCAAAAATGCCCCTTTTAATTGAATACCCCTTCCCCTTATTGATTTTGTTTTTCAAAATGATTAAATTCTGTTTTACTATTTTCAATTCATCTAATAATTTCTGCGTTGTATCGGTACTTCCATCATTAATCACAATTATTTCATAATCTATGTTTTTTTCTATTAAATAATCATCTAAGTCCAATACTGTTTTTTTAATGAACTTTTCTTCATTATATGAAGGTATAATAACTGAAAGTTCTAAATTTTCTTTTTTCATTCTAAATTGATGGACTGGCTTTTTATTGAAAAACCCAGGATTTACCAAAAGGGAATCATTTTGTTGTTATATATTTTATTATAGACTGAACTGGATGTTGCATAATTGAAGGGTATACCTCACAACTTTGCCAACACTTTTTGCAGTTTTTTAATGATTTAACATATATTCCCGTTTTTTTATTTTTCAATATATCTTTCAAATCATAATTTGTTTCTCTAATATTTCCCAGTTTGCAATTTAAAAAAAGACAGGGCATCACATTTCCGTAAGGATCTACAGTAATAGTAGAATATCCTGCACAACAGCTTAATGGGGATATTTTTGTTTTAAGATACCTTTTTGATAATTTTAAATATATTTTTTGAAATATGCTCTCTAAGTTTTTATACGGATATTTTTTGTGTATATCATCTAGTACTCTTATTGCTTGTTCTGAATATGCCCTTATATCCATATCATTGCTAATATTATTGAAAAATTCTGATTTATATGCGATGTTGATTTCAGGATTATTTGAATTCTCAATTAAGAAATCGAAAGTTTTTCTAAAGCTTTTTAGATTATATTTACTTAATGTAGTTTGAAACAGCACTGTTAAATTTTCGTATTGCTGACTCAATTTCCTTAGTTGTCTGAAACTTTCTTCTACTAATTTAGAACTTCCGTTTATACCACGAATAGCATCATTTTCCTTCCCTATTCCATCAAGACTTACTGTAACAAATATTTTACATTTTCTACAATGGGAAGATATCTTCTCAAAAATATCCTTTTCAAGTTTTGGAATCAAGCCATTAGTCGGTATATTTATAAGATTTAAATTTTTACAAGAATCATATATTCTACACACTAAATCTGCAAAGTTAGGCCTTAATGTTGGTTCCCCCCCAGTAATATTTAACCAGATTAAATTATCATTAATGGAATTAATCATTTTTAAAATTTCTTCATTAGTCAATTCTTCTTTTAATTTTTCATTATCCTCTTTATAAATTCTCCAAACATTACATGTTTTACATCTGCTATTGCATTTATAAGTAGAAACAAGTGTAACTTTATATGGGGTTGAAGAGATATATAAGCTTCTATTCAGAAAGACACGTATGTTCTTAGTTAGCAATAGGTAATAAAATTTTAAATTGTACATTTGCATTAAAAGACTTTTTTACATCTCATTTAAAATGGTTAGGTACCTTGTCTAAATGAAAATTCTATAAGCCTTTTTAATTTTTTCTAAGTTTATTATGATAAATTATTTTGCAGCGACATATGCCACTAGTACTAAAAAGTCTATAAAAAGAAATATTTAAATAAGCTTTCTAAAATCAAATACTTAAAAAAGAGGTTGTTAAAATTAAGAGTTCCAAAAAGAGAATTAAAATCAAAAATTCTAAGAAAAAAAAGAATCTAATTTTAATCCGAGTATATAATAAACTCGTTAATCCTAAGATATCCCTCCCATTGATATTATTGTTTGCATTGTTCTTAAGGTTATATTTTTTTGGAAGCGTTGTTCCTACTTATCCAGAATATTATGATGGTGCATATATGCTAGCAAAGGATGGGAACTTTCCCACAATGACATTAAGATTCATGGCAATCTTTCCAACTGTAATCCTTTTTATCATGTTTGGTATCAGTGAAAAAGTAGCTTTAATCTATCCTTTACTTACCTCTTTGGGTACAATTATTCTGGTATACTTCATTGCAAAATTTTTTTATGATTCAAAAACAGGGCTTATTGCAGCTTTTCTGACATCTTTTTTCCCCTTGCAGGTCGTTTATGCTACCCAATTAATATCTGATAGCATGCTTCCTTTTTATATCACCCTTTCAATTTTCTTTTTCATACGAGGAGAATTTTCAGATGCAAAGAAATTAAAGATCAAGAGACCTATATATCTATTTTTGGCAGGTTTTGTCTTGGCTCTTGCATATCTTACAAAAATAATAGCTTTAATGTTTGTAATTTTTTATATTGTATATGTAATTTATAAAATAATTAAAAATAGAAGAATTGATTTTTCATACTCCTATTTAATGCTTGGATTTCTTCTTGTTTTTGGCATCGAGAGTATGTATTATTATTCGCACCAAGGGATAGAAGTTCATGGATACAAATGGGAACCGGGTGATATATTATTCCATGTCCGCGCCCATACCTATGCTCATGAAACAGATGGGAACATGCCAAAATGGTTTTCTGATTCTTTTAACAAATACCCTGATTTTCTCATCATTAATAGAAATGATGGTGTAAATTATGTTGGATTCTTTTACCTATTTATGTTCCTTTCCGCGTTGTACCTGCTAATAACAAAAGAAAAGAAAGCTTATTTCATTATTTTTATTTTTATTTTTACTTATTTGTACCTTGAAGTAGGGCTTGCTAGTGCTACTCATACTGTAAGAAAGCTTATAAGATATACCTTATTAATGACGCCGTTTGGAATTCTTTGCGTAGCATTTTTTTTACGCTCATTCAAATTAAAAAAGTTTTATGGTACATATCTTAAAATAATATTGGTGATATTCCTACTTGTTAACTCAATATTTGCAGCAACAATAACTCACAATAAACTTATGAGATCTACAGACTCTTATGGGTTTAGAATGAAAGATATCCAGAATACCTATCAATATTTTAAATATAAAACAGGAGACATCTATACTACTGGTCGTTTTAATGATATTATTCCTTTTTACTTTGGTTATGAGCAAAACTATAGGTTTAAAGAGCTTAAAGAGACAAACTCATTTTCTGATGTCCATAACGCTTTTGTAATTACGAATGAAGACATCTATTCAAATGAAAAGTGCAAAAATTCTGAAATTCCTTATGAGGTTTGCAATCCTCCAAAAAATTGGAATAAAGTAGCTGAATTAAAGTTTGAATATACAGGAAAATATGATGATAATCCAAATATATATCCTATTATTTATTATATACCTTAAACAATCAGTTAACATAATACAGTTTCATGTCATATTTTCTATTTGGCGTTTTTTTACCTTTTATTTCTCTTATTAGCGTCCAATTTTCTATTTCATTTATTAATGCAGGCTTAATTGAATCTGGCAATATATTTTTTACAGCCTCTCCCTCAACATCTACACTTCTTCCACCACCTATAATCACATATGCTCCCTTGAGTTCTGACACATTTCTAATTTCATGTATATTTTTGATTTTATCTTCAAATTTATAGCCAGTAAAATAATTTATTTGGCCAAAGGCAAGATAGTCAGTATAAATATATCCATTTAGGTCTGGAATCAATTTACTTATCTCTTTACTATCTTTTATGCCCTCTTTATAAAATTGAGAAATAAAATTTGTAAAGTTTATTGAAGTTATAGTTAAGAATAAAACAATGACAATAAGTAAAATATTTCTAAATTTAATAGCCTTAATTTTTAATAAGGCTGTAGCAATTATCAGGACAGTAGGTATAGTCAGATAATTAAGCATTCTCGCATGTTTTGGAATAAGCAACCATTCTAGCATATTAGAATTCCATTTTATCATAATAGGGAACATAGCCAAAATACCTAATCCTACAAAAAACCAGAGAAGTATGGGAAAAATAGACTTATTGTATGCATTCCACTCTTTTTTCAAAATATAGACCAAATAAATCAAACATAGTAAGAACAGATAATAAAAAAAGCCAAAATAGAGATCGGAA
>Ga0187833_10006001_pt1 | contig 11349 bp, 9 predicted proteins | sample ETNtaG_37_FD_167968 | JGI IMG/M metagenome (GOLD analysis project Ga0187833, IMG submission 167968) | Marine microbial and viral communities from oxygen minimum zone, Eastern Pacific Ocean - ETNP2014_SV_400_PacBio MetaG (Illumina Assembly) | ecosystem: Environmental > Aquatic > Marine > Hypoxic... | reverse complement strand
TCTAAACTGATCAATGGCACACGCATACACTCCTGGACTTAAAGTTTTACATCATGCTAAAGTTGAAAAAAACAGACGGTTACCTATTAAAGGGAAAATTACGAAACAGGTGGGAGATCTTCTTAAACCAGAAGATGTGGTTGCAAAAACCGATCTCCCAGGCAATGTTCAGATGTTAAAGGTTGCTAATGTGCTGAATATTGGTCCTGCGGATGTACCAGACATGATGCTTGTAGGAGAAGGTGACAAAGTTAATAAAGGGCAAATGATTGCGGAAACTGAAGGATTATTCGGTTTTTTTAAGTCGAATGTAAAATCACCTATCGATGGTACAGTTGAATCTATTTCAGATGTTACTGGGCAGATTGTAATGAGAGAAGCGCCAATTCCTGTTGAAGTGGATGCTTATATGTCTGGCGTGGTTAAAGAAATCATTCCCGATGAAGGTGTCATTGTTGAAGCTGACGCAGCTTTTATTCAGGGCATATTTGGAATTGGTGGTGAAAGCCGTGGAACGATGGAAATTCTTGTAGAAAATCGCGAACAGGAATTAACAACGGATTTATTAAATGAGTCACATAAAGGTAAAATTGTTGTGGGCGGTTCTTTCGTCAACCTCGAAACATATAAAAAAGCCCTATCTTTACAAATAGCCGGTATAGTTGTAGGTGGTTTTAATTATTATGACCTTGAAGAAATATTAGGTTATACCTTGGGCGTGGCCATTACCGGCTCTGAAGATTTAGTAACTTCCCTTATCGTCACAGAAGGATTTGGAAATATAAGAATGGGAAGCAGGACATTTGATCTGTTAAATAAGGAAAATGGTAAATTCGTATCTATCAATGGTGCTACACAGATTCGAGCTGGCGTGATACGACCAGAAATTGTAATTCCACTTCAAGAAAGCGAAATACCTGAAACATCGGTTTATCAATCTGATGATAGAGGAATTGGTGAAGGGAGTCTAGTTCGTATAATTAGAGCACCTTATTTCGGTAAAATGGGAGAAGTGGTGAGTCTTCCACCGGAACTTCAACAAATGGAGTCTGAAACTATGGTTCGTGTGGCAGAAGTAAAAATTGATAGTGGTGTTTTGAATATTCCAAGAGCTAATCTTGAAATGGTAGAGACCGATTGAGATTATTATGGTAAATAGATTAAAAGAAATAATTATCCCTAACTTAATTCCTGACTCTTTACCTCTGCGAGAGCAAGATAGGGCATTCCTTCAACGATTAGCTGAAAAAATTCATGGGTCAGGTTTTGTTACACCTGCCGTCTTTTTTTTGGAAATGACAAAACCATTAGCATTATTAGGGAGCCATGCACTGGTTTTTTTTGGCCCTGTTTTAAATGCATTTATTCAATCAGAAAATTATTATCGTACAGTGCAGGTTTTTGAAGAATCTGCAAACATAGAACTATTACTACAAATGATCGAAGCGTTGGAAATCGATGCAAAAGTCAACACTGGAGATAATCATGAATGATCGTGATTTCATTATAGGGGCAGGAGGAGTCACATTTGCCTTCCTAATCTATTGGTTTATGGGCCATCCGTTTTTTATCACCGAACGAATTGTTATGTTCATAGCTATAATGACGTTTTCTGGAACGCTCCTGTTTTTTATCCGAAAAGCACGCCGTGGAGAAGATATTTTTTTAAGAGAAATTCCTGGACTAAAAGCCGTTGAAGAAGCAGTAGGGCGTTCCACAGAAATGGGAAAACCTGTATTGTTCGTTCCCGGCATTATGGATATGGATCAAGTTGAAACTGTTGCTGGAGTAATTGTATTGGGCCATGTATCAAAAATGACTGCTAGATATGAGACAACTTTAAATGTTCCTGTATCCCGTGCAATTGTGATGAAAGCTGCTCAAGAGGCTTGTAAGGAATCTTATCTGATGGAAGGTCGGCCAGATATGTTTCATGAAGATATGGTTCATTATCTTACCGATGAGCAATTTGCCTATGCCGCTGGTGTAAATGGAATTATGGTTCGTGAAAAACCAGCTGCCTGTATGTACATGGGGAAATTCTATGCTGAATCTCTGATCCTTGCTGAAACAGGAAATTCGATTGGAGCTATCCAGATTGCCGGTACAGCGTCCCAAGCACAAATTCCATTTTTTGTAACTGCGTGTGATTATACGTTGATAGGTGAAGAATTTTTTGCTGCAAGTGCGTATTTATCTCAGCGGCCCGAGCTGATAGGCGGGATAAAAGGTCAGGACATGATTAAATTGATTGTTATTGGAATTATATTTTGTGGCGTCGTTCTCCGATTTCTTCATGATGGTGGAATGATTGATTTTAATATTCTTGAATTTTTAACGGTGAGATAAGGAAAAGATTTATGCTTTGGAAAAGACAAATCCCAATTTTGATTGTGGCGGTGATAGGCACTCTCACTTTATTTGGATGGTTCGTGGATGAACCCCACATTAAATCTTTTGTGGATGATGATGCGACACAATGGTTCGATATCCTCGCCAGTTTTGCAATATTTCTTGGAGGATTCAATTTACTTAAAATGCAATTGCAGAAAGTTTTCCGTAAACAACAGGGATGGCAATATAGCATATTCGCTATTGTTGGATTCTTTTTTGCAATCATTGCTGGATTCTTTTACAAAGGGAACCCTGATGTTGCTTGGGGAACACACGTCACAGCTGATGGTACCCTGTTCAAATGGATTTTTACTTATATGTTCGCACCTCTTCAGGCGACCATGTTTGCCCTGCTAGCATTTTTTGTTGCATCAGCATCCTACCGTGCATTTCGCATACGGAATTTTGAAGCAACTTTGCTACTTGTTGCAGGAATCATTATTATGATTGGACGAGTTCCTTTGGGGAGTAATATTTCCAGTTGGTTCATACTCTATTTATTGGTCTTAATTGGTGGTATCACTATTAATTCAGTTTTTAAAAATAAACAATACACAGCTATTTTTGTTTCTGTAGGAATCATAGTGGTCACCTCCGCAGGATCTTCCCTTGGATGGCCTTTGGATCAGCCGGGTATTTTCTATCTTCCTTATCTTCAAGAATGGATTTATAAATATCCAAATGTAGCTGGCGCAAGAGCCATCATGATGGGTATTGGAATGGGAATTTTTGCAACATCAATCCGATATATTCTCGGTATTGAAAAATCATATATCGGGGAGTAGACGTGAAATTTTTGACTGATTTAATTTTGAAAATGGGAACCGTTGATCGGCGGTGGATCTTCCTTGTTATTGCATTAGTTGTGATTGTGCCATTATTCTATCCCTTAGGGTTACCAATACGCGCTACAGCCACCACCCAACATGTGTATGATACAATTGATGCTTTGCCCCATGGCTCCAAGGTGTTGGTGTCTTGTGAATATGGCCCCAGTACAAAGCCTGAAATTCATCCTATGGTTTTGTCAGTTATGCGTCATTTATTTAAGAATGAGCATAAGGTATATGTGACGTGTCTCTGGCCAGACGGCCAATTTTTAGCGTCTGATGCCTTGGATTTAGTCGGACGAGACGAATACGGATTGACTTATGGAGAAGATTATGTTCTACTCGGATTTCGTCCAGGAAATGAGGCCGTGGTTAAGGGTATTGTGAGTAATCTCAGAAAACTTTATACCATCGATGCGAAAGGCACAAAGATCACAGAAATTCCCATGATGGAAGGTGTAAACCGGTTTGAAGATTTTGATTTTCTATTCTCCGCATCAGCCGGCTACCCAGGAACTATCGAATGGGTACAATATGCAGCCGACCCTACAAATGTACCTATGAGTACTGGGACGACATCTATACAAGTAAATGAAGTGATGCCTTACGTTTCTGCCGGACAGGTACAGGGTATTCTGGCAGGCATGCCCGGTGCAGCAGAATATGAAGCTTTAATTGGCGTTCCCGGAATTGGCACCAGTGGAATGGATGCCCAGTCCGTGGCCCACTTGGTAATTGTGCTGTTTATTGTGCTGGGGAATATTGGTTATTTCATTGAACGACATCGTTCAAAAAAGTATTAAGGAGTGATTATGTTTGGTGAAATATTTGGTGCTTGGGTTGCAGCCTTCTTAACGCTGGCTATCTTTTCATTTCTATATAAGGATAATCCATTTTATAAAATCGCAGAACACATTTTTGTTGGTGTTTCAGCTGGGTATTGGACTTCGATGTTCTTTTGGACACAGATTCAACCCAATTTATTCGGACGACTTTGGCCATCAACCCATTATTCGGATGGTATTTGGTACGGGGTCTACGATCTATTTGGTATTTTTTCTTCGTCAATATTTCCGGAAGGAGGAATCGATAAAGGCCATGAAATGCATTTGATGTATTTGATCCCATTTGCATTGGGTATTATGATGTTACTTAGCCTATTTAAAAAGCTTAGTTGGTTTGCCCGTTGGGGGATTGCTTACACAGTCGGAATGGCTGCAGGACTTCGTGCATATGGTTATCTTAATTCCAATGTTATTGGACAGATAAAAGGTACAATTATTCCTCTTTCGGATCCTGATTTGCCATTTTTTAGCCTGTTGGAAGCATCTCATTTTAATAATCTTGTTATTTTAGTTGGGACTGTGACAGGATTGCTTTATTTCTTTTTCTCAAAAGAGCATACAGGAAATTTTGGAAAAGTCACTCGCGTTGGGATTTATTTCCTCATGATCTCTTTTGGTGCTTCATTTGGTTTTGCTGTTATGGGGCGAATTTCATTACTCATAGGTCGTTTTGTAGACTTAATAGCCTACTCCGGTGCCCAGTATCATCATGCCAGTATTTGGGTGTTGGTAATCATGGTTGCGTTGTTAGGGTATTCGGCATTTAATGATAAAGGCGATCCTAATACAGATCTATCATAAAAAAGTATGTCATAATTAAATCGTGGCAATATTGATATTAATTGAAACAACATGATATCTTCACTTGGTTTACAATGAAAATCATAAATAAAAAAAGCTCAGCCATAGATTGAGCTTTTTTTATTTATGATTTCACCATGCCATCTGTCCTAAATTCATCCAGAAGGAGAGTAGAGAATATGAATAGAATTATCATTTCAATATTTTTAATAGTAAATATTATTTACGGGATTAATCCACCTCAGAATGGAAATTTCCCAGATGGTTTTTGGGAAAAAATGGAACAGCAGGATATTGGTACAAATTATGGTGACCCTGGTTGGATTAATAAAATAGCTAAACAAATAAATGATCCATCCCGTGATACACAATTGGAATTTAATATACCGGTACTTTTAGGAAAATACTCTGATGCATCGAATACCTATTTCAGTGCTTCAGATTATCAAAATATGCTTTTTGGGACCAACCCTACAGGTTCGATGAAAGAATATTATAACGAAATATCTTATGGGAATTTTCAAGTTGATGGTTCAACAGGTGGGTGGTATCAATCATCCCTTACGATGTCACAATCTGTTGAAAATACCAAGCAATATGTAGCAGAAATTGCAGCACTTGCTGATCCCGATTTTGACTATGGGCAGTATGATAATGATGGACCTGATAATATTCCAAACTCAGGTGATGATGATGGATTTACTGATGGTATAATTGTTGTTTTTCCTGGTTGTATGTCTGGTAATGATAATATATGGCCTCATCAAAGTTCTTTATCTAGTGATTATGTAACGAATGATGTATCGGCAAATGGTGGAAATATTACTGTCAGTACGTACATGGTCTGTCCTGAGCTACCGGGTAGCGGCAGTTGTGTCACAAGCGAAATATGCCCTATGGGCGTTTATGCACATGAATTTGGCCATGTGTTGGGATTACCGGATCTCTATGATAGGGACGCCAGTGATGGTGATTCAGAAGGTCTTGGTGAGTGGTGTTTAATGGCAAGTGGAAGCTGGATGGGTTGGTATGGAGATACTCCATCACATATGTCATCATGGTGTAAAATTCAATTGGGGTGGATGGAGCCCACTGTATTAAATAATAGCACAACTGCTGTAGAAATACCGCAGCTGGTAACATCTCCATTTTCACTAAAAATATGGGAAGACAATTACCATTGGAGTCGTTATTTTTTGATTGAAAATCGACAGGCAGTTGGCTTCGATTCTGAACTGCATGGTCCCGGTTTGATTGTATACCATGTAGATGAAAACAGGGGATGGGGAAATAATGGATGGAGTTTTGGATCGGTGAATGATGATGAACAAAATAAACTGGTAGATTTAGAAGAAGCTGATGGTGATAATGATCTGGATAATGAGGTTAACCGTGGAGATAATGGTGACCCTTTTCCTGGTACGTCCGGGAATAGAACATTTGATGATAATTCTAATCCAAACGCAACGCATAATGATGGATCGGCAACAGGCATATCTCTCACAAATATCAGTGATCCTGATTCTGTAATGACGGTTGATATTGAGAACCGGCCAAAGTATGGTTATGCTATTGCCTATGACGAAAATGGAATTGCACCTACGACATTCGGTATTGGAACGGAAGATTCATGGTCTGGAGTATTATTTACAGCAGAAGAATCAGGATATATAACAGAAATAGATTTTGGTGTCGTTCATAGTGGTTGGTGGGATGATGATGTAATGGATTATGTAGTTTATGTTTATGATTCATTCGATGGGACTTCTTCTGGAGATCTAATGGATAGTGTAAGCGGCTCTACCAATATAAGTGATTGGATTACAGTATCAATTGATTCAGTGGCTGTTGCAGCTGGACAAGATTTTTTTGTGTCTATTAAATTTATTAATGAAACCAATGCATTTTGTTTTGACAATACAGGACAGCCTTCAGGAAGGTCTTATCTATCGGGTGATGGAGCAATTTATTATAACTATGATAACGTGGGTCTGGCCGATTCCGTTGATGCGAATATTCGTGCTAAAATATCTAGTGATGCTTTTGTTGGAATTGAGCCGGTGGCTGCAGTGCCAAATGATATAATCTTATTTCCCAATTACCCAAATCCATTTAACCCGGAAACTACATTTAGTTTCAATATTGGATCATCGCATGAAACATCATTGCGAATTTATGATATTCAGGGCCGACTAATTGAAATACTAATACAGGATAAAATTAGCCCAGGATTTCATAATATGACCTGGAATGCATCTGAAGTTGCAACTGGAGTCTATTTTGTAAAACTTATTTCCGGAGAAAAAATAAAAGCCCGGAAGATAATGGTCTTAAAATAGAATTATAATTCAACTAAGATTTCTAAATAAAAGTTGGTTTTATTCTTGACTTCGTTCTGATTGGGAATCTTGAGGAAATTTAGATAATGCCCGAACAAAAACGCAAACTCGCTGCCATTATGTTCACAGACATTGTCGGTTATACCGAATCCATGTCTATTGATGAACAGGCTGCTATTCAAGCTGTTAGGAAAAAACGTTCCATAATTCAGCCATTAATCAAAGAACATTCCGGCATTTTTGTTAAAGAAATTGGTGATGGTACATTATCTTATTTTGGGTCTGCCATAGATGCAGCGACCTGTGCTGTAAAACTACAGGCAAAGACTTTTGATGATGAATTTTTAAATATTCGTATTGGCCTCCATGTTGGCGATATCGTTTTTGATGGTGAGGATGTTTTTGGAGAAGGTGTTAATATTGCAAGCCGTTTAGAAAGCATTTCTCCTGCAGGTGGAATTTGTGTTTCTAAAAATGTTTTTGATGAACTGGAAAATAAGAAACAATTCAATGGCACCTCACTTGGGTTGCAAAGTTTGAAAGGTGTAGGTAGGCTTGTAGAAGTCTTTGCTTTAAATGGAGATAAATTAAAAGAACCGGACAAATCCCAATATAAAGCAACAGAAGTTGATAAACATACTGATGATGAAATCCCATCTATTGCCATTATCCCATTTGATAATAAAGGTGCACAAGAAGATGTATTTTACGCTTATGGTATTTCTGCAGATCTTATTTCTTCGGTGACCAGTGCAGGGCTCATCAGAGTTGCAAGTTTAAAAGATATTGAAAAACTGGATTATCAAAATCTTGAAAGTGCTGAAATCTCTAGAATAGTATTCATCCGTTATATCGCAAATGGAACCTTGTGGAAAATGGGAGATATGTTTCAACTTTCTATTGAACTTTACGATACAAAAGAGGCCAGAGTTATATGGTCAGATCGGTGGCAGGAAAATTGGGATAACTTACCAAGTATCAAATCAAATCTTTCTGATGGGCTTTTAAAGGCTTTGAATGCAAAACCGAGCTATGAAGAAAATAAAGAGATAGTAAATCCGGAAGCGTATGAATATTATTTAAGGGCAGAGCATAAATTTCAAAAAAGGCAGACGGCTGATGACATTGAATTAGCTATGGGCTTATCCCAGAAAGCAGTTGAGATAGATGAAAATTTTTTAGAAGCTAAACTTCAGTTGACTAAAATAATTTATGCGAAAGGCAATGATGAGAATAAAGCTTTATCCCTTGCCAATACTGCTCTTGAGCAAGCCGAAAAGCAAGACAATCAAAGAGCGGTAGGTGATATCTTGAGATTCATTGGGGAATGGTTCATAAGGCGAGACCTGGACCAAGCTCTGGAATACTTCACAAGATCATTGATTGTTTTTGAAGCTTTGGGTGACAAAATGGGGACCGGTTTGGCTCTAAATAGCATCGGTAACGTCAACTGGAGAAATGAACAGCCTAAGAAGGCTTTAGAATATTATGAGCGGTTTCAATCTATTGCGGAGGAAATTGGTGATAAATGGAGTGAAAGTACAGCGCTCAATAATATTGCTCTTGTATATAATGGTATTGGTGATTCCGACGGTGCGATTGAATATTTAGAAAGAGCGTTAGTGATAAAAGAAGAACTCCAGGATAAAGCAGGGAGCGCCAAAAATCTTGTGAATATTGGTTTTCAATATTTCACCAAAGGTGATTTTAATTCTGCCTTAGATTACTATAACAGAGGACTGGCCATTGATAAATCCTTAGGCAATAGATGGCGAATAGCATTTGACCTACGACTAAAAGGTTACCTTCTTAGTGATATGGGAGAATATGCAGAGTCACAGGGCAGTTTTGAAGAAGCACTAGCCATTGATGAATCTCTAGATGATAAGAATGGCGTCATGCTTGCCACGAAAGGAATTGGTATTACACACTTTTATAGATCTGATTATGAAAAAGCCCTTGATTATCTTGAAAGGTCCTATGCACTGAGAAAAGAATTAGGGAAAAATTCGTGGAAAATGTATCACCTGATACATCTGTCTCTCACACAAAAATACTTAGCTATGGACTATGATAAAAAAGAAGTCCACAATATTATTGGAGATAAAACATTAGACGATAAGAGATATGTCACCAATTACACCATCTATAAACTATTAGAAGAAAAGAAATATTTACAATGGGCCTATAAGCAAGTTTGTAAAATCGCAAATGGACTAGATGACACAGTGAAAGAATCGTTTCTAAATGTGCCATTACCAAAACAGATCATAGAAGCCTGGGAGAAGGTGAATGTCTGAACCCACCCCCAAACTCGCTGCCTAAGAGTATATGTAGATTAACCAATAAGGGTAATGTTATTTTATAAAAAAGTAATACAGATTAGTTTTCTTCTTTTATTTATTGGGTGCTACACAAGTCTCAAGAATAAGGCAAATGATGAAAGCAATTCCTTACGGTATCATCTAGGCACCACCACATCTGCCTATTTCCAAAACAGTGTTCAAGAAATTGCTGCACTATATGGATATTCAATAAAAGAATATGTTAATTACGGAAATTATCAGATTGCAGATACTTATTGGAAAAATCGTGATCCATATCCAACTGAGTCAGATAAGGGATTTTTAGAAGCAAATACAAAATTATTATTTACAGCATCAAATGATAGGATCGACTCATTTGAATATGATGCAAATTTATATTCGTGTTATTTAGATATCATTAACAGATGCTACGATGGTGAAAAGTGGATAGAGTATAATGGTGGGCCTGAACTCCAATTATCATTGGATAGCATTGTGGAAGAAATAAAAAATGAATTTCTTTTGAACATGCATTAGTTGTAACGTTGACGCTACTATACTAATAGGTGATGAAACACTAACATCGGGCGTGTGGAGATTAATTCTAAAGATACAGAACTTTCACCGCTTTATGATCATTTGATCAGAACAATTGCCACTCTTGATTTTAGTCAACTATTTAACAAAGAGAAACTATTATGAAAAATTCATCTATCATTCTAATTGTAGCATCATTCCTTGTTGTAGTCCTACATCATAAAGCACCAGAAGAATTACGGTACCCGATTACAGAAAAAGGAGATACTATAGATACTTATTTTGATACGACTATTGCAGATCCGTATCGGTGGCTTGAAGATGATTATTCAAATTCAACGAAAGCCTGGGCATCTAAACAAAATGCTTTTACAAACTCCTATATGAGAAAAATCCCTTTTCGACGAAAAATCGAAAAACGATTAACGGAGATCTGGAACTATCCATCACAGGGCATGCCATTCAAAAAAGGGAATAAATATTATTTTTATAAAAATGACGGACTTCAGAGCCAGTCTGTTCTTTATGTTCAAGATTCTCCCACCAGCGATCCAGTGGTATTTATGGACCCGAATCAATTATCTAATGATGGCACCATTGCTTTAGGTGGTACGTATTTCTCAAATGATCATAAATATATGGGCTATTCAGTCAGCATTGCCGGGTCTGATTGGCGGGAATTACATGTTAAGAATCTCTCAACGGACGAATTACTGCCCGATCATTTAAAATGGGTCAAATTTAGCGGCATGGCATGGCATGGAGATGGGTTTTACTATAAACGATATCCAACGCCTGATGAAAATGAAGAACTCTCTGCAGCAAATGAGCTTGCAAAAGTTTATTATCACCGATTAGGTACATCGCAAGAAGCAGATGAATTGATATTTTTTGAATCTGATAAACCCAAACTCGCTCCAAGTATAAGTGTATCAGATGATGAACGATTTATGTTTCTTTATCGATCCAGTGGAACATATGGAAATATGCTGGCTTTCAAAGACACCAAATTAGATGAAGAAGAATGGACGCATATTGTAGATGACTTAAATTCAAATTGCTGGATTATGGACAATGTGGGTGACCATCTGATTGCGCAAACAGATCGAAATGCGCCTTTTAAAAAGATTGTTCGTATTGACCCGAAAAATCCACAGGAATCAAACTGGAAAACATTGATAGAAGGGACACAAGATCAAGTTCTATCTTCGGTAAACCTCGTTGGAGGTAAATTCTTTGCCCATTTTACTCAGGATGTTACATCTGTCTGGAAAGTTTATGACCTTGATGGGAATTT
>Ga0187833_10005999_pt1 | contig 11352 bp, 13 predicted proteins | sample ETNtaG_37_FD_167968 | JGI IMG/M metagenome (GOLD analysis project Ga0187833, IMG submission 167968) | Marine microbial and viral communities from oxygen minimum zone, Eastern Pacific Ocean - ETNP2014_SV_400_PacBio MetaG (Illumina Assembly) | ecosystem: Environmental > Aquatic > Marine > Hypoxic... | reverse complement strand
AAGGGTATCTCGAGCATCACGCCGTAGAGCATGAGAATCAGCGATAGAGTGATAATAGCGACTCCGCTTTCTTGAAAGGTGTATCCATAGGCTCCAAGGGTAAGTCCAGCGATGATGCTGAAAATTAAGACTATGGGCTCGCTAACTTGCATACGAGAAACGTATTCAACTTACCCGTTAATATTAGCTTCTAAAGTCAAATCACCATCATCACGAGGTAGGTGTAAGATAAAAAGATCGCCAATGCTAATGTTGTTTTTAAGGGTGAAATTAGCTTTTACTTCGAGGACGTATTTCGCGGGCTTCAGCGGAGCGTAAACCACACAGGGCTCCGCTGGGCAAGGAGGTGTGTTCGAGGAAATGTGGACGACCTTTAAATCCCTGTCAAGCCAGATGATGTCCAGTGGAAATTTAACGTTTTTCATCCAGAAGGCGTGGTGTCTTTCTTCCTCGAAAATGAGGAGCATGCCAGTATTTTCCTCTAAGCCCTCTCTGAACATTAACCCCCTAGCCCGCTCCTCTGGACTTTTGGCGATGTCAGCTTTAATTGCAGCACCATTTTCAAATTTTACCACTACCTCTGATGTTTCTCCATCCAGGCATCCTGAGGCGGGTATGAGGAGAAGACAGAGGAGTAATAAACGCATAATCATTTTTTCTTTGGAGATTATGTCCAGGGTCTTGCTCTTCGGCATGGTTATAATATTATTATCTCTCATGAGGGACATTATATTATTATGATATTATTATCATAATATTACTCTCTCAACAAATACTTTAAATCCATTGAACATCTTAATTTTGATTGTGAAAATACGCTAATTAATCTAATTAAATGGTATATATACTAACATAACCCCCACATTAAGCTGTAGGTGTGGATGATATCAACTGCAAAATTCTCTCTGTTTCCACTAATTCACTTGGAGGGTGCAGACATGGATAAGCGCCGTTAAAGTTGAGAAGCTTTAAGGGCTTTCTCGATACTTTTTTTATAGGGTGACCTCAGAATCCCCTTCTCGGTTATTATCCCTGAGATGTACTCCTTGGGAGTCACGTCGAAGGCGGGATTTAAAGTTTCCGCGCCATCAGGGACAAATCTTCCTCCTGCAATAAAGGCAATTTCCCTGCCATCCCTGTATTCTATAGGGATATCCTTTCCCCTCGGAAGCCTCGGGTCAATCGTAGACATTGGTGCTGCGACATAAAATGGAATCCCATGTTCCTTTGCTATTATAGCAACCCCGTAGGTCCCAATTTTGTTCGCTGTATCGCCGTTCGCTGCTATGCGGTCGGCACCTACTATCACCTTTGTTATCCCATGGTTTCTCATGACAAAGGCAGCGGTGTTGTCAGGGATAACGGTTACTGGAATCCCCTCCTCCACCATCTCAAATGCAGTTAATCTGGCCCCCTGGAGCAGAGGCCTGGTCTCGTCCGCTATAACCTTAATCTTTTTTCCATCCCTCCAAGCTGTTTTAATCACCCCCAAGGCAGTTCCTATCCCCGCGGTAGCCAGGGAGCCGGCGTTGCAGTGAGTTAGAATCACATCCCCATCGTCGATGAGTTCGGAACCGTATATCCCCATCCTCTTTTCGCCATCCTTGTTTTCCTGATAGATCCTTAAGGCCTCTTTGATAACCATTTCTCCTGGCCTGTTCGAACTCCTAGCTTTAACCATTATCCTCTCCATGGCCCAGAAGAGGTTCACAGCTGTAGGCCTCGTTTTTGAAATATATTCTCTCGCTTCATCGAGCTTTTCAATCAGCTTATCATTCCCTTCATCAGCGTGCTTCACAGCTGACATAGCCAACGCGAAGGCAGCTGTAACGCCTAGTGCTGGAGCTCCGCGGACCCTGAGTTTCTTGATTGCCTCGGCGATGCAATCAAGATCCTCGCACTCAATATATTTGATCTCCCTGGGCAGGAGGGTTTGATCGAGCAAAACTACCTTGCCGTCCCGAAATTCAATAGGCTCCATTTTGCATCCAATACTTTTTTATTCCAGGGTCTTAAAAAAGCTATGCTATGGAAATCGGTATCACGGTCTTTGCCAGGGACAGGAAGAGCCTTCTACACGATATCTCAGGCATTATAGCCCAGCACGGCGCCAACATCACCTATATCCAGCAATTCGTCCTTAAAGACGAGGTGCAGCTGTACTTCGAGATGGTGGAAGTTGATGACATTGAGACCCTCAAAACTGACCTAGAGAAAGTGAGCAGCGTAACTTCAGTGAAGACCTACCGCCCCTTTGAACAGATATATGGGAAGCGCGTCATCGTTATTGGTGGAGGCGCACAGGTAGCGCAGGTGGTTCTGGGGGCGGTGAGCGAGGCCGATAGGCACAACCTGCGCGGCGAGAGGATAAGCGTGGATACAATCCCCCTAGTAGGGGAAGAAATGCTAGCTGAAGCCGTGAGAGCCGTTGGAAGATTGCACAGGGCAACGGTACTGGTGCTCGCGGGATCCATAATGGGAGGCGAGGTAACCAAAGCGGTTAGAGAACTACGTGATGATTACGGCGTCCTTATTATTTCACTGAACATGGCTGGCAGCGTTCCTGAGGTATGTGATTTAATAGTCTCCGACCCAGTGCAGGCAGGAGTGATGGCCGTGATGCACGTCGCCGAGACTGCGAAGCTCGACCTGCGAAAAGTCAAGCAAAAGAAGTTTTAGAATATCCTCTTTACCCTAGGAAGAGCGTCGAAGTCCTTATTTTGGGAAAATAACTATGGGAAACAATGTTACAATCAAGGTACTATAAACTCCTGAACTTCATGCTCATGTCCAGCCATGGCACGCTAGTCGTCAAGTAGCCCATGGAAATGTAGTCAGGCCTTAACCTAGCGTATTCTCCGAGATTTTCAGGGGTTATTCCACCACTGAGCTCGATTTTTATCTTGTCGCGTAGGCCGCGCCTTTCAAGGTAGGGGAGGACATTCGAGACCTCGTCAGGAGCTAAATTGTCTAGGAGTATTATATCAGCCCCGACATCAATGGCCTTAAAAGCCTCTTCCGCTGTGGACACCTCCACCTCAATTTCCATGCCTTTTACCGCGCTTTTAGCTCTTTTTACCGCTGTATTCAAGCCGACAGCGGCGATATGGTTGTCCTTGATTAAAACAGCGTCCCTCAAATCCAAGCGGTGCGGGTAACCCCCTCCTACAGCAACAGCCTTTTTTTCTAGGCCCCTGAACCCCGGGGTCGTCTTCCTGGTGCTGGCGATGGTGACACCGTATTTCCCGCATATCTTCGCAAGCCTCGTGGTCTCTGTGGCAATGCCGCTCATGCACATTAACAGGTTCAAGAGCACCCGCTCAAGGCCGAGAATTTTCCTTGCATCGCCATTTATTTCGATAACAACCTCGCCCTCCCTCACTACACCCCCGTCCTCAAGTTTCGATTTATACATTATCCCAAAGTGGTCCAGCAGTACAGCAACCTCCTCTAGGCCGGCGAGCACTCCAGGCTTTTTAGCAAATATCGTGCCGCGAATTTTCAAGTCCTCTGGTATTATATTCTCTGATGTTACATCACCCCTTCCCAGATCCTCTTTCACATAGCTTAGCAGTATTTTTAAATCCGCTTTCATGACCGCACAACGCTTATATTTCAACCAGGACATAAATATAATCATGCGTACATTGCTCGTAATCGACATGTTGAGAGACTTCATCTATGAGGACGGTGCCCTGCCTGTTGAAGGAGCTGCAAAGCTCATCCCAAAAATAAATGCAGAAATAAAAAAGTTTCGAGGCAGGGGTGACTCTGCGATATTCATAGCCGACTCCCACGCCGAGGACGACAAGGAGTTCGAAATCTGGCCCAAGCACTGCGTTAGAGGGAGTAAAGGCGGGAAAGTGGTCGAAGAGTTGGACAAGGCAAATGATAACGAAATCGTTGAGAAAACAACTTACTCAGCCTTTTATAACACACGGTTAGAAGAGGTGCTCAAGGAAAAGAGAATAACCGAGGTGGTTCTAACTGGGGTGCTCACAGATATATGCGTCATGCACACAGCCGCTGACGCGGCGATGCGCGGCTACAAAGTAAGGGTCTTGAAGGACTGCGTCGCATCATCGAGTAGAGAAACCCATGAGTGGGCATTAAAGCACATGAAGAGCATCCTTAATGCGAGCATCGAGTGATATTTTTATTTACCAATTGATCTAAGAACACTCTTACCTTTTTCCGTCGCTTTATACCCGTCTTTTTCCCCTATCCTAGAGTTTTCAACCAGCTCTTTCTTCAGAAGCTCCTTGAGGGTTTTACCAACTATTGGTTCAGGTACCCTGAGCTTGTGAGCGATTTCTTTCTGCGATGCGAAACCCGAGAAGAGCATTTCAAGTATTCTATGGCGATGCTTGTTGGCTTTGATAAAACCCAAGATTTCATAATCCATTCAAATTCACCTTCTGCAGCTGCTCTAAAACATAATCCCTTATTTTCTCGACATTAGATAGCTCCGCAACTATCCTGCCCCCTTTGACGAGGGGCTCCAGCAGTGCTTTCATCTTGCCCCTGCACTTGGGGCACTGAGTTATTTCTTTCTTATAGACGATTTCGCTATTCAAGCATGCAATACAGCGATAGACTTCCTTTTTGCCCCCCATCTTGCCCCGCTTAGCCACTGGCTTCCCCTCCATCTCGATTATGTCCATGGCGAAGTCAATGGTTTTAGCGTTACTGATACTCGTACCGATGCCGAAGCCGTCCACCTTATCCAGTTCCCTGATGCCATCCTCGTCAACACCCCCTGAGACGAGGATCTTGACGTCTTTGTATCCGCGGATGTCGAGTTCCCACCTAACTTCCTGCACGATGCGCTTCATGTCCCCGCGCCTGGAGCCAGGAGTATCCAAACGAACGCCGTAAAGACCCTTAATGGCATCAGCGGCCATAATAGCCTCTGCCTTCTCGTCATAGTAGGTGTCCACGAGGGGTATCCGGAGCACAGCTTTGTCAATGACCTCGTCGTAGAGCCTCCAGGCCGTGATCTGGTCTCCCACGGCTATGATTAAAGCATGGGGCATAGTTCCACTGGCACTCTTCCCTATCAGCTTCTCAGCCGCGACCCCTGAAAAGCCGTCCATCCCACCTATGTAAGCGGCTCTGTCTATCATAGGCGAAATCGCGGGATGCATCCTACGAACTCCAAAGCTCAGGATAGATTTATCTCCAGCAGCTTTTTTAAGTCGAGCAGCCTTGGTTGCTATGCCCGAAGCCTGGCAGAGAAGGCCAAGGAGGGGCGTCTCAAGTTCGGCGAATAAGGTGTACTCCCCCTCTAATCGCACGACGGGCTCCCAGGGATGGAAAATGCTCCCTTCGGGCATGGTATAAACGTCCACGTTACTGCCCTCGAAGAGCCCTGCGACCTCCTCTATTCCGCCGAGCACCCCCCACGGATAGCCCTTTGGAAGAGAACTCGTGATAACCTCTGCCACAACCCTCTTCTTAATGCCCTTCTTTTCAAGGACCTCTTTTGCCCTGGTGAAGTATATGTCCGTGGTTCTGCCCTCTTTTATCTCATCCGCACTGGCAACGTGAAACATTCCCATTAATTTAATATTGCCGGGAAAGGCTTAAATCCTTTTCTAAAAGAGTTGATGCCATGAAAATCGCGCTCATCGGATGTGGAGTGATAGGTCGTGCAATTACAAAGGCTGTAAGGGATGGGATAATAAAGGCCTCCCTAAGCTGTCTATACGATACCGATAGGGCGAGGAGCAGGGAGCTCTCGGATATCCTCCATCCTAAGCTCAGAATATGTAGAGATATAAAGGAAATCCTTGCATCAGATGCCGAGCTAGTGGTTGAAGCAGCGTCTCAAAAAGCGGTTATGGATCACGCTTCCCAGGTCCTTAAGGCTGGGAAGAGTCTCCTAATAATGAGCGTCGGCGCCCTCCTGGACGAGAAATTATATAATACTCTAGAGGGCATAGCCGAGGAGCGGGGGGTGAAAATATACCTTCCCTCTGGAGCAATCGGTGGATTGGATGCAATGAGGGGAGCATCTATAGGAAAGATTTTCGAGGTGAAGCTGGTGACTACAAAACACCCTAGGGCCCTGGCTGGAGCGCCCTATTTAGTAAGGAAAGGAATCAACATCAGGGACATTGATAAAAAGATGGTGATTTACGAGGGCAGTGCTTTGGAAGCTGTGAAGGAATTCCCAGCTAATATAAATGTCTCAGCCACCCTCAGTCTGGCAGGCATAGGAGCGGCTAAAACAATGGTTATCATAGTTGCAGATCCAGGGGTGAAGCGCAATATCCACGAGGTCACAGCTAAGGGGGATATCGGAAGTTTCACCGTGAGATTTGAGAACCTCCCTTCTCCCGAGAACACTCGGACAAGCTTTTTAGCCGCTCTATCAGCGATAGCAACCTTGAAGAGACTCTCATCCCCCGTGGAAGTGGGAACCTGAGGTAGCTGAAATGAACCTGGGCTACATCCGTGAGGAACATGAGGAACTCGAAGAGCTGCGCAAGGACTTTGTAATCCTCTCCCATAACTACCAGATTCCGGAGATACAAGACGCAGCGGACTTCGTCGGCGATTCCCTTGGTTTATGTCAAGAGGCGGCGAGAGTTAAGAAGCCATATATCCTCTTCTGCGGCGTTGATTTCATGGCCGAGAGCGCTGCCATGCTCAACCCTGACAAAACCGTTGTTATGCCGGATTTCCGGGCTCTCTGCCCCATGGCGGCCATGTTGCCGGCGAAGAAGGTGCGGGAAGCCAAGGCACAGCACCCTGACGCTGCCGTGGTGCTCTACGTCAACAGTCTGGCAGAGGCCAGGGCAGAAGCGGACGTGCTGTGCACCTCTGCCAATGCCGTTAAAATAGTCAATTCCGTGGATGAGGGGAAGATTCTATTCGGCCCCGATAAAAATCTCGCGTGGCACGTTGCGAGGCACACCGATAAAGAAATCATACCCGTACCGAAGTACGGTCACTGCCGGACCCATGTTTTCATAAAAAAGCCGCACCTTCTTGAGGCTAAGGAGATGCACCCCAAGGCTGAGGTCTTAATACACCCGGAATGCTACCCTGAGGTGCAGCTTCTAGCTGACTATATCTCCTCTACCGAGCAGATGATAAGGCGTGCTAAGGAATCAAAAGCCATGGAGTTCATCATAGGCACCGAAGTAGGGCTACTACACAGGCTCAGAAAGGAGAATCCCGGCAAGAGCTTCTATCCTGTCCTCGATAAAGCGGTGTGCATAACCATGAAGAAGAACACCTGGGAGAATTTCATCCTCGCTCTGAAGGAGAAGAAGAACGTGGTTAAAGTGGATTCGAGAATCGCCGAGAAAGCGCGCATGGCCTTAGACAGAATGCTAGAGCTTTCTAAGTAGAGTTTCGCATTTTCTCTTGGAGCTTCTGGGATTCCCCCCAAATTTGTTTCATCCTTTTGTCTAGTACTTTAAGCTGGACATCAATAGCTTTAATCCGGTTCTCGAGCTTGGACTTAGCAGCTTCATTGGAGTACTTAACATAAATATGGCCAACCGACAGGTAAGTATCGCCGGACGTTTCATTTTCTAAAGTCTTAATCGAATGCTCCACCTGCTTTTTGCCCAGTTCTAACTGTTCCTTTTGAAAGCTGATCAACTGAGCCGTATTTTGCAGCCCTTTTATCTTTGACTGAAAGGAATTCTTCGCGGACATTGGAAAACCGTCTTTGAATTAGATCTTCGAAGGATTAATCAGCCCTGCCCTAAAGGCGTGGTCCGTTAGTGTAATCGCCAGCATTGCCTCGCAGACCGGTAAAACGCGCGGAGCTATGCAGGGGTCGTGCCTTCCTTTAACGGTGATGGTGGTCTCCTCCATCTTTTTCAGGTCAACAGTCCTCTGCTCCTTGGTAATGGAAGAGGCCGGCTTAACCGCAGCTCTCGCTACGATGGGCATTCCGTTGGAGATTCCACCCAGGATTCCACCAGAGTTGTTGGTGAGGGTAACGATTCTTCCATTTTTCATGGCTATGGGGTCGTTGTTATCTGAGCCGAACTTCCCCGCGGCTTCGAAACCGGTACCGATTTCAACGCCCTTCACAGCGCCGATTGACATTAGAGCCTTGGCTATGTCGCCGTCGAGCTTGTCGAATACTGGCTCCCCTAGGCCGGGGGGAACGTTAAGAGCGAGGAGTTCTATGACGCCTCCTACAGAGTCGCCTTTTTTCTTCGCCTCTAGTATCTCCTTCTCCATCAGCTTTGCAACCCTTAAGTCGGCGCACCTGATGGGGTTTTTCTCTACGTTACTGCATATCTCATCGACTCCTATCGCGCCGGTCCTTATGCCGTGAACCTCTGTGACATGGCCCAGGATTTCAACTCCAAGACTTGAAAGAAGCTGCTTAGCTATTGCCCCTGCCGCTACTCTGCCCACGGTCTCCCTACCGCTAGCCCTGCCTCCACCACGCCAGTCGTAGTGCCCGTATTTCAATGCATAGGTCAAATCCGCGTGGTTGGGCCGTGGCTTGTCCTTTATTTCCAGATAGGGCGAGGAATCAACGTCCCTGTTGTGCACAACCATGGCGATAGGGGCGCCAGTAGTTTTACCCTCGAAGATGCCTGAGAGAACCTCCACCATGTCCTCCTCCCTCCGTGCCGTTGTAACTGCGCTCTGCCCCGGGCGGCGCCTGTTCAGCTCCACTTGGATATCACTAACCCCTACCTCCATGCCAGAGGGACAGCCTTCCACCACTATCCCTACGGCTGCTCCATGGGACTCCCCGAAGGTTGTTACCCTGAATGCCTGTCCAAAGCTACTTCCCGTCATATCGCAAGGGATTATGTTGTTGAATATATAAAAGATATGCGAAATTCACCCCACCCTGAATTATAAATAGGATTGAAGTGATAGTGCTGAGAGGATTAATCCACAATAAAGTATGCGAAATATTAAAAAGCGGCCAAGCAAAAGTGACATTATGGGTAAGTTCCGGGAAACCCTGGACCGGGATTTTAGGCTGGCGATGGAGAGAATCGATAAGGAGCTCGTCTCCAGTATCCCTGAATCCAGCCCCTCAATACTGTATAAGGCCTCCAGGCATTTAATTGAAATCGGTGGAAAGCGCATAAGGACGGCCCTCCTCATGCTATCACATAATTCCTTGAGCACAGAGGGAGATTTAAACAAAATCCTACCAGTTGCAATCGCGGTTGAGCTCATCCATACCGCGACGATAATTCATGACGACATCATAGACCGCAGCTCTCTCCGCAGGGGGGCTCAGACAGTTAATGCTAAATGGGGGGATGATGCTGCCTTAATCACTGGGGATTTTATTTTTTCGAAGGCCTTTGAATTGATTTCTTCTCTAGAAGAAAAAAGGATATCAGAGTCGATTTACGATGCCTGCAGAAAACTGGCGGAGGGCCAGATTCTAGAAGCAATGCACACCGGCGACACCAAGATTACTGAAGAGGTATACCTGGAGGTCATAGAGAGGAAGACCGCCTCGCTATTCGAGACCTGCACCAGATGCGGAGCTATTTTAGGAGGGGGAAATAAAAAAGAGGTAGAAGCCCTGGCGGGATACGGCTTCCTTCTCGGTATCGGTTTCCAGATGACTGATGATGTTCTTGACATCAGTGCCAGCGAACTAGAGCTCGGAAAACCTGTGGGCGTGGATGTGAGCCTAGGAAAGCCGACCTTCGTGATTCTACATGCCTTGAAGGTGGCTTCGGAGAGGGAGAGACGGATCCTTCAGAGGACCATTAATCATGATAACAGCTCCGTTGAGGACATAAAAAAAGCCCTTGAGATCATAAAGGGCACGAACTCAATTGAGTACGCCTCTAAAAGGGCGAAGTCCTTTATCTCTCGAGCAAAGGACGAGATTAAGGGGATTAAGAACTCTGAGGCTAAAGAGGGGCTTCTTCTCATAGCTGACTACGCAATAAATAGGGAGTTCTAAATGACCAATGACACGCATCTGACGGAAAGGCAGATAAGAGTACTTAAGCTTCGAGCCAGGGGGCACATCCAAGCCGAAATCGCTAGACAGTTCGGCACTTCCAGGGCGAACATATCAGCCATTGAGAAGAAGGCGATGATTAACATTGAGAGGGCTAAGAATACTCTGAATTTGACGAAAATGCTGGAGGCCTCCCTATGGTTCACTGTGGAGCCGGAGGAGGACCTCAACGATATCGTAAAGAAGATTTACGACAAAGCAGATTCCAACGGAATACATATTTCTCAGAATTTTCCTGCCTTGGCTAATCTCATTCAGGAAAAGGCTGAAGAAAAGATATGGGGGAGGCGGGTGATCCTGAAAATGGAGATAGCGATCACAAAGGCGGGAGAGGTATTGGTTAGGTAGAATAATACGCATTACCAGCGCATCCCTTACACAGGATTTTATCCTTCATCACTGTGATTCCAATTGGAATTAGCTCGTCGCATTTCTCGCATTTGACGATCTTGGAATTATCGAAGGTACTCTCGAAGTTTATCGTGACATCGATGATATCGAGGTATTCTTCATTCAGTTTTAAAAGCTCCATCCCGAGCTCTTTTTCATCGTCCCTGCTGAGCTTTCCTTCGCGGAGCATCCACTTCTTCATCAATGCCGAGTGTTCATGGGCGTTTTTTTTCAATGCCACTCTTACGCCTTCCTTGGTGTCTACCCTAGCCAGGGTGAGGGCGAGCTTCCCGTAGTCCTGGATAATGGCGTTGGCATGTCCCATGGTGCACCCGGTTGTGGCCTGTATTGCATCGGCAAGGCATCTGGAGGTTTCGGCTATGCCCACGTACTTCCTAGTGCCCTTGATTATCCCCAGCCGCTCCATGGCTACTCGACTCATCCGCACTCCAAGAGCTAAGCCTGGGGCGATGTGTCCATGAAGCATTATTGCCAGCTCTAGGTCGTCCTTTTGTGACATTGCACAGCCTCAAAACAAGTTTACCTTGACGACCTCACCCTTCTCCAAATCCTTTTCCACGATAACATATCCGTCGGCAATTGTTGCCCTAAGAGACGACGCTATGGTAGATACATTATAAAGCTCCCCGGGATTTATGAGCCTCATATGCGAGTCTGGGAACCCAACCGGATAAGCTATGCCATTATACCGATGGATGAAGACTATGTTTGCTATATCCGCTGCATCCGTGTCTTTTACGCTCAGATTTATCGCTTCACCAATCCTAGCTCTTACATTTGGCCTCAAGGCGTTACCCAGGAAGTACCTCTTCAGATTGAGCTCGGCGGCGATGAAAGTGCCCGTGGGTTTACCGGGCAATCCAAATACCGGCTTATCCTTGATGATTCCTATGGCGATAGGTTTCCCTGGGCGGGTCTTGACCTTGTGGAGCAGGAGCTCGCCGAGCTCCTCCATG
>Ga0187833_10005998_pt1 | contig 11352 bp, 10 predicted proteins | sample ETNtaG_37_FD_167968 | JGI IMG/M metagenome (GOLD analysis project Ga0187833, IMG submission 167968) | Marine microbial and viral communities from oxygen minimum zone, Eastern Pacific Ocean - ETNP2014_SV_400_PacBio MetaG (Illumina Assembly) | ecosystem: Environmental > Aquatic > Marine > Hypoxic... | reverse complement strand
AAACTCGCCTTAAAAAGGCTTGATAATCTGCAACATCTCTGACAAGAATCTTTAATATATAATCCAATCCGCCACCAACAGACCAACACGAAAGGACCTCGTCAAACTCCATGATGGCATTTTCAAAGCGTGCAAATTCGCCCTCCTTGTGACTCTCTAACTCGACTTCAGTTATTACGAGATGGAAGTTGTTAAGAAACTTAGAAGAAAGCTTAGCGCCAAAACTTTCTATAACTCCTGCCTCTTCAAGCCTTTGCAATCTATCCCAGGAAGGAGTAAGCGATAAATTTAACCTTTCAGCTAAAGATGTTTTAGTTATTCTTCCCTCTTTTTGAAGGATGGAAAGAATTTTAATATCTCTTTCATCCAATCTATACATAATAGTATTATCTCACGAATTTATCGGTAAATACCTAGATTATTCAGAAAAATCTATAATTAAATAGATATTTTATTAAAAAAAATACTATTTTATTCTTTTTCTAATATAAAAGAAATTTCATCAAATGTTGCTTGATTAGAGGTAAAAACTGGTTTGCCAATCTCTTTTTCAATAACTGAAATAACTTCTGTAGATCTCATTGCTGTACATGAGATAAATAGTGCATCAGCCTCATCAATAATTGCCTCCTTAGCGGCTGCAATAATATTATCAGGAGAAATCATGGCAACATCTCTATCATCGCTCATATCCATATACCTAAAAGAAACAATTTCAAGACTATTTCTTTGAAAGTAGTCTACTAGCAATGCTGATATTTCGGCACTATAAGGTGTCAATACACTAACCTTTTTTAAACCTTTTCTCTTGATGTTACTTACAACTGCTTGAGAGGTTGTTAATACTTTTGCGGTTGGCTTGCTTTTATTAATAGCTAACTCTATAGCTTTATCTCCTAAGATTGATGATGAGGATGTACAGTTAAATACAACTAAATCAAGATCATAATTTGGAAGTATTTCAGATGAAACTTCAGTTAAATCACCCTCAATTGCCGCTAAAGATTTCGGTGTCATTGGATTAGCAAAGTGAATTCTATTAAAGTAAAAATCAAAATTAGGCTTTTGATTATTGAATAACCTAGCAAAGTCTCGTTCAAATGTAAAGTCGGTGTTAAGAACAATTAAACCGACTGAAGGTCTATCAATATTATCCAAACTCCCTGATATCGAAATTTTTTTAGGCACCAACTTCATAATTACTAACTATTTAGTGTTGAATCGATTTAGAAAATAAGTGTATCACAACAACGCCGGAAATAATAAGACCCATACCAAGTATAGAGGCCAGATCTGGTATTTCTTTATATACAAATGCACCAATAATAGCCACCAAAACAATTCCTAGTCCTGACCAAACAGCATATACCACTCCTAAAGGTAGTTCCCTTAAAGCAAGCGTCATTAGCCAGAATGAAATAAGATAAAAAATTACAAGAAAAGTAGTAGGCAAAAGCTTTGTAAATTCCTCTGTTGCCTTAAGAAGACTTGTGCCGGCTACCTCAGCTACAATTGCCAATGCCAAATAAAAATAAACCATATCGATCTTTATAAGCCATATGAAAAGCTAAAGTATAACCTCTCAAAGAAATCTATACTAAAAGAAATAATTGAAGTTGGTCTATAAGCCGGGTTCTGTTTGACCGAAGTCATGATAGCCATTCATCTACGATTCTTGTCACCAAGAATCTCTAGCACTCTACCCGAAGACAGTGCGAGTCACACCAAAGCCTTCCTATTTGAGCTTGCTCCAAGTGGGGTTTACCTTGCCACATTTATTACTAAATGTGCGGTGTGCTCTTACCACACCATTTCACCCTTACCTATCAGATAGGCGGTATCCTTTCTGCTGCACTTTCCGTCGCATCACTACGCCTAGCAGTTAACTAGCACTTTACTCTGTGGAGCCCGGACTTTCCTCCCAATGTATCTACATTCGGCGACTATCCGACCAACTTCACGATGAAATTATACGCTAGGATTGAATAGTTTAAGATAAGCGCTTATATTGTAATTATTTACCTTATAAAGTAACGCTGTCAAAAACCTTATGAATGTTTTGACCGTCAGTGTCGACAGCTACGGTGACGGGCATGTCTTTTACCTCTAATTCATAGATTGCTTCCATGCCCAAATCTTCAAAAGCAACAATTTTAGCTTTTTTTATAGATTTAGAAATCAGATAAGCAGCGCCGCCAACTGCAATTAAATAGCTAGATTTGTGTTTCTTTATAGCGCTTATAGTTGAACTTCCTCTCTCTGCCTTACCAATCATTCCTAAAATCCCCGTATTTTCTAGAATCATATCAGTAAATTTATCCATCCGAGTTGCTGTTGTTGGTCCGGCTGGCCCTATAACTTCATCACCCACCGCATCGACTGGGCCAACATAGTAAATAAATTTATTATCAAAGTTTACATTCTCTGGCAAACCTTCATTACTTTCAATGAGAGTTTTTAATCTTTTGTGAGCTGCATCGCGCCCAGTGATTAAGGTTCCGCTTAGCAATAAAGTATCGCCAATATTCCAATCCTGCATTTGTTCACGAGATAGGTTGTTCAGATCAACTCTTTTATATTGCGAGACATCCATTTCTATATCTGGATATATATCAAAATCAATGACTGGCATTTCAGCGACTCCTGAACCGTCAAGAGTGAAATGGACATGTCTCGTTGAAGTACAATTTGGAATTATCGCCACAGGCTGAGATGCTGCATGGGTAGGATAGTCTTTAATTTTGACATCAAGAACTGTCGTTAAACCGCCTAAACCCTGTGCGCCAATACCGAGCTCATTAATTTTTTTATAAAGATCAATTCTGAGCATTTCGATTTCAGTTTTATGACTTTTTTCCTGAACTTTATTTATGTCAATTGGTTCCATTAATGAGGATTTTGCCATTAACATTGCCTTTTCTGCAGTACCACCAACACCAATACCAATAACTCCTGGAGGGCACCATCCCGCCCCCATTTTAGGGATATTATTAAGCACCCACTCTGTCAAATCATCATCTGGGTTAAGAACACTAAATTTAGCTTTGTTTTCAGAGCCGCAACCCTTTGCGGCAACAATAATATCTACATTAGAGCCTGGCACTAAGTTGGTATGAACAACAGCTGGAGTATTATTAGTGGTGTTTTTCCTGGTAAATATTGGGTCACTTACAATAGAAGCTCTTAAAGGATTATTAGAATGGGTATAAGCTTTTTTGACTCCTTCATTTACCATTTCTTCTATTGAGCATCCAGATTCCCATTGAACATCCATACCAATTGTAATAAATACATTGACTATCCCAGTATCTTGACAAAGCGGTCTTTTTCCTAGGGCGCACAACTTAGAGTTAATCAGAATTTGTGCAATAGCATTTTTAGCACTCTTATTGGTTTCTTTTTCATATGCCAAGACTAGCGCCTTTATAAAGTCTGGAGCATGATAATATGAAATGTATTGAAGTGCAGAGAATATACTCTCGATGAAGTGTTCTTGTTTTATTTTCATATTTATTTAGGTATTGGTATTGTCTATTGAAACCAAGCAGGTTATATTATATCTTCTATTCATTTTAAACATAGCTAGGAAACACTAATGTTAAATTTTTTCAAAGGACAAAATCTCTCAATTGACTTAGGAACTGCCAACACGCTTGTTTTTATGAACGGCAGTGTGGTCTTAAATGAGCCCTCTGTAGTCGCACTAAGACATGAAAGAGGGGTAGCAGAATCAAGCGTCATAGCAGTAGGTCAGGAAGCTAAGGATATGCTCGGTAGAACACCTGGCAGTATTGAGGCGATTAGGCCTATGAAAGATGGGGTTATAGCCGACTTTAAAGTTACTGAAAAGATGCTTCAATACTTTATTAAAAAGGTGCTTAAATCAGGCTTTTTCTCGCCAAGCCCTAAAGTTCTGATTTGTGTTCCTTGTGGTGCTACTCAAGTTGAGAGACGTGCTATTAAAGAGAGCGCTGTAGGAGCTGGCGCAAGAGATGTGTATCTTATAGAGGAACCAATGGCAGCAGCACTTGGAGCTGGCTTGGAAGTCAGTAAAGCTTCTGGAGTAATGGTATTGGATATTGGTGGTGGCACAACAGAGATTGCAATTTTGTCATTGAATGGAATCGTTTATTCTGACTCGCTGAGAGTAGGTGGTGATGTTTTTGACCATACTATCGTTAACTATGTCCGAAGAGTTCATGGAATAATTATTGGTGATGCTACAGCTGAACAAATAAAAGAAGAGGTTGGATGTGCTTACGAGTCAAAGATAGTTAAAAAAATTGAATTTAGAGGTCGTGATGTAGCCAAAGGTTTGCCAGTTAGCTTTGAAATTAGCAACACAGAAATTCTTGATGCGTTAAATGAACCTCTTCAGATGATTATTAATTGCTTGAGAACAGCACTAGAGCAAACCCCACCTGAGTTATCTTCTGATATTGCGCAAAATGGACTGGTTCTTACTGGTGGAGGCGCACTTCTAGAAGGGATAGACAAGCGCATCAATAATGAAACTAATCTTCCAGTAAGTGTTGCTGACGATCCGTTGACTTGCGTCGCACGAGGTGGTGGAATAGCACTAGAAATGATTAGCCAACATAATATGGGATTTCTTGCCTCAGAATAAATTTAATTAAGTCGAGCTATCAATAATGCGACTTTTAAAATTACTCATACCTATTTTAATTGCAATAGCACTTATTGTAGTAGATGCCAGATTCTCCTATCTACAGAACTTTAGAGGTTCCTTATCAACTTTACTAGCGCCTATCTACTTTGTTGTTGATTTGCCGAATCATGTTGTTGACTGGGTAAATGACAAAGGATCTGAAAAAGCCAAACTCATTAGTAAAAATGAACAATTAATAAATGAGATGGTTGAATTGAAGGTTAAGCTTCAAAAATACAACAATCTGGTCTTAGAAAACCAAAAAATCAATCTTCTTCTAAACTCAAGCTACGCTCTTCCAAGCTATAAAGCAAAACTAGCGCAAATTAAATCAATATCCCAGACTCGGCTAAAAAAACAAATAGTAATCAATAAAGGTAGTAATGATGGTATTCGAAAATTGCAAGTAGCGCTAAGTTCTGATGGAGTTGTAGGACAGGTTGTGCAAACCAATCCTTTTTATTCCATCGTTCGTCTTGTAAATGATCCAACACTCCATGTGCCTGTGAAAAACCTTAAGAATAGCTCTAGAGGGATTACAAAAGGTGTCGCCACAAGTAAAGGCGGAATGATTGTTGAGTTCCTACCAATTAATTCTAATGTCAACATAGGAGATGTCTTTGTTACGAGCGGAATTGGATCAATATATCCTCCCGGATATCCTGTCGGCAGGGTTATAGAATTTGAAAAATATGCCAATACCGAATTTATATCTATAAAGCTTGAACCTATTGCAGATATGAATCAAGTGGAATATATATTAATTATTTCAGAAGAGTAAATGACAGAAAAAAATGACAACCTTTTATTGCTGAAGATTTCTTTAATTGCCTTAATTGTAAACGCAATATCTCTTCCGCAATTTATGGAAATTATTTCACCATTTTGGATTTTGATTTTCTATGTCTACTGGCTTATATATTCGGAAAATAAAGCGGCCTACATTGTTGCTTTACTGCTAGGCTTAATATTAGATATATCACAAGGAGATATCTTGGGACAGAATGCGCTTGCATTGATATTAAGTAGTGCTGTAATTATTAGAGTAAAAAAATCATTCTATGTTTCAAATATAACGACACAGCAAATCTATATTTTTATGGCTTCTCTTGTTTATTTAATCGCATTATTAATAACCCAAATCACTATATTGGACATTAATTTTGATTGGCTTATATTGTTTGCTCCAATTACCAGCTCTATCATTTGGCCTTTTGTTCGTTTTCTTCTAGCAAAGCTTAAACACTAAACACCCAAAATGGAAAAGATTTCCAATATAAAAAAAGAAAGAAAAGTCTTTAATAATCGTATTTTTCTAGCATCTGGATTTATGATTGCAATGCTCTTTCTATTGATTTCAAGAATGTATAACCTCCAAATCACCATGCACGAACATTACACTGAAGAAGCGTTAGGAAATCAAATGCAAAACCTTCCAGTGACTCCTGCTAGAGGGGATATTTTGGATCGAAACGGAAAGATTTTAGCTACCAACAGACTTTCCTATAGATTAACAATTACTCCTGAAAAAGTTGAGAACCTTAATGACATCTTTATTGAACTTCAATTGTTAGAGCTTATCAATGATGATGATATAGAGCAATTCAATAAGAACATAGTGCGCTATAAAAAGTTTCATAGTATTCCAATAAAATTTAGCTTATCTGAACAGGATGTAGCAATTGTTCTTGCTGGAGAGCAGTTACCGGGTATTGACATAGAGCCATATTTTCATCGTATTTATCCTTACGGTAAATCAAGCTCGCACTTGATAGGATATGTTTCTTCGATGAGTCAAAAAGATAAAGATAGTTACGATAAAGAAAACTATGCTGGTACGGCTTTTGTAGGCAAATCAGGCATTGAGAAATACTACGAAAATATTTTGCATGGACAGTCAGGTAAAAAACAAATTGAAAGAAATGTTGCAGGAAGAGTGGTCGACTCTAAAATCATTGAAGCTACAATTCCAGGTCAAGATATCTACCTAAATGTCGATATCGATTTGCAATTAGAAGCTGAATCATTACTGGAAAATAAGCGTGGAGCTATGGCACTCATTAATGTCAAAAATGGAGCAGTCATTGCCCTTGTTAGTTCACCAACTTTTGACCCTAACTGGTTTGTCGATGGTATTTCAGTTGAACAGTATCGACAACTTAAAGAGGATCAGGATATACCTCTTTTTGATCGAAGTATAAAGGGTCTTTATCCTCCAGGATCTACAATCAAACCAATGATAGCCATAGCTGGGTTAGAACTTAACAAAATATCTATTACCGATAGCGTGTTCTGTCCAGGTTATTACAAACTGGCAGATTATTCAAGAAAATTTAATGACTGGAAAAGATATGGCCATGGCCATGTAGAAGTAATAGAAGCGATTGCTCAATCGTGCGATGTGTTTTTTTACGACTTAGCGTATAAATTAGGAATTGATAATATCCATCACAGCCTTAGTTATTTCCAGTTTGGTAAGAAAACTGGGATCGACTTGCCTGGTGAGTTAGGAGGTATATTGCCGTCTAGAGAATGGAAAAAAATAAACAAGGATGAACCATGGTACCGTGGTGAAACCTTAATTACAGGAATAGGTCAAGGTTTTATGACTGCAAGTCCGCTTCAACTCGCCGTTACAACAGCAGCTATTGCTAACAGAGGCAAATTACTAAAACCACAGATCTTGATGCACACGCAAACAAAAAATGACGATGCCTATGAAAACGATAAGAAGCCTGCAATTCAAATACCGATTAAGGATATTAATAATTGGGAACTAGTCATAGAAGGTATGAAACAGACCATCTATGGGAAACTGGGCACAGGACGAAAACTAAACCTTGATTTAGACTATACACTTGCTGGAAAAACAGGCACAGCACAAGTTTTTGGACTCGACCCTGAGGAAGAGTATATCGCTGAAAACTATGAAGAAAAATTAAGAGACCACGCCCTATTTACAGCTTTTGCACCCATTGAAGACCCTCAGGTTGCTATAGCCATAATAGTTGAAAATGCTGGCAGTGGAAGCTCTAAAGCGGCGCCAATAGCTAAATCACTGCTGGACGTTTATTTTAGTAAAAATCCTCTTGTACTTAATCCAGCGACTGAATAATAATTAATCACTAGAATCCAACTTTGCATAAAAATTCTTTCTATATTCTTCAAACATGTTATTTTTAATCGCCTCTCTCATTGACTTCATCAACTGCAGATAGTAATGCAGATTGTGAAGAGTATTTAAGCGTGCACCAAGAATTTCATTAGTTTTTTGAAGATGATGAAGATAAGCTCTTGAATAGTTAAGGCAAGTTGAGCAGTTACAATCTTGGTCTAGAGGCTTGGTATCTTTTTTGTATTTTGCGTTACGAATTTTAATCACGCCGACTGAAGTAAACAAATATCCATTTCTTGCATTTCTAGTAGGCATAACACAGTCGAACATATCTACCCCGAGCGAGACACCTTCGACCAGATTTGATGGTGTACCAACTCCCATAAGATACCGAGGTTTACTGGTTGGCATTTTTTCGGGCAGATAATTCAAAACTCGTAACATTTCCTCTTTAGGTTCGCCTACAGATAAACCGCCAATAGCATAACCATCGAAATTCATCTCTACTAAAGATTCAATTGACTGCAAACGAAGATCTTCGTGCATGCCGCCTTGGACAATGCCGAAAAGTTCATTACTATTATTAAGCCTCTGGTGTTCATTTAGAGATCTTTTTGCCCACCTAAGAGACAACTGCATTGATTGATCAACGGCACTCTTTTCACATGGGTAAGGCGTACATTCATCAAAAATCATTACAATATCTGATCCAAGTTTTTGTTGGATTTGCATTGACTCTTCTGGACCCATAAATATCTTTGAGCCATCCTTTGGTGAATGAAAGAAAACACCCTTTTCTGTAATCTTTCTAACATCTCCCAAACTAAAGACCTGAAAACCACCAGAGTCGGTTAATATCGGGCTTTGCCAATTTATAAAGTTATGTAAATCGCCATGAGCCTCAATAATTTCTGTGCCAGGCGTTATGGATAAATGAAATGTATTACCAAGGATGATTTCTGCACCGAGATTCTTTACCTCCTCAACGCTCATTGCTTTTATCGCACCATAGGTACCAACAGGCATAAAGGTAGGTGTGTTTATTTCGCCACGACTAAGAGTGATTTTTCCAAGACGAGCTTTGCCATCTGTATTAATTATTTCGTATTTCATAAAAATTAATTATTTTTGTTTTTCTTAAATTTGTTCTAATAAAGCCTTGTTTATTTGATCTAAATTAAACCCTCTCGAGCGCAAAAAACGTTTCTGCTTTGCTTTTTCCTTGTAATCAGCTGGAATATTCAAACCGAACTTTTTTCTTCTAACATGTTTGGCTAACTCAAACCAATCGTAAATAGATAAATCAAAATCTTTGATCCCTCTATCCTTAAGTTCGGCAGCAATTAATATAGGGCCCTTTCCTTGCCCGTAACGCATATGAATGAATGACTCTGAAAAGCGTTCATCACTTTGGTATTTTTGTTCTATCAAAAGAGATATTGAATCTACAATATCTTTATCACTAAAGTCTTTTTGTTGGAGTTTTCTTGATAATTCTAGTTGTGAATGTTCGCGCCTAATAAGCATATTAAGCGCGACCTGATAACATTTATGTTGTTGGGTCTGTGTCGTCATCGCTACTCATTAATTTTTCACGAATTTTTACTTCAATTTTTTGATAAATTTCAGAATTGTCTTTTAAATAATCTCTGGCATTATCCTTACCTTGACCTATTCTTTCTCCATCAACACTGTACCAGGCTCCGGCCTTTTCTACCAAACCAAGTTCCACTCCAAGATCAATCACCTCGCCTTCTCTTGAGATGCCTTGGTTATAAAGTATCTGAAATTCTGCCTTTTTAAATGGTGGGGCAACCTTGTTTTTTAGAACCTTGACTCGAGTCTCGTTACCTAGTATTTCATCGCCCTTTTTAATAGCTCCAATTCTGCGAATATCTAAACGAACTGATGCATAAAACTTCAGCGCATTTCCTCCAGTAGTTGTTTCCGGGTTTCCAAACATAACACCAATCTTCATGCGAAGTTGATTAATAAAGATTACCATGGTGTTGGTTTTTTTAATATTTGAAGTCAATTTTCTTAAAGCTTGAGACATCAGTCTCGCCTGTAAACCCATATGTGAAGAGCCCATTTCTCCTTCAATCTCAGCCTTTGGTGTTAGAGCCGCAACAGAGTCTACTACGACAATATCGACACCACCAGAACGCACCAACATGTCTGTAATCTCTAGCGCCTGTTCTCCAGTGTCAGGCTGCGATATAAGTAAATCATCCGTGTCTACTCCTAAACGCTTTGCGTAAGTAGGGTCGAGTGCATGCTCTGCATCAATAAAAGCTGCAGTTCCTCCAAGTTTTTGCATTTCAGCAATGACATGGAGTGCCAAGGTTGTTTTGCCAGAAGATTCCGGGCCATAAATCTCGACAACTCTTCCTCTAGGTAAACCTCCAATCCCCAAGGCTATATCAAGACTAAGGCTACCTGTAGATACAGCTTCGATGTCTGTTCTAGATTCCTCTTTACCTAAAAACATTACTGAACCTTTGCCAAATTGCTTTTCGATTTGACCAAGCGCTACTTTTAGTGCTTGTTTTTTCTGTTCATTCACGCCGCTCTCCCGAGTAAAATGTTTGATAATTTAATGCAATTATTATAATGACTTTCTCACATCAAGACTCACAATGTATGGCCCTCGCACTTAAACTTTCAATGAAGGGGCGATCAGCTGTTGGAGCAAACCCAATGGTTGGTTGTGTGATTACCCTTGACGGTAAAGTTATTGCTCAGGATTACCATCGAAAGTATGGAAAAGCTCATGCTGAAGTTAACGCGCTAGATCAAATTAAGCTCCAAGCAAAAGGGGCAACAATGTATGTAACTTTAGAGCCGTGCTCACATCATGGCAAAACCCCTCCTTGTACAATATCAATCATCAAATCAGGTGTAAAAAAAGTTATTGTGGCAATGCTTGACCCTAATCCTCTAAATTGCGGAAAAGGAGTGAATTTACTCCAAGACGCTGGCATTGAGGTTGATGTCGGTCTATTGGAGAATGAAGCTAGAGAACTTAACAGGGGATTCGTTCAAAGAATGTTGACTGGCTTGCCATTTGTTACATCAAAAATTGCGATGAGTCTTGATGGCAAAACTGCAATGAGTAGTGGTGAAAGTAAATGGATTACCTCTGAACAATCAAGAAAAGATGTTCAAAAATTACGTTGCAATAATCAGGCAATTATGACAGGCTCGGGCACCGTCATTAAAGACAATCCCAACTTAACGTTTAGGCTTAATGACTCTGAAATAAGCCCTCTAAGAGTTGTTATAGATAGCGGCAATAAAATAACAAATCAAGAGCTTAATATATTTTCTTCTGACGCTTCAACTCTTATTCTTAATAGTAATAATTCAACCGTGTTATCAAATGGCAAAATAGATCTCAAGGCTGTTTTAGTTAAGCTTGGAGAGATGGGGATTAATAACCTATTAGTTGAGGCTGGAAGCGGACTTAATGGAGTCATGTTAGAGGCAGGACTTATTGATGAGTATATTATCTATACTGCGCCTATAATTTTGGGTAGTGACGCGCAATCAATGTTTCAAGTTTCAC
>Ga0187833_10005997_pt1 | contig 11352 bp, 10 predicted proteins | sample ETNtaG_37_FD_167968 | JGI IMG/M metagenome (GOLD analysis project Ga0187833, IMG submission 167968) | Marine microbial and viral communities from oxygen minimum zone, Eastern Pacific Ocean - ETNP2014_SV_400_PacBio MetaG (Illumina Assembly) | ecosystem: Environmental > Aquatic > Marine > Hypoxic... | reverse complement strand
CCCCATTCCAAAAGCTCTTTTCCCAGTGTCTCTCCGCCGCTCGCGATAGTTCGTATCTGATAGTGATGTTGTTTTGTGAGGCCTTTCACCTGGCGCATCAGTTTTAAGGCGGTCGGAGGAATAAACGCATTGCGAATCCCGTGTTTGGCCATAAAATGCAACGCGTGCTCCGGATCAAATTTTTTTGCCCGAAAGGCCACCACCGGGATACCGTGATGCCAGCTCGGAAGCAAAACATCGGTCAGACCACCGAGCCATGCCCAGTCCGCCGGGGTCCAGAAACAATCATCTTCTTTGGGGAAAAAGTTGTGGGGAAATTCGATCCCCGGAATATGTCCCAGAAGCATCCGATGGGCATGAAGGGCGCCCTTAGGGGGTCCTGTTGTACCGGAGGTGTACGCAAGCAGCGCGGGATCGTCGGCCCTGGTCTTAATCGGACTGAAATCAATGGCGCCCTTCTCTATGGCTTCCCAGAATGCGATTACCCTTTCTTCTTTTTTTCCGCAGGATACGAAAACATGCTTTAGATGGGGAAGTCTGTCCCAAATTTTTAGAACCTTGTGGAGATTCTCCCCATTGGTGACAATGCATTTTGCTTCGCTGTTGATCAGGCGATACTCCAGGGCGTCCACACCGAAAAGCGTAAACAGCGGAATCACGATACCCCCGATCTTATAGACGGCGATGTGTGAAATGCCGGTTTCCGGACATTACGGCAGAAGAATCCCCATGCGGTCTCCGGCATCAAATCCAAGGGCTTTTAGGGCATTGGCAAATTGGTTGGAAAGCCTTTTCAGCCGCCAAAATGTGTACTTTTCAACCTGACCCGATTCATCCTCATAGATCAGCGCCAGGCGATATCTTTGGTGGGCATGCTTATCACAAACATCAACTCCCATGTTGTAATATTCGGGTATTTGCCACTCAAAACTCTGATAGACATCTTCATAGGTCTCTTTTTTTTTCAGCATGATTCCCCCCTTGTCATACCACCCGAATTATGAAAAAATTTTCCCTGGATTCATCAACCCTTTCGGATCGAGCAGGTCCTTTATACGCCTCATCAGTTCATAGCTTTTACCGTGCTCCAGTTCCATAAATTTGCGTTTTCCAACTCCGATCCCATGTTCCCCGGTGCATGTTCCACCCAGTTTCAAGGCCTGTTTAACAATGGAATTGTTCATTTCTTCCAAAAGCGACCACTCGTTTTTTTCCCCCGGATCTCCTACCAGCACAACGTGTAGATTCCCATCCCCTGCGTGGCCGAATACATACCCGGTTGCGTTATTTTCACCCAGTAGGTTTTGTGAAAAAACAACCATTTCGGGATAATGGGAAATAGGTACAGCTGCATCGACAATGATGGTTTCCTTGCCCGGATGTGCACGATGGATTGTTTCCCAGGCTTCATGTCTTGCCCGCCAGAGATTTCTTCGATGCCCCTCTTCAACTCCAAATTCAAAGCCGACCGCACCACAGTCCCTACAGAGTTCTTTGGTCAGATCCTCGACCTCCTTTAAAGTGGTTTTGCTGATACCATGAAATTCACAAAACAGAGAAGGAATCTCCGGGAGCCCGAGATCTTTTTCCCTGTTCATCAAACCGATCAATTTTGGGGTCAAGAGTTCAAGAGCGGCAGGTTCCAATCCAGAACCGATCATTAAGGCCGCGGCCTTGGATACACTCTCAAGATCGTCGAAGGTGATGGTGGCAGCAAGGTGGTGTGCCGGAATACCGGTAAGTCTCAATGTCGCTTCGGTAACGATGCCAAGGGTCCCCTCAGATCCGACAAAGATCCGTGTCAGATCATAGCCGGAGGAAGATTTATGTGCTTTGCTTCCGGTGTGAATAACTTCTCCCTGGGGTAGAACAACCACTAGCCTCATCACATAATCCTTTGTGGCACCATACTTGACGGTTTGAACACCGGACGCATTATTGGCAATCATGCCTCCGATAGTGGCGTCTGCTCCAGGATCGGGTGGGAAAAACAGCCCGTTGATTCCAACCTGGCGGTTCAACTCCTTTCGAAACACCCCAGGTTGGACATCTACCTGAAGATCCTGTGGGTGAATTTTTAGGATACTGTTCATTCGAGTCATGTCTATCACCAGTCCGCCACGGGTTGGTACAGGATTTCCTTCTGTGCTGGTACCCGCGCCCCATGGGGTGACTGGAATATTTTGCTGGTGGGTCCTGCCAAAATCCTGGAAACTTCTTCGGTGCGAATGGGCCAGACAACTCCGGCCGGAAGCATTCCGCGGTGCGGTGAAATATCCTGTAGATGAAGTTTGCGATTTGACGAGCCGGTGGAAAAACGATTTGATTCCACAAAAGACGATAACACCTCGATTTGTTTCCGGCTGAACGCTTTCATTTTTATGTCCTTGGTCTATAGATCTGCGGATAACTTCTAATCTAAATTGGGCCATTTTCTGATGAAATATGTTTGACACCTTCGATTTTGAAATGTTCGCGGGATAATCGGTACTCGTTGTGGTATAATGATCACCTCTATAAGTTGGATCTATTTTTGTCAAATTAAAACCATGAAAAACACTTGCGGCTTGATTACCGGTGGGGTAAAAGCAGATTCTTGTGCTCGGGGTATCGAACGCAAAATCAATTTGACAAAAAACACACTCTATCCTGGACAGCATCATTGGAACATAACCATGGCCGACATAAAAGCACTGATCAAATTGATGAAGGAACTCGAATATCAGGTGGCACGATGTGTGCGCTGTGGGATGTGCCAGGCGGTTTGCCCGCTTTTTGAGCAAACCGGCCGTGAGTCCGATGCGGCCCGTGGGAAATTGGCCCTTCTGGATGGGCTCATGCAAGAGATGTTCAAAAACCCAAAAGAGGGGTACCCGATCGACTCGATTGCTGCCTTCTCTGCGGGTCATGTGCCGCCAAATGTCCTAGCGGAGTGAGTGTTTTGGAAATTTTCATCAAAACCCGCGTCGCACTATCCGGCTTTATAGAGCTTTCTCCCTCAAAAAAAGGGATCTTAAGAGGGATGTTGGTGCATTCAGAAATGTTTGATTGGGTTTTGGCGTGGGGTTCAAAATTCCAAAAAATCTTTATCCGGCCGGCAAATGATCTGATCGGCACTTCCTGCGTACGGTTCGTTTCCCCACTGTTATCACGTCGACATTTTCTTCCTCTGGCCCCGGTACCGTTTCATCCAATGGTGGCTCAAATAAGCACCGGTGTCGGAACTCCAGCTTAAAAGTCGCTTTTTATTTAGGTTGTCTGATCGACAAAATATTCCCATGCATCGGAGCCGAAATGTTCAATGTTCTGAATCAACATTAAGTGAGGGTTTTGATGCCAAAAGCCCGGGGATGTTGTGGTATTCCTGCGATCTCTACCGGTGACACGGAGACATTCAACCGGCTTGTTCGTTGCAATCTAAACCTATTTGACAGCGAAGACTTTGATTATCTGGTTACGTCCTGTGCCACCTGCACGTCCACCATAAAAAAAAATCTGGCCGATGATGCTCTCGGACAGCCGGGGAGATGTCAAAGCCAAGGCCCGAAGACTGTCTGAAAAAACCTTGGATATCAACCAATTTCTGGGATTGATTACAGGGTTGAAAAAGAGTGAAGCAATAAAAAGAGGTGAAGCGATCACCCATAACATATCATGATCCCTGCCATCTCAAAAAAACTTTGGGCGTATCGAGTGAACCAAGGGCCCTTATTCACACCAATTCCCAGTATTGTTTTAAAGAAATGTCTGGAGCGGATGCGTGCTGTGGATTGGGGGGAAGTTTTAATCTCCAGCAGTATGAACTTTCATCCGATATTGGAATGCGAAAAAGAAACAATATCAAGATCTCCGGGAGTTCAACAGCTGCCACGGGATGTCCGGCGTGTATGATTCAGATTTCAGACATGCTCTCGCGGTCAGGAGACCGTATTGCAGTTAAAAATCCCATTGAGATATATGCCGAAGCGATTAACCTTCCCGGTTCGAATATCTTTATCTTCATTTATTTACCTGATCTGCCTGATTCGTTTGAATATTTACTTAAATTAAGGAGCGAATGTGCGATCTTTTGAAGACCGACTGATAGGTATCTTGAAAACTAACAGTGTAGATTTTATGTTCACCTTCCCCTGCGACAGGATTAAGTTTCTGCTCGAACGGGTTAAAAAAGAGTTCTGCCATATTCCCCTGACAAGGGAAGAAGAGGGGGTCGGCATTGCTGCAGGGGTAGCACTTGCAGGAAAAAGACCTGCCATGTTCGTCCAGAGCTCGGGTATTGGCAATATGATCACCGCTCTTTTATCACTGACCGGCTTTTATGAGTTACCTCTTGCCATATTTGTCAGCCAACGTGGTATTTATAAAGAAGGAATTGCAGCTCAAATACCGATGGGGGAAAGGCTTTCTGAAATATTAAAAGGCGCCGGCATCGCCTGTTCTACGATCAGCACCGCTGACGATGTCAGTATCATGGAATATAAACTTCCCAGGATGTATAAGCAAAATAAGATACACGCATTTCTTCTTAGTCCTGCTGTTTTTGAAACGACAGATACCCGGGACCTGGGGCCATGGGCGGGACTCCAAAGGGATGAGACCCGACAACAGGGGATGAATGAAAGGATCAATCATCAATATTCTCCTAAATTAACGCGATATGATATCTTGAATACAATAGCACCGCACCTTGATTCCAAGGTTATTGTTTGCAACCTTGGAATCCCGTCAAAAGAGCTATTTGAAATAAAACATCAACCTTCAAATTTCTATATGCTGGGAAGCATGGGAATGGCGACTCCGATAGGTCTCGGAATAAGTCTCGCTTCTGACAAAGAAGTTGTTGTGATAGATGGGGACGGCAGTATCCTTATGAATCCGGGCACTCTTGCAACAACCGCCCACTTCAATCCCTCAAACCTTACCATATGTGCTATTGATAACAGATCCTATGGATCAACAGGTGGACAGCCGACATTGACCGGTTCATGTGTCGACCTTGCAATGCTTGCAAAAGGTTTTGGTATTGGAAATGTTTTTAAGGCGGCAGACAAAAAGCAGCTAATTGATGCAATCAAAAAACCGACGGAAAATTTAAAATTCATTCATGCGCTTGCTCTTCCGGGCAACGCAAAAGTCTCCAATATTCCGCTGTACTACCTGGATGTCAAAAAACAGGTCATGAAGTTTATAAAGAAATAAAAAAGAAAATGTAGGCATGCTCGGTCTTTTTTTGGTTTATAGTTGAATTTTTTCCTTAATCTCCTTGATTATGGCAAGGCAGGCTTGGTTTGCATCTGCCACAACAGCCACATCTGCCAACTTCATCATGGTCGCATTTGGATTCTTATTGACTGCGATAATGAAGTCCACGTCATTTATGGCAGCCGTGTGTTGGATGGCACCACTAATGCCGAAAGATATTAATATTTTAGGACTGATCTGTCTTCCCGCCTGCCCAACCAGCGTATTCGGGCCCGACCAGCCGGCATGAACCACAGGACGGGTCGCACCGACCTCGCCATCCATCAGGTGTGCCAGTTCAAAAATTTTTTTAAATTTCTGTTTACTTCCCATACCGCGCCCACCGCAAATTACGACGCTCGTATCTTCAATCTTGTGTCCTTTTTTGGGGAGCCGCTCGGAGCGAATCAGCCGAACACGTTCCATCGGCAAACCATCCGGTATCGGCATGGATATGACTTCACCCTTCGCATCGACATTGTGGGAGATCTCCTGAAACGTTCCCGCCCTGACAGTTGCAATCTGGGGTCTGTTGTTCGGTGTCAAAATTTCTGCAATGAGGTTACCGCCAAACGACGGGGACGTTTGAATCATGAGACCGTCTTTATTAATATCGAGGTCAATACAATCCGCCGTTAATCCAGTCTTCAGTCGTTTTGCGACCTTGGGAGCATACTCCTTTCCAAAACATGTGGCGCCGATCAGCAGGATCTCGGGCCGATGCGCCTTGATCAGCCTTTCCATGAGTCCGGTATAGGCTTCAATACTGTATTGTTTCAACTGCGGATGATCAACAACGTATACCTTTTCTGCACCATGGGCAATATATTCGCTGACATACTCGCCAACGTCATGTCCGAAAACGATTGCACAAATTGAGCCTCCCGTTTTTGGAGCCAATTCACCCGCCCTTGCCAGTAATTGTAGTGTGACGCGGTTTTGAAAATAGTTGCGGTAATCTCCAAACACCCATATGTCACGGTTGAAAGTTTTCATCATATCTCACTTGAAATTTAGTGAAGCGGACGGCAGCTCTGGTGAAGCGATACTATGGATGATCGTGTGTTTTCAAATCCTTGCCCATGGCACCACCGATTCTATCTCCAAACCTATCGAAAAGCTCATTAACTATCCGTTTCACAGCACCTTTCAGCACAATATTCTCTTTTTCTGTGGCAGGAGAATATACGCGGATAATTTTGGTTGGAGAATGTTTTAGTGCCACCAGCCCAGGGTCAAGCTCCAAATCATCGGCTCCGAGGATGTCCACATTCGGGTAATCAAACGCCTGTTGCACCCTCCCCAAGGATACATGCCTCGGGACGTAATAATGGGGAGATATTGTCACCAGGCCGGGAAGATCCATCTCCAGAATTTCCAGGAAGCCATCGGTTTGCCTTTCCAAACAGAGAGTGTGCGTCGACAGATCAAGTTTTTCCACATTTGCAACACCGGGAATTCCCAATTCCTCTGCAAGCTGGGGGCCGACCTGTGCTGTTTCGCTGTCGGAGGTCTGGTCTCCGCAAAGCACCAGATCGAAATCCGGGCATTTCTTTTTAATAGCCCGTGCAAGGATAAGAGAGGTTATATGGGTATCTGCTCCGGCCATCCGTTTGTCCGTAAGGAGTACACCCCTGTTCGCTCCCATTGCCACTGCCTCATAGAGCGCCTCCTCTGCCATTGGCGGACCCATGCTAAAGACCGTAATTTTGCCATTGTGCTGATCGGATAGCCGTATGGCCGCCTCAAGTGCGTGTTTGCAGGAAGGATTCACCATGCCTTCCGCAAGCTCCCTCCGCAACGTTCCTGTTTTTGAATCCCATGGTAGCTCCGATACGATGGGTACCTGTTTTATGCACACAATAAGATTTAACATAATAAAACCACAATCAGATTTTAATCAATTTGCTTGCAACGTCCTATCTTAAAGAAGTACCGGCTAGCTCGGTCGGGTCAAAACCGATCGTGAAATCACCGCCTGCATGATCTCATTGGTTCCTTCATAAATTTCCGTAACCTTGGCATCCCTGAAATAACGCTCCACATCATACTCTTTGCTGTATCCGTATCCCCCGTGAATCTGGACGGCTTTTTCCGTCACCTTCCTGGCGACCCGACTGCAAAACAGTTTGGCCATCGAAGCCTCGGCGGTGAAGGGCATATGGTCGTCCTTCATCGCACACACCCGATAGAGCAGGAGCCTCGCAGCCTCGATCTCAGTCGCCATGTCCGCAATATAATTTTGTATCGTCTGGAACCGGGAAATCGGTTTCTTAAACTGCTGTCTTTCCTTTGCATACCTGACCGATACCTCAAATGCAGCCTGCGCGATCCCCAGCGCCTGAGCGGCAATGCCTAAGCGCCCGGCATCCAAACTCTCCAGGCCGATTTTAAGTCCATCGCCAGCTTTTCCAAGAAGATGCATCGATTCGACACGGCAGTCTTCAAGAAAAAGAGACGAGACCGGATTTGCCCGCATACCGCACAAATCCTCAGTCTCGCCAACTGAGAACCCGGGTGTCTCCTTTTCAACGATGAAGATGCTGGGTGCCTTTCTATCAGGCCCGATATCGGTGTTGGCAAAAATAAGAGCCAGCCCGCACACCCCGCCATTCGTTACAAATATTTTTGTTCCGTTGATGATATATTCATCCCCATCTATGGTCGCATAGGTCTCCACACCGGAGGCATCAGAACCAGCGCTTGCTTCCGTGAGACAGAAAGCACCGATTCGTTCACCGCTGGCAAGGGACGGCAGAAATCGTTTTCGCTGTTCCTCGGTCCCAAATCTTACAATCGGATAGGCACCAACGCCATTATGAACCGTTATGCTCAGTCCCATGGCGCCGGAAACCCTGGACAGTTCCTCAATGGTAATCGCATAACTGATACTGTCCAAGCCGGCACCACCATATTTTTCAGGAACCTGGAGTCCGAAAAAATTCAACGGCCGCATTTTTTCGACAATCTCCCACGGAAACCTGGCCTCTCGGTCCAAGTCGCTGACAATGGGGCCGAGCTCTGCCTCGGCAAACGCCCTCACCGATTTCCGAATCACTTTATGTTTCATGCAGGGATTAAAATTCATACAACAACCCTATGCTGTTTGATTTTTTATGAACATGAAAATATTTGATTATAGTGGATGGACGATGATGTCAAGTTTGATGGCAAACTTAAAAGTCTGAACCATAAAATATATCCCTACTCATAATGGTTCATCCCCTGAAAACCTGACGTCTTTAACCTTCTCTTTAAATTTTAGATCGATCGAGGCCGGGAACAAAAGTGTTGGCAAAAACCCTTTATTTGGCATCATCCTGTTATCAAGGTGTTCCAGGTCCTGTCTTGTGATGTCAATCGGTATTTGTAGTAGTATGATCTTTCTTTCTTGTCACCTGACAAGCGTCTCGCATTCAGGTGGAAATCCCGAACTTTGGCAGGATATAGGCCTGAAGGAGAAACCAGACACCGAAAACGATAAAAACAATAGCAATTTCCATCATTGTTTTACCCCTGAATAAGTCTCCCGACTGCAAGCTGTGCGGGATCGTTCCTTGTTAAATGTTAGTTTTTTATTTCGGTTGACAAATATCTCTCTTCGATCAGGCTCGCTATCGCCTCAATATCTTCCAACCCAAATGTTGGAACATCAAAAGTTGCATCTGTATCCGTCACCAGCGCAATAAGGCTGTCATCATCTCCACAAAGTGGTTTGCTGTTTCTTGCGGCTCGTAGGATCTCGATCTTCGGCTTTCTTTCTTTCTTAAAACCTTCGGTGATAACCAGATCCATATCCATAAAATATTTTTTGTGGGCGTCTATCGATTCATCCTCATGATCCTTTACCATTGTAAGCATGCCGGGCGACACAACAACAACGGTATCCGCACCTGCTTCTTTGTGTCGCCAGCTATCTTTTCCTTTTTTGTCGAGATCGAACCCATGATGGGCGTGTTTAATGATGCCGATTCGGTGGCCTCGCTTTTTGAGTTCTTTAATCAGCTTTTCGACAAGGGCCGTTTTCCCTGAATTCGATTTTCCGACAATTGAAATGATAGGGACTTTCATAAATTAACACCGATAAATTTTTTACAAGCAACAGACAAAACCGTATTTTCCGTTTGGAAAGATATTTTACTCGAGTTTCGTACCCCCAATCCTTCGCATTGTCGCTTTCGGCGTGGGGCGAAGGTGAGTCTTCGCTAAATCTAGGATGCGAAACTCAAGTGTTTAACCTTTCATCTCCTTTATTTTATCCGTAAGTTCTGGAACAAAGTCAAGAATATCTGCTACAACCCCAATGTCTGAAACCTGAAAGATCGGCGCCTTAACATTTTTGTTTATCGCAATCATAAAGGGGGCACCCTTGATCCCACCAAGGTGCTGGAATGATCCGCTGATGCCGAGGGCCATGTAAACTTTCGGTCGGACGGTCTGACCGGAAGTGCCGACCTGGCGTGACTTTTCGAGCCACTTTGCATCCACGATCGGTCTGGAACAGGAAACATCTGCACCCATCGCTTCAGCCAGATCATGGATTATTTCTATATTATCTTCATCTTCAATCCCTCTTCCCACCGAAACAAGGGACTCAGATTTAGTGATATCGACATCCCCAACCTCAGCTTCAACAATTTCTATAAAACGACGGGCACCTCCAGGAAGCCCCCCTGTCAATGCTTCGGTTGTTTTATCGACAACCTCCCCGGTTTTTCCTTTACTTTCATCCGCTTTGAATGCCCCGGCACGAACAGTGATGACGGCACCGGTCGAAATATCACATCGCACATGGGTGCTCACCATTCCGCTGTATTCCTCCCGAACCGCCTTGAGCTTGCCGTCCTCTATACCTTCAAAAGAAACCGCATCCGGAAGATAGGCGGTATCAAGTTTTACGGATAATCCCGGTGCGAGATCCATCCCAAAATGTTCATGCGGAACAAGGACGATACTTCCTTTTGGCAGGATACGGGGCAGCAATCCCCGAATCACCTCTCCATTTGCATACGATAAGTCCCTGTTATCGATTTTCCATACGTTTTGATAGGAAGGAGCCACTTCATTGCAGACCGAATATAGATCGGTTCCTGATCCGATAACCAATGCAGTCACCGAAGCGTCCGGATCTATTTCATGGGCTGCGGTAACCAACTCGAGAGCCGAATCATCAACGCCCCCCCCTTTGTGAAGAATATATGAAAAAATCTGCAGAGCCATTACTTGATACCTCCTTTTGATTGCAAAATCTCGATCAATTTTTCCAGAATTTCGCCGGTGTCACCTTCCAGAATTTTGGCCCCTTCACCGAGATCCGGTACAAAATAATCGACACGACTTATTTTTGCTCCGGAGTTTCCAACCAAATCAGGGGATAAACCGATATCTGAAGCACCAAAAACCGGAATTTCAACCGAGGCAACTTTCCGTATTCCTCTTATCCCCACGTAACGCGGTTCGTTTATACCGGTTTGAATCGAAAGAACACACGGAAGGTCTATCTCATTCATTTCCTGGTTTCCGGCGGCAATTTCACGGCCGACCGTTATGGTTCTATCATTTATCACTTTGATATGGTTGACAAGGGATGCGAAGGGCCAATCGAGCATGGCGGCCAGCATGCCTCCCACTTGGCCAGCCCCGTCATCTGCCTGGACACCGGTCAGGATCAGGTCATAGCTTCCTTTTTCAATCGCAGCTTGTAAAATACGGACAAGTCCTTTTCCGTCGGATTCCTCAAAAGCTTGATCCGAGAGATGGACCCCTTTATCTGCACCCATGGCCATCTCTCGTCGAATAATTTCTTCCGCTTCTTCACCGCCAACAGAAACCACCGTCACGCTTCCCCCAACTTTATCCCGGATCTGAATGGCCTCTTCAACCGCATAGTTGTCCCATTCGTTTACAGAATAGACAAGATCATCCCGTTCAATGTCAGATCCGTCTTTATTGACCTCAATCTCGTTTTCCGCCATATCCGGAACCCTTTTCACACATACCAAAATCTCCATATTCCGCCCCCAAATCGTTATTCGTAACCATTTAAAACTAAGACACCCAAAATGCGCACCTTAGATTTTGCAAAGACTCGCTTTCGGCAACGGGCAAATA
>Ga0187833_10005991_pt1 | contig 11364 bp, 11 predicted proteins | sample ETNtaG_37_FD_167968 | JGI IMG/M metagenome (GOLD analysis project Ga0187833, IMG submission 167968) | Marine microbial and viral communities from oxygen minimum zone, Eastern Pacific Ocean - ETNP2014_SV_400_PacBio MetaG (Illumina Assembly) | ecosystem: Environmental > Aquatic > Marine > Hypoxic... | reverse complement strand
TAATTCCCCATCCTTGTAAGTTCCTTCATAGCTCTTTTGTCCATTCTGATGGTAAGAAACACTATGACCTGAATGAGGTTTATTAGTGTCTCTGTTATAAAGCACACCATCTCTTTCAATCAGTGTGATTTCATAGTTATGTTTCATTGTGTCAGCTCCTGTTATTTAGTTATTACTACCGTTCCCATACTAACACGGTGAGGTTTTCATCATATCCCTTTGGGTGGGGGGATGTTCTACCTTGAAAGATTTTACCAGTATTTCTTTTAATTATATATCCAATACTTCAGAAAAAAAGACTCCATATCTTAATCCTGCACCACAGACTTTGATACGCTTAATTTTATAGTAATCTAAAATCTCCTTATAAGATATACGCGCAAGAAGAATACTCAGAGGATGATCAAGGACATCTGGATTTATATCATATGTTTTTTTTAATGATGAAATAAGCTTTTTTTTCCCTTCCGGGTAATTCGGATCAATGTTTGGTTGTAATTCCCAAATCAACATGGAGTACTCTTGAAGCGTTTTATCAGCAAGATATTGAATTTTTTCTGGTGAAAATTCAATCCCATGTTGGTTTTTATTACCTTTTTTTCTTGTCATGTTTGTTATTCCTGAACCAATACCAAATGCTTTCATTGGCTTGTCTGATTTATAAGATTTATGTGATTTAATAATTTCTCTGGCCTCTTCAATTAACATTTGGTATACATTTTCAAATGTTACATCATAACTAAATATTCTATTTTTTAATTCTACTGTTCCTAATTCCAAACTTTGCAGACTTTCAAATTGAATTTTATTATCATCATTATATTTAGCAAATGATATTTCCGTTGAACCACCACCCTGATCAATAAGGACCGCTATATCACCAGGATTTAAATAATCCTTACCGGTTAGTATGGCGGAAATAATTGAAAATTTTGCTTCTTCTTTTTTTGATATTACTCTAATATCTATCCCAGTTATCTGTTTAATAATTTTTAATACTTCATCTGTATTCTTTGCTTTTCTAAATACAGCTGTTCCAACAGCTAAGAACTTTTCGACCCCAAATTTTTTTCCGATTTCTTTATATTCTCGAATCCTATTAACCGTTAGTTCTATCCCTTTAATTTTAAATTGATCATCTGATAATGCATCACCTAAAAATGTCCTATCACCATAATTTCTAAAATTATTAAAAGAAAATTCTGAGTTTTTTATTGAATCACTATCACCGATCATCATCCTCGTTGCTTTTGTACCTATGTCAAATATTCCATATCTCATATTAGTTATCACCTGTAATAATTGTGTTTTTTATCTCTTTTATATGTTTTGCGACAGTTTTTTTAGTTAGTCCAAACTCTGATGTTATGTTTCCTTTTTTAGATTCATTATTTAATAAATATTTTATTATTTTTACTCGTTTCAATATCGCATCACGCCTTGTCATATTTAAACAATCTCTTAAATAAGAAATATTCTTTTTACTTAACAAATTAATGTTTTCTTTAACCTCAGAAATAATTATAAGGCTACAATCATCTTGAGTTTTTCTCCGAATTGTACTATTTAGATTTGATACTATTGCTTTACTCACTACATCTGAAGAATATTCTTTGAGCCAATCGTTTATTTGTAAAATGACATTTGAAAATGTATTAGTTGCTTTTAAAAATAATCCATCAGCCGCACCATCTGACATCAAAATGAATCCAGTTTTACTTTTTAAATATCCTCGATAAATCCTTAGATGTTTTTCAATATTGGGTGATGTTGTAAAATACGTTACGTTTGCAAATTCTTGATTTTCCGGTTCAGAAAGCATAACGATTTTACCTTTTTCAATTGTGGCTATGATACCATCACCTATATGTCCAGCAATGTATTTTATTCCATCCGTAACTACAAATAATAGAGTTGAGGACATTTCATCGATCCTGAGCGAATGCATTTTAGATGCATCTTTTAAAGAATTAAGAATGATATTTTTATATCTTCGGGCAATCCTTTTTTTACTGTAACTATAAAATGTATTGAATTTTACAGAGCTGATATCACAAATTGAATTTGTAATATATTCCGCCCCGATTTGGGACTTTTTTCTAGACCCTGCTCCATCTGCCAAAGCAATTGATTTTATTAGTCCATTTTCTCTAATTGCGACACGATCTTGCCCAGGAATATTAAATTTTTCATGTCCTAATCCTGCGACTTGTCCACCTGCACATTTCCACTTTTTTATAAATAGTTTATCCATCATAAAAAATATTATTTTCTGAAATCAACATAATTTATAACACTGCCCAATCCTTAATCCCATCTACATCAAGTTCAACTTTTTCACCTGGTGTAGATTGTGAAACACGTGATATGCTTTGACTCAACCATTCAAAAAATTCAGAGAAATTTAAACCTTTAAGTCTTAAAGGTTTCCTGCTTGGAGAATATTGTTCCAACGTATGCAAATGAGCTCCGTCCCCAATTGCAATAGGGAAAATGGTTAATTTCTTTGAATCAATCATCTGAACTGTTCTATATACGGAGGATGCGATGTCTTGCGTTGGTTCTCCATCTGTCATAAGAACCATCCATGGTTGGTAATAGTCAACACCCCTATCACTGTATTCTCTTTTCCTTGTCTCTAATAGATCAAGAGCCATATTTACACCATCATCCATTGGTGTATTGCCATCAGCAGATAAAGTTGGAATCGATTGGTTTTGAATACCTTCGAAATCAAGTAGCTTTTTAGCGAACCCTCCAAATGTGACAACACATATTTCAGCTGACCATTGAGCAACCTCGTCATTTTTTACTGATTCAAAGAATAATTCTACACCACTATTAAGTTCATCAATGGGTTCACCACTCATTGAATAACTTGAATCCAACACTAAACATATTGGTACTCTTGGTGTAGGATTGTCCACTAAATCCTGTTCTCTTATTTTTAGATCTGTCATATTAACTCCTTTTGGTTTTTGTTATTTTCATTGTACATCCAAATTTTTTGGGCATAAATACCATACCATAATCCTGTGCCACTTACTACTATCTCATCAATTTTAAAATAGGCTAAAATTTCAATTAATATTGGTAACCCAAATCTCATTGATAAGAGTGTATCTATTCTATTCCTACGTGCATTTTCGAAATCTATATCTCCTACTACTACAAAATTTGTGGTTAAGCGTTCATTCGTTGATTGAATTTTTCTCTTTATTCTATCTATTTCTAATACAAAACCATGTTGTTTTTTATTGCCTTTTAATCCCGTAGCATTAGTGATTGCTGTTCCTACTCCGACACATTTTTCAATTGGAATTTGAGGTAAAGATTTACTTTGTAAAAACTTTTTGGTTTTATCTTTAATGAATTTTTCAGTATCCCTAATAGCTTGATTTAATTCGGTATCTTGATTTGTATTACTTAATAATATATTTTGAATTACTGTAGTTCCTAAACTCATACTTGTAGTGTTATTGATTCCATCTTTGTCAAATATTGAGATTTCAACAGACCCTGCCCCCATATCAATTAACAGATAGTTTCCATTTAAATCGTTTTTTTTCTTCCCAATACTGAATAAAAATGCGTCTAATGTAGCATTCGCTTCTTCTTCTTTTGACAATATTTTTACATTTATTCCATAATCATTCTTTATTAAACTTAAAATATCATCCTTATTTGTTGCTGCTCTATAAGCAGCAGTTGCGATAGTGTATAGATAATCAACCCTCCCTCTATCTCTTGCACTGTTAACCATTTTCCCAATTTGAAAGCCAACATTATTTTTGAAATAATCCATATCCATTTTATTTTGATTATCGAGACCCTTGCCTGTTAAAGTTAATTCACCTTTTCGATAAAAGTCATCAAATTGAAATTCGTCGTTTCTTTTTCTCATGGATCTCGATAAATATTTAACCGCTTTGGTACTAAGTTCGATTATACCAATTTTATTCCATGAAGAATAACCCAAGCGGGTTTCATCAGTTCCATAGCTATCAGCTCCTCCAATATTAGTGGTGACATATTCTAAATTTCGTGATTGTGATTGTGGAAATATTGTATCATCATAATCACCATTTTCAATTCCTAAATAATACTTTTCTAATTTTGCCAACCATTCATCAGGCGGTGGTCTTTTATCAAGTCTGAATACATTATAAAAAGTTTCTTTTATTTCATATGGTAATCCATGCCAGATAAACTCCCAAACACCTTTAGGTGCACGCCAACTGATATCGTCTCCAAAAGGGTAAGAAAAGTTTTTATTTTTAATATTTTCAGCCGGGTTCCCACCACCTTGATATGCATACGGTGCTTTTCCAGGAAGTAAAATCATAAAAACTAATGTTGCAAGTGCGAAGTATTCTTGATCATATGTTCTTAAAAATGATTTATAATCTTTACCTTGTATTTCAGGTGCAGTAAAATAAATTGTTCCAACAGGACATGGAAAATTATTTACCTGATAGCTATCGGTATCAACAAAATAATTTTCGTTTTCTGTAACTAAAATATTGAATTGATTTATATCACCAATGATAATCTTATGTTCATGGAGAAATTTAATTTTCTTTATTATTGATATACACAAACTCACAAGGTCTTTTCTTGTCCACATTGGAAAGTATTTTTCTAACTGTGGTTTAATAAATACAGTTTTACCTAAATCTTTACCATCCGCTTTTGTCATTATATATCCAACAGTCCCTGTAGAGTTATTCAAAACAGAGGTAGGAATACAAATACCCGGAAATCCTAATTGCTTTTCTACAAGTAAAGATATTTTAGTTATTTTATTACTTGTAAGTTTATTTGCTTTATATAATTTTGCTACTTTGGATGTAACCCCTTCGATCGAATAAATATCTCCCTCTCCGCCTGAGCCAATTTTTTCATTTAGAATAATCTGATTATTTTTATTATCAAAAAATATATTTGGAATATGCATCATCTTACCTTGACTTTAAATTTATCTTTAGCATACTGGCTAATTGGTTTGAAGTCACTTGGAAACAAATCATTTGTTAAATGACCTTTTGAAAGATCATGCTTATAACGGGTTAATAAATCAATCCAGTGTGATACTTCAATTCGTTTATTATTTTTAAAAACATCATATAGTTTATCTTTCAAATAAAAAGGTAAATGACTCCAAATAAACCTCCATGTACCGTCTGGTGTTTTTTTGTTGGTTTTTTCCCCAAGGGGATAAGAAAAATCCATTTTCTTAATATTGGCTGCTGGATTTGTCCCTCCTTGCTGGGAATATGGAGGCTTTCCGGGTAGTAGAATCATAAATACAAGAGTTGCCACTGCATAGTATTCATGTTTTTTGGTTCTTAAAAATGATTTATAATCCTTTCCTTGTATTTCGGGAGGTGTAAAATTTACGGTCCCCACTGGACATGGATAATGTTCGATTTGAAAACTATCTGTATCAACAAAGAATACAGTTTTGGAAGATTTAATTATTATATTAAATGGATTTAAATCTCCGATAATTACATTTGATTTATGAAGAGATTCAATATTTTGTAGAATTGTTAAACTCAAATCAATTGTATCTTTTTTTGTCCATTTAGGAAAATATTTTTTTAATAATGGCTTAATAAATAAAGATGTTTGCATCTGATGACCTGCGGCTTTATCCATCAAATAACCAATAGGCTCTTTATTAATATTAAATACCATATCAGTAGGCCAACATACTCCTTTGATTGATAAAGGATGATTAAGCATAAGACTTAATTTTCTAAACTTATTTTCAAACCGCTTCTCATCTTTATATATTTTTATAATTCTATTATTATTGGTTTGATAAATAAATCCTTCCCCACCAGATCCAATATTCTTTATTAATTTTAATTTCCCTGCTTTTTTACATATAACTGAGTCATTGACCGTTGGCAATCCTGTATTAGGTAATAAAATACTTTTTTCGTTGATAACCTTTCTTGCTATGATAAATTTGTGTTGTGGTATTTTTTTTGGAATATTTTTCTTTATAACTGGTGGCTTTGAATATTGCCTTTTATTTCTATGAGTAAACCTTACAAGTTGCGTGGTTGGTTGAATTATTATTTCACAAACTAATATCGACTTTCTACTTTCTATTGATCTGCTATTTTTAAGTCCTATAATATCCAATGACAATCCTTTATCCTGTGTGATTAAACAAAGGTTATACTTTGTCCTGAATTTTGTAAATATTGTTAGAAATAAGTTGTCCGCAAATGGATCATTTTTTTCTCCCCTGATATCAATAAGATTATCATCCTGGAGTTTTTTAATAATTTTTAATCCATTAATTCCCTTTTTAACTGTTTTGTTAATAGTAGAATTTTGGTGCTTTTTCAATTCTTCAATTACTTTTATAGGTATAATAACTTTTTTACTATTTTTTAATAATACTTTATATAATTCAGTTTCAAAAATATGATTTGCTCCATCATGCATTAATGACGATGTATCGATAAACACTTTATAATTCTTAACAAGTTTAGTTAAATCAGTCATATCAATTATTTAAAGACCAGTGGTAATAAGCTCACACTATCATGTTTATTAATTAATAAAGAATAATTGTTTATTTTTGAGAAGCCAATGAGTTTTACACTTTTAAATAATGGTGATTTTTCATTTCCATTAGACCATCCGTCCCAAATTCCAGTTTTTGGAATTGAAAGTTCAAGAATATATTTCCCCGATTCTATATCTACAATTAAGATTTTATCGAGGAATTCAGACTCTGGTTTTGATATTATATACGCCAATAATAAATCATCTTCTGATATGACTATATCTTTTACCATATCAAAGTGAACCAATGTAAAAGCCATGTTTCCATTATTAAAAACAACTCCGCCACTTGTAATTAATATTTTTTGTGAATTCGAAACATATTTTATTTCGTACTCTTGGATAATTTCACAATATTCATTATAAATGACGTTATATTCATATTCAGGATCTAAATCAAAACCCCAAAAAATTGGAATGCCGTTTTGACCTGTATTATAAAAAGAATAGTCATTTTCCTTCCAATTAGCAATTATTTCTTCAGATTCTTTCAACGAATCGATTTCAATTACCTTAAGATTAAGAGTTTTCCCAATACCAGAAACATATCCTAGCTTGGATTCATCAGGTGAAAAATATCCAAAATTGAGTTCATCATTATGTTCCTCCAAAGATAATTCAGTATTTGATTTTAATTTACTATTATAAAGAATAGTTTTACCTGTTAATCTTCCAGTTAATTCCTCTCTTTCTTGTAAAAATACAAAACTACCTGATGGGCTAACTTCAACCGATGGAGTCCCCTCAAAATTTTTAAATGCTTCGTTAATTTTAGGATCAAAAAAAGATGCATTATTTTTTAAATCATATACCTGAATGCAGTCTTCATTTAAATAAAATAATTTATTATCTCTTATATATGTGACATATTGACCATGAATAATTTGTTTTTCATTTTTTATATAAAATAATAATTCATTTGGTAATTTTACCGAAAGGCTTTTAATGTCATCCGGATTTATCCACTGGAATCCAATTGATGGTTTCCATTTTTTCTTACCAACTTTTATGAAATATGGATTTTCAATTTTTTCATATTCTCCCTCAATTGAATCAATTGGGATATTAGGATTATTAACTGATTCTAATAATGTATTTTCTTCTACAACTTTTAAATTATGGGGATCTTTACTATTTACCCATTTGTAACCTGGCGATGGTCTCCATTTTTTGTCTGATAAATATATAAGATTTTCTTCCGGTTGATGAGGTAGAATAATTTTTTCATTTTTAATTTCTTTAATTTTTGATTCAATTGCACTTTTTGTCCGTTTTAACACATTTTCCATTAGTGAAATTTCTGTTTTATTTTTAACCATGAAGGATAGTCTAATTTTTTCATTATCCGACCATCTTTTACCTATATTTGCATTTTGAGTAGATGTTTTAACAGTAATCATCTTTTTACTTTTTAAGTTTATGGATTTACTTGGAAAATCATCGCTGTATTTTCTAACTATCCTTCTTGCGGTTTTTGAAAGAAATAATCCATGTACACAATTTGGAGATCCATTTGTCATCAGTAAATGTTTACTAGCATTGAAACTTGCACTAGTTGTGAGGACATCATCAATGACCAGTATATTTCTAATTTGAGACTGGTATCCAAAGCAAAAGATTGATAATGGACGGCTGCTGTAGGTCTTTTTTCACCCCTATAAGCTGCAGTTGCTGATTTTGTAACAGTTTTAATACGTTTTATTATCCCACTTCCATCGGAAATATTATTTTGAATACTTATAAATGAGCATAAGGATCGACTCGGTTTATTTAATGAATTTGCAGAATGAGATGGAACATATGTAATTATGTCGTAATCCTTTAATTCTATTTGTGATAAGATTTTACAAAAAAATTTGACAGCATTTATTTTCCCATCTTTAAAACGTAAAATGTTTTTGCAATAATCGTTATGATGTACACTCATTGTTGAATAATAGAAGCCAATAGCATATTTACCTTCTTCATCATTTACTAATGCAAAATCTTTTATTATTGAAGAAGGTTTCATAATAAGTGATTTGGGGATTTTATTGTCGTTAGACATTGGTTTTTCTCCAAAATTTCCATTTGGGGTTATTTTCAGTATTGCTATCAAAATCTGTGTCATCCCGAGTAAACATTCCCTTTAAATATTCCCAAGCCTGTTTCCATGGTTTTGAAAGAGGAGGCAGAACGTCTTCTGATAAAATATTTTTCACATAAATAAAAAAGTCTCTGGTTGTATTCTGATAGGATTGCAATTGTTCATCAATTAACCATTCTTTATAATTCCTGCATCTCTGTATAGTAGCTTTACCAACTGCAGTTGTTAATATTCCTGCACCAGTGCCCTGGATTATATCATCCGTTGTTTTATCGAGTATTGGAACATTAGCCATTAATCTCTGCGTAAATCGTTCTGTATAACTTAATATGTTTACTGTGGCGACCATTTTGAGTACATCTTTAAAAACTCTGTAAGTTTGACCTAATGTTGGTCTTTGGCAATAGATCTTCACCAGTTCAAAAAACATTACACCATTGCGGTATATAACTAAATAAATATCTGCTGCTTTAAAAGGCATTAACATTACACCGACCATTGTATCTCTAACTGTGTTTTTCACAACTTGTTCTGCTTTTTCATCCAACTCCATTAAAGCAGGAATAATAATTTTACCGTCAATTTTCTTTATATTCTCTTGAAGTGTTTCTGAATTATTATTAAGAGAAAATAATTTGTGATCTTGTAATTGAATTTTTAAATGATTCACAGTGGTATTATCGAGATTTTTGTTTTGTAACATTCCTTCAATAAATTGCTTGAGATATTTTATATATGCTTTATAATAATTTCTTGTTGATTTGCCTTCAAAAGATTGTGAGACTGGTGGTTCTAGTGCTTTGGGAAACACTTTGAATAGAGAATAAATTTTCCAAACACCCCAAAAAAGCCCTCCAAGTGCTAACACTCCTACAAACCATCCAAGCAGAATATGTACAGAAGTAAGTGTTTGGAGTGCTCTAATTATTTCTATAATTAGAATAAATATGAATAACCCACTAAGGACATAGGCAATTCTCCTTATAACTTTAATAAATAATTTTATCTGTTCTGCAAACATCTAATTTTCAAATAATATTCTTTTCAATTCATCAACAGATTCACAATGGTAATTAGCTGCATAATTATTATTTCCACTGTTTCCCCATTTTACTAAAACGGATTTTGCTCCTGCATTGTTTGATGCAATTATATCCTTCTCCTCATCACCAATTGAAATTACCTCATATGGTTTTAACCCAAGTTTTGAAATTCCATCTAGTATCGGGTCAGCATGTGGCTTATGTTTTTGAGTATCATGATAAGCTGTTAGAAGTTGAATATTTAAACCATGATAGTCAATTACACGTTCTGCATAAGTTCTCGGTGATGATGTAACTATTCCGACTTTTACTCCATCTTTTAACTGATCAAGTAAATTTAAAACTCCGTCATAAATTTTCGTCTTTGAAATGTTTTGATAGACTTGGTTCCATAATCTTTGATCTCGCATTGTTAACAATGACGAAGTATCAACAAGTGTCATATCTAAATCAAAAATGATTCCTTTAAAATCCAAGAGTAAGCTCATCCTTATTTATTTCATTAAACAATTCTTTCCGCTTTAATTCAATATCAGCAATTATTTTTTCATAGTCTTCTGATGTATATGGTTGAGCGGTACCTTCATCTATTATCTTTTTTATACCCCTTATTTTGTTAAACTCAAAATCGAAAGGTATCTGGGTTATATCAGGGGCATACAATAATCGATTTTGTTCTATTGCAAACCCAATAGTATGCATAGTTCCACCTTTTACATCTGTCTCAACCGGAAATACAGCCAGTGATAATCCACTTTGCAATCTATCCCGAGAAACAAAAAGACCGCGATTGACGAATACTCCTGGTTCATTTTCTGATATTAGCACTCCATGGCAATCAAGAATATTTTCAGATAGCTGTTTGTTTTCAGATGGATATATTTCTTTAATGTCAACAACAACTGCAGTTGTTTTACCTTTAACAGATATTGCACCTTTGTGTGCAGCAGTATCAATTCCAAGAGCTAATCCGCTAACGATATTGAAATCTCTTTCTGCAAAATATTTTGCTGTATTTCGAGCAATTTTCTCTCCATGATTTGAACAATCCCTAGTTCCGACAATTGCTATACTTTTTTGGTATTTTAATAATGATAGATTTCCTTTAACATATAGAAAAACAGGAGGTTTTTTTATTTTTTTATACAGCAATGGAAATTTCTCGTCCATATATGATATGACATTTATTTCATTTGATTCAAAGTCCATTAGTTTTTGTTCAGCCATATCTTGATAATAAGAATAGTTGTTTTGAATTTCATTTATTGCATCCACTTTTCTAGAGCCTTTTATGAAATTACCGAGTGACTCTTTATCCATTGAAATAATATCCTGTATTTGAAGCTTTGAGGATATAACATTCAGGATGGATTTGTCTCCAACCCCTTTAATTTGTTTTAATGCATATAAATCTGATTTATTCATTTTTAAATATGATATTTAAGCTTGTCCAATTTGTTTTCTTTTTTCTAATTGTTCTTCTTTTAATTGATGGATCTCATCCAAAATTTCATCCTCACATATTATCCCTTTTTTTACCAATACCTTAAGTAAAGCCTGAATCTCAAACATATTGGATACAGCCAATTCTTCTACGGTAACAACTGGATTTGATTCGATTTTCATTTTTCACTCCAACATGCTACT
>Ga0187833_10005987_pt1 | contig 11369 bp, 10 predicted proteins | sample ETNtaG_37_FD_167968 | JGI IMG/M metagenome (GOLD analysis project Ga0187833, IMG submission 167968) | Marine microbial and viral communities from oxygen minimum zone, Eastern Pacific Ocean - ETNP2014_SV_400_PacBio MetaG (Illumina Assembly) | ecosystem: Environmental > Aquatic > Marine > Hypoxic... | reverse complement strand
TGCCCCATTTACAAATGGAAGTGCATTTGCAGCGATGTATGCTGCTATATTTCCAAATCCACCACCTGCTACTCCGCCCAGATCTCCAGCAACATATGTTGCGCCCTCTCGGCCAATAAATTGGGCGTAGGTTTGTGGAATCTTAATGAGAGAGCCGATAAGTATTAGAGTGCTATACATTAGAATGGGGCACGGAATGTAAGACGGATTAGTGCCAAAGAAATCATGCACACTGCAAGAACGACAAATGTCGTAATAATTATCTTTTTTGCTTTCTCACTATTTTGTTCATTAACTGCAAACACCAACCATAGCCCCGCCACAAATAGTGCAATAACACCGAATGCACCGAGAATAGTTCCGAGGAAGTTTGCAATACCAACAACTTCTGTACTAAGAATACCGACTTGTACTCCTGAAAATGCATACACAAGCCTATCTGCCAATATTACGATACCTGCTCCAACCATACCATAGATGAATTGCTTCTTAGATTTTTCTACCTGCGATTCATCTTGTGAAGACACGAGACGATATCCTTGGTAGAAGATATTAAAGAGTAGTGCGGTAAAGAGGATGGCTCGCAGAGCAGTAATAACTCCATAGATAACAGTATTTGTTGGCGCCTGATTGACGAGTACTCCAGTAACGGCAAAAGTATTTGCAAAGTAGAAAGCAGCACCTGCTAGCACAGTTCCAATCATTGCATAGGCATAAGAGTTATACACTTCCGAAATAGTACTGTCGTTATCGGCTCCGAGTATTAGTTTAAATCCATAGAAAACCAACATGGCAAATAAAACACCAGCAAAGGCATACTTTCCTCCTCGCACTAAGATATTAGCAATAAAAGCATCTGTGTTACCTCCTGGGCATGCAATGCTGCCAAGGGGGCAAGGGTCAATATTTGCAGCGATAGCAATGTCTGTAAAGCTTGCTGCAACTATTCCTATGACAATGGCAATATATCTATGCATATCGCTCCATTATACCAGAATTTGCAGTTTCTTGCTATAACGAGCTACAATATCGATCTATGCAAAACTACTCCGCACCAAGTACACCAATTTCGCTTAATAAGAGCACAGAAGCCCAAATTTACGGGTTGTTCGCGATGGCCCTCGCCTTGACATGTGTGGGAATCCTTATAGGACTACAGTTTGCTGTAGTTCTGATGAATACAGGAATCCATTTTTTCTTTCTGATAGCCGAGCTAGGACTCATCTTTAGTGCTCGTTTTTGGATGGATAAGACCCCATTAAACTACGTATTATTTGGTCTATTTCCTGTTCTTTCTGGATTCACAATCACGCCATACATCCTTTCGGTCCTTGCAGGGTATGCCAATGGAGGAACCATACTTATGAATGCATTTGCTTCTACTGTGTTTATGGCAGGTGCAAGTGCAGTGTTTGCTCGCACAACGAGTTGGAATCTTGGAGGCCTTGGCCGTGCAATGATCTTCGGCCTGATAGGCCTTATTGGACTTTCGCTCTTGCAGCTCTTTGTTCCAGCGCTCAGAACAACAGGAATGGAACTCGCTATCTCTGGTTTCGGAGTTGTATTCTTTGCAATTTTCACAGCCTACGATGTACAGCGTATTGCAAAGCTTGGAAAGATGGGAGCGAACCCTTTTATGCTCGCTCTTAGTTTGTATTTAGATATCTTCAACCTCTTCCTATATGTACTACGGTTTATGTTGGTGCTATACGGGGATAGGCGCTAATGCCATCCTTTAGCTTTTAGTCCTGCAGATGCTGCTGCTGTCTCTGCACGCTGCTTGCTGTTACCTTGGCCTTCGGCAACTTTCTCTTCGCCAATAAATACTCCACAGGTAAATGTTTTCTCATGATCTGGACCTTCCTGCTCGAGGACTTCGTAGTGAGGAGTAAGCCCCTCAGACTCTTGAGCTTTTTCTTGGAACATACTCTTCTCATCTAAGTGTTTTCCTGCAGCTTGAATCGCCTGCAAGCGTGTGAGAATAAATTCATTGCAAAACTGCTGTGCGATTTCAAATCCTTGATCTAAATACAGAGCACCAATCAATGCTTCCAAAGCATTGGAAAGTGTGGAGTCTTTCTCTCTTCCGCCACTGCGCTCTTCGCCCTTACTAAGGTAGAGATATTCTCCCAAAGAGATTTCATTGGCAACGGATGCTAGATTTTCCCTATTAACTAGAGCAGAACGAAGGTTCGTCATTTCTCCTTCCGATTTCTGTCCAATATGAAAAAGATACTCAGTCGATACCAGTTCTAGTACGGCATCACCTAAAAATTCAAAACGCTCATTATGACCAAGTGCTCGAGACTGTCGTACCGCACTTCTGTGTGTCAGAGCCTGTGCCAACAGGTCTTTGTCTTTAAAGCGAATGCCGATGGTCTTTTCGAGATTAACGAAACTAAGAGCTGTCATTATGCGTAGTGTAGATGAGGGTTTGGGTTTGGGCTAGAGCAAGGTTTTAGGTCTTAGCAATCGCATTGAGTACACCATTTACAAACTTTCCAGTTTCATCTGTCCCATATTCTTTGGCAATATCAATCCCTTCGTTCATTACAACAGCAGGAGGGGCATCATCTGCATGTAAAAGCTCAAATGCACCTATCAAAAGTACTGGGCGTGCAATAGGATCCATCTTTTCAAACTCCCATTCTGGAGCATGCTTTTCTATTTCTGCTCGTAGCTCGTCTTCCATAGACATCACTCCTTCGAGAAGCACTTTGCAAAACTCTTCATCGGCACCCCCCAGTTCTCCAACGTTTTTCGCAAGGGCTTGTAGTACATCTACGCCTTCATGCTGATCACGTTCAAATAGCACCTGCATAACTGCGATTCTTGAAAGGTGGCGTTTGCGTGCCATAGAAGAAGTGGAAAACGGAAAGTGGATAGTGGATAAAGGTTTTCACTAAGCCTTCACTTTTGTGATGCCCTTCAGAGTCTTACTCTTCTTATTTTTAGCTTCAGCCTTAACAGAGAAAGGGGAGTTGGCTTTGTTCTTCAGCTTGCGAATCTGCTTTCGCTGGTATTCGCTGTGCTGAGCTCTTCCAGAACTCTTAGCTCGCCGTTTTTTTGGTGTAGGTCGTTTAGCCATAAGCTTTAAAGGGTTATCCCATCTTAATCTCAATATCTACACCTGAAGGGAGGCTCAGGCTTTGTAGACTTTCGATGGTATTGAAAGTAGTTTCAGAAAGGTCGATGAGTCTTCTGTGAGTACGCATCTCAAATTGATCACGTGCATCTTTGTGCTTAAACGTAGAACGCTGCACAGTGAACTTCTTAATCTTTGTAGGAAGTGGTGTAGGACCGTGAACAACGGCACCACTACGCTCTGCAGTATCAATAATCTTTGCAGCTGCTTCATCGAGAACAATATGATCAAAAGCACTCAAGCGAATGCGAATAGACTGAACCTTCTGATCTTCTTTCTTTGATTTCTTTGTGCTGCCTGAAACAGCCGATTCCGCTATATCATCCTTTGCAGAGTCCTTCTTGGAAGGCTTCTTCTTTTTGTCGTTCGATTCTTTCTTTGGAGGATTCATAGCGGTAGGGATGAAAGAGCAGGGATAAAAGTTGGGGACGTTGCCGCCCCCTTAATTGCTATTTGTTGATCTTTGTAACAACACCAGCACCAACAGTGCGGCCACCTTCACGGATAGCGAAGCGAGTACCTTCTTCTAGAGCGATAGGGGCACCGAGTGTTACTTTAAATTTAACGTTATCTCCAGGCATTACCATTTCTACATTCTCTGGAAGTTCTACAGTACCAGTTACATCTGTAGTACGGATGTAGAACTGAGGTTTGTATCCCTTAAAGAATGGTGTGTGGCGTCCTCCTTCATCCTTTGTAAGGATGTACACCTCAGCATCGAATTCTGTGTGAGGAGTAATAGATCCAGCCTTAGCCAAAACCTGACCACGCTGAATTTCTTCACGCTCAATACCACGGAGGAGAAGACCAACGTTATCACCAGCAAGACCTTCATCAAGAAGCTTGTGGAACATTTCTACACCAGTAACAACAACTTTACGTGTTTCACCGATACCAACAAGCTCTACTTCGTCGTTTACGTTTACTTTACCTTGATCGATACGACCAGTAGCAACAGTTCCACGACCCTTAATAGAGAACACATCCTCTATAGGCATAAGGAAAGCCTTGTCGATTTCACGTTTTGGATCTGGGATGTGAGTGTCGAGAGCTGCTAGGAGTTCTTTGAGCTTTTCAATGTTATCTGCGTCACCTTCTGTAGCCTTAAGAGCAGAACCCTTAATGATAGGAGTAGTGTCGCCTGGGAATTCGTATTTGTTGAGTAGTTCACGTACCTCCACTTCCACGAGCTCAAGAAGCTCTGGATCTGACACCATATCAACCTTATTAAGGAAGACAACGATGTACGGAACGTTTACCTGACGAGCAAGAAGGATGTGCTCACGAGTTTGTGGCATTGGTCCATCTGCAGCAGATACAACAAGGATGGCACCGTCCATCTGGGCAGCACCTGTAATCATGTTTTTAACGTAGTCGGCGTGACCAGGACAGTCAACGTGCGCGTAGTGACGCTTTTCAGACTCGTACTCCACATGAGAAGTAGCGATAGTAATACCACGCTCGCGCTCTTCTGGAGCATTATCGATAGCGGCAAAGTCCTTTTTCTCACTGTCTGGTGAGAAGTTCATAGATAGTGCAGCGGTGAGAGTAGTCTTACCGTGGTCAACGTGTCCGATGGTTCCAACGTTCACGTGAGTTTTACTGCGGTCAAATTTCTGGTCAGCCATGTTTAAGTTTTGGAAAAAATGGTCAAATCGCTTAAGAGGTTACCCTCAACTAGCCGGAAAAGTCTAGTGAGAAAGCCTGAAAGAGTCAAATCTTTCAAGTGATGAAAGTCAAGAAAAAGCAGAATGTTGCCGCTCTTAGCTTAAATATCCATGTTAATACGCTTAAGTAGTACATAGAAGGTATTACAAGTAGTTATTTGGGCCCTTATACTCAAATAAATCTGGTACTGCAGATTACTTATCAATCATCCCTTTCTTAGCTGATGCCTGGCTTCGTATTACAACAATTGCTGTGATAATAAGCACTAGAGCAAGAAAGATCATAAATGCCCAGTATCCAATGTTCTGATTAGATGTTTCCGACTGAGGAACGGGTCCAAGAGGTTTAATGCTAGGAAGAGAATCTGTAGGTGGTGCATCGACATAGATGATTTCTGGGTCATTCTGAGTAACTTCTGATGGTGTATCAGAAGGCAGAGAAGGAGTGGGTATTGTAGAAGGTGGAGTAAAACCAGGGGTATCGAATGTGGATGGAGCAACAGATGTAGCAGTAAACTCTTCCCGAGAACGCGAGCGGGTGGCTTTTTCTGCTTTAACAGCAGAAGATTGTGAATCTCTTCTCGGGGCTATTTTTTTGCTAGGGTCAAAGGTTGGCAATTCTATATCTGCTATAGCTTTTGCATAAGACTGTGCCACAGCAGCAGAGCGTTCGGCATCTTCTCTGTAGGCAAGAAAGTATTCTAGAGGTGCAATCTCCTCTTCGATAAACATCCCGTAGGCAATAGTATCGTTCTCTTTATATGACACGATAAGAGCTTCCATTTCGGGGATGTGATAGAGAATCTCACGATCTTCACCCAGAGTAAGGGTATCATCTGTTATTGCAGCTATTTCTTCTACTTCTCCTAGATACTGACAGTCTGGACCTACAATTTTACTGAGTGTGCCAGGTCTTTGGAGAGAGATGTTCGAAAGAAAAAATGCTTGCTTCACTTCGTGGTTCATCGCAGTTAGCTTTGCACAGTCTGCATTTTCCATATCCAATACCATCTCTTGTGTTTCGAAGTCTGCAATAGGAGGGGCTGTATTTAGTACAGGGATGGCTGGTATATTTGGATTTGGCTCTTCTATCCCCATGTTTAACCCCATATTTGCAAAAACGTACATTGGACACAGTATTCCAACTGTAAATGCAGTAATTGCGGTAGAGAGATTGCGAAAGAGGAAGGGCACGAATTTCAGTATAGAGCGTTTGTACGCTTTAGTGCTACTGCAGTTTTTCCTCTTGTCCTGGTAGAGGTGTTTCGCTGAATCCCACAGAATCATCTGCAGACTCTTCGTTTGCTGGAGCTGCAGGCTTTTGCCCCATTGCTTCCAATGCATGTTCTAGACGCTGAGAGGACTCTTCAACTTTCTGAGGATTTTCTGGCGCAGGGATATTAGGCTGCTTTTCCATGGCGGTTTGCTTAGCAGGACCTGTTGACCTTTTCTTCTTAAAGAAGAAAACAAATGCTATGGCTGCAAGGATAACTCCTCCTCCTAGATATTTCATCTTGCCAAATAGTGCCATCGCAACAGACTTTTTCTTTGGAGCTGCTGCTTGCGTTGCTTCCTCTGGCTCTTCCTCCTGTACGTTTTCAGTTTCTTCTTCCAGTACATCTTCATCCTGTTGCGTCTCTTCGAGTAGTGCTTCGGATTGCTCGTCAACTGTTTCTACAGTTGGGAGTGTAGGAATCAATATCTCATTTACTCCAGGGCCTTCTTCGAAAGGACTTTCGGTAGACGACGTAGTATCTACCTCGGGGATAGTTCGCTTTTCGATCTTCTCTCCAGATCGGAAAAATGCAGGAGCTGATTGTGTTGGCGCTTCGGCTGCAGCAGGCTCTTGAGAAGGATATGCCTGACTAGCAGGCTGCTCTTGAGCAGCAGGTTCTTGTTGCGCAGGACTTGGTTGCCCTTCTGTCATCTCTGGTATCTCTAGATCCGTGAATACATCAGATGGCGACAGGTATGCATGTGCAGTACCTGCCGTGAGGCTGAATGTAAGCGCTGTAGCTGACAAGAGAGCTAAGTACATAGTCTTTAAGAGCTGTAAGCTGTAGATTTTACAGAAGTCTCTGGATATTCGATCCAGTCAAATACCTGGTTAGTAGTTTGATCTTTATCGATCCACTGAACGTGAGAACTTCCAGAGCTACGTCCATAGGTTTTTCTCATGTCATCAAATGACTGAAGAGTTGTCTGTAGTACAGACACTGTAAATCCTGTATTTGGGTTGGTGATATGCATCTGTAGAACAAAGGTAGAATCCGTTCCCTCATCGATTTCTGAGTTTACTGTAGAAGCTGCAATCCCAGTACATTCGACAAGCATTGTTCCACTAGCAGTACCTTGTAAAGGTCTTTCATTAATGACGCTATATGGTGTACATAGAACTGTTTTGGTTTGGTCTGCCTTGTTGTACAGGGCAAATGAGTGCGCGCTGATGGCAACGTTTGTAGCATTTACATTAAAGATGATCGATTCGAATATAACATCATTTACTCCATTCTTTGAGTTATTGTGTTCTGCAGCTGTAAACTTAAACTGACCAACAGCAGAAATCCCGGTGGGAACGGATGTTCCATTTGCATCAGGGTTTGCGTTAGTGATAGAAGTAATCTTTGCAAGCGTAGAGACGTGATCTGGCCCCCAGATACTTCCAATAGTTCCTCCATTATCTATTGGAGTTGCTTGGCCTACAAATATTTCTCCAGTTGCGACACCGTCATTATTACTAAGGACAAGATCATTTGATGATGACACTCCACGTGCACCAACAGAGTCTCTTGCTGTAAGACCGGTGAAGAATACTTCTCCAGAAACTCCTCCTTGCTCATCTGATTTCATACGTGGACGAACAATGATATCTAGATCTGTCCCTTTAGAGATAACGAATTGCTGATTCTCCATGTTCACACAGAAGTTACCAGGGTCACCTGCGCAACCACCCCGAGTAGCATCTGCAAATTTGCTAGATTCTCCAGCTACGTAGAGCTCTAGCCTATCTATGCTTCGTGGATCTCCATCGGAAGTAAAGCGAAGATCTGTAACATCAATATCTTCGACTTCTGCATGAAGCTGCAATCGAAGGATAGAATCTCCTAGTGCTCCACCAAGTGATTGACGGTTGCGAATAGGAGTGGAATCGAGTGTAATAAACAGATCTCCTTGGCTTTGTAAATTCCAAAGAAGAGAATCTGTAGTACTCACAGTGATATCACACCTGTCACCTACTCCTCCACGACATGGTCCATCATCAGTAGAAATCCCGTGTAAATCACTTCCATCTGCAAGAACTTCTGCATCGATATACTTATCTAAACCAATCTCAAATCGTAACTGTATATCGTTACCACTAAGGCTAGATGCTACATCACCATGCACTTCAAATACTATAGGTGAGTTTTTAGGAAGTGCGTATCCTCCACCTCTCATGTTGTTAAATGTAGCTCTGCTACCATCAGACGATACGTTATCTTCTAATATTTGATCAACAATACCGTTACCATCGCTATCTACCCAGATTGCGTAGTTTTGTATATCTCGAGTATCTCCACTCTGTGCTTCGACCATTACCTGAGTAAGAAACAAGTCTTCTCCTTCGGCATACGCTTCAAACCGAAGCAGACTGATATCTTTTTGATTTTCTACAGCGGTATCTACAGAACCGTTATTCTTATGAGTAATATAAAGATGCGCATCGGAGCCTGTATTTCCTTCTACAGTTTTAAATACACTACATAAGTTTCCGTTATTTCCGTGACAGATCTTGATGGTGTCACCAACTGAAAGTACCTCATCTAAATCTGAAAGTTTTGATTCTGCAGTGAGGTTTTCTCCTATACCACAAATAAAGTTTATGCCTTGGGCAAATTTTCCTCCAATTGGTTTCCACATGTGTGCACATGTATCAAAGTTTTTTGAGTAGTTTATAATTACTTCTTCATTTTCAATGCGAATGCTGTGCAGTGTTACATATTCTTGAGGAGGTGAGAGATTACATGCTCCATTTGTACATCCGAATTCACAAGGTACGTAATGACTTTCGAGGAAGCCAAATGAACAAGTGTATTCTGCAAGCTCTGAGTCACTTCTACAGAAGTCTGTTCCAGTAGCATCGCCAATTGTTGCAGTTCCTTGCTCAAAGAAATTGTCACCACCATCTGTATCTGTACAGACAGGAGTTCCAGGTCCACTAGGTAGGTCAGGAATAAGCAGCTCACAGGAGCTTGGCTGACCAGTACAACTGTATCCAGGTTCTACTTGGCATGCGTAGCAACCATCTCCCGAATTGCCATTGGCATCATCACACTCTTCGTTTACAGAGACTATTCCGTCACCACAATTCTCGTTAAGAGAAAGTCCCTCTCCACATTTAAAATACAAATCCACAGCACCCATGCTGTAGTACCGCCTTCCTTCGGTAAAACTCTGTAGAGTATTGATAGTAGCGTATTGAGGGTTTATCGCGAGCTCTCCCGGAGAAATAAAGAAGTCTCCATCGAATGGAGGCTCGTTTCCAGTAAATTCATACGCCCAAGCTCGTGCAGTACCGAGATCATGTGCTCTTACACTTACCGATCCTCCTGTTTCACAGGTAAAGAAGTTGTGCTCATCTGCAGGCAAGACGATGCCTTCGGCTGTTTGCTCTGGAGAGAAATTATTAATAGGCACATCATTTACCTGACCACGTAAAGTAGCACTCTGAGTTACAAGAGCGATACCAATGAATGCAGCTACGACTGCGAGTTTCTTTTTAGAATTATCCATAACAGAAAAAAGGGTATTTGTGTAAGTTTCAACTATAATTATACCATTTTTTCAAAAAAACATCAAATTACAAAAAACCTCCAAATATACGTACTTAGAGGTCTTATATTTCTATTAAATTTCGCCCATTGGGGGCATTTGGGCTTCTGAAGCAATCTTTGGTGCCCTCCTCTTATATAATACGCCTGCGGCTAAGGCTGCCAGTGTTGCAGCTAATAGATAGGGCATTCCCATTGGGATAGTAGAATCTTCTGATGCTACTCCAGCATTCTCTAGTGCAGGAATAGCACGTACAGGAGCCTCGTGAGTGTTCTCTTCGGTATTTATTCCAGGAAAGACTTCGCCAGGAGAGAGATATGCGTGAGCATTTCCCGTGGTAAGACCAAGTGTTAAAATGGCGATTGTCAGTATTGTGTTAATCACTATTACGATTCGTATCGAGTAGAAGCAACTACAGGTTCATCAAAGTCGATAAAATGGAAATCATCCCCATTGCTAGCAAACCATAGAATGTGACCACCCTGACCTGTGGGGCTAAATGCTTGGTTTGGATTAGTAAAGTCTCGAAGACTTACTTCTAGTGTAGATGATTTCCCCATAGCCGCTGCGATATTTGGATTCATTATATCTGTCTCAAGTACAAGTGTCGCAGAACTTCCAGGGTTAACGTTACTGTCAACAACTGAGTTCACTATGCCTATGCATTGTACAAGGAACTCGGTACTGACATTTTCCGATGTAATTGTTTGTCCGCCTAAGTAAAGTGGAGCACAGGCTAACACACGAGTTTGATCTGCCTTGTTGTACAAGCGGAACCTCTGTGCTTTTATGGCTACGTTTGTCGCATTTACGTTAAAGATGAGCGCATCTATAGCCGTATTGTTGTTTCCTTGTTCTGCAGTAAATTTGAACTGACCAACAGATGCTACACCAGTCGGAACCGCTGTACCATCTGCATCCGGGTTTGCATTTCGTACGTGAAATATCTTTGCAAGTTCGTCACTGCCACAGTCCACAGGGATTGCTTTAGTACGCTCGTTGTTACCTTGGATAGGATCTATTTCATCAGCTTCTACCCGTACAGTGTAAACAATTTCTCCTTCACAACTATCGCTGTCTGGAATAGTAAAGTTGAGTGTGACAATTGTATTTGGTCCATTACATTCGATGTTTCCATTTGTATTTAGAGCACATCCTGCAGTTGAACCTAGTGTTTCATATGTTGCTCCAACAGGGATCGTTGCAAGAATTTTCATATTCGTTGCAGTGTCTGGACCTGCATTAGCAATAATTTGCGTCACGCTAAATGAATGACCTTTTGTCGGCAATGCTGGCTGAACAGATGGAACACTTACAGAAAGTTCGGCAGTTGCTGGTGGTTGCACTTCAATACAATCACTGTCTGATTTACATTCATTCGGACCAGCTCCAGATACTACCTTACACTGGTTTCCAGAACATTCTGTGTGACTAGTATCACTATCTTGTAAACATGCACCGTCTTGACATCCGTTTTCACACGTTACATTTAGTCTTTCAAAAATGTTCATTTCACAGTTGTATTCTTGCAATGTCACACCATCTGGATCGCAGTAATCTGTTCCGCTGCTTCCACCCATTTGTGCTGTACCCCTAACAAAAGGACTGTGACCACCATCAGTGTCATTACATACTTGAGATGGTGGAGAAGTCCGAGAAGAGCCTTGCCCACTACTGCTAGTAGTACCTCCTCCTCCAGGTAGGAAAGGAATAATCAAATTACAGTCACTAGGTTCGCCATTACA
>Ga0187833_10005985_pt1 | contig 11371 bp, 10 predicted proteins | sample ETNtaG_37_FD_167968 | JGI IMG/M metagenome (GOLD analysis project Ga0187833, IMG submission 167968) | Marine microbial and viral communities from oxygen minimum zone, Eastern Pacific Ocean - ETNP2014_SV_400_PacBio MetaG (Illumina Assembly) | ecosystem: Environmental > Aquatic > Marine > Hypoxic... | reverse complement strand
TTTAATTCCAATACTTAGAAATAAGTTTAAATGTAAAATTGGTTATAGTGGTCATGAGAGTACAGTTTCACCATCCATTGCCGCTTGGTTTTTGGGCGCTGATTATATTGAAAGACATATAACTTTAGATAGATCTATGTATGGAACAGATCAAGCAGCTTCACTTTCCGAACAAGGCATTGCTCAACTTGCGGATTTATTGTCCAAGTTTCCTATGATGTATGGAAATGGAAAAAAAACTGTAAGTAAAGAAGAAAAAAAGTTAATTCCAAAATTTAAATATTGGAAAAATTAATAAACACCAATTTTTTTTAAAAAATCCAAATAAAATATGAAATTTGTTGCTGTTATTCCAGCGAGGGCAGGTTCTAAATCAATTAAAAACAAAAATCTCCATCAATTAAATAAAAAACCTCTAATTCAATATACCTTTGAGCAGTTAAATAAGTCCTTTCTTAAGGAAAAATATTTATTAAGCGATGACATAAATATAAAAAAATTAGCAAAAAAATTTGGTATTCGTGTTGATTATAATAGGCCTAAAAATCTATCAAGAGGCGACACATCACTTGCAGATACTATAAATCATTTTCACAAGTGGTTAATTAGTAAAAAAATATATTATGACTATTTAGTAATTTTACAACCAACATCTCCTTTGAGAAGTTATCAGGATATAAATTCTGCCGTTCAAATAGTAAAAAAAGGAAAATTTAAAAGTTTGTTCAGCATTAATGAATCGCTGGAACATCCATACGAAAGTATAAGGATAAGTAAAAATAAAATATGGAAACATATATTAAGTAAAGCCAAATTCTATTATAGACGGCAAGATTTCGACTTTAGATCCTTTTTTATTAATGGGGCTATATACGTGTCTCACAGAGATTTAATTGTGAGAAAAAAAATGCATGAAAAAAAAAATCATGGCCTTCTTTTAATGCCAAAAATTAGATCTATAGATGTAAACGATTTAGAAGAAGTCAAAATAGTAGAATCTTTAATAAAAAATACATGAAAATTAATTGGAGCGGACGAGCACATAATTACAGTAAAAAAGATATTAATTATCTGGTTAATATAATAAAGACTGCTGATCCTTTAAGCCAAGGAAAATATTTAAAAAAGTTTGAAGAAGTATTTGGAAAATATATAAATAAAAAAAATGTATTTGCTGTCAGCTCAGCTGCTGGAGCATTAGAAATAATATCTTCATTTTTGAATTTAAAAAAAAATGATGAAGTAATAATTCCTGCACATACTTATTGTGCCTCAGCTATACCATTTGCTAGACAAGGGGCAAAAATTATTTGGGCCGATATAAATTTTAATACTCGAGTAGTTGATTTAGATGATATTAAAAAAAAAATTACATCAAAAACTAAAGCCATCGTAATTGTTCATCTTTATGGATATGTTTGTGATTTTAGAAAGATTATTGGCTTTTGTAAAAAAAGAAAAATAAAAATTATTGAAGATTGCGCTCAATCACTGGGGGCACAAATACAAAATAAAAAATCAGGAACTTTAGCAGATTTTTCATGCTACTCATTTCATGCAGTAAAGAACATAACTACTTTAGGGGAGGGAGGAATGCTTTATGTAAAAAATAAAAATTTAGCACTTAAAGCACCCGGACTTCGATATAATGGTCATAGTCAATACAGCTCTAAAAGAAAAAATTATTGGTTGCCCGCAATGGTGAATGTAGATTTAGACTTACAGAATAAGTGGCCATATAAGTTCACTTTAAGCGAGATACAATGTGGAACTGGAATTCTTATGATGAAAAAACTAGATAAATTTAATCAATTAAGAATAAAAAGAGCAAAAAAATTTGTTAACAGTTTAAAAAATTTTAAAGAATTAGTTTTTAATTCATCATTTGAAAAACGAAGACACGTATATCATTTATTAACCGCATACTATAAGCCAAGCAAAAAAGTTAATAGAAATAATTTAATAGATAGATTGTATAAAGATTATTCAGTTAAATGTGCTATACAATTTTACCCTCTTTACAAATATTCATTATTCAAAAAAATGGGTTTTGGCAGTCACAAATGCCCTAATACTGAAAAATTTTATAATAATATGATTTCATTTCCATTTCATATCTGGATGACTAATAAGCAATTTGATTACATGATTTATTCTGTAAAAAAAACATTAATACATTTGCGAAAATATCGTTGATTAAAATAATTTCAATTGTTTCAAATGATCAATAATAATTTTAACTTTGAGTTGGTAACAAACGTACTGTCAGGCGCAGATTCAATTAATAATGTTTATAAATTTTTGCAAGAAAAAGATTATAAAAAAGTGGGCTTAATTTTAGATAAAAAACTATATGAAAATTCAAGATATATTAAATTTTTTTTGACACAGTTTAAAAAGAAAAAAATTTTAAAGAAAATATATTATTTTAGTGGAATAGAAGAACCTACCTATCAACACTTAGACCTTGTGACAAATCAATTTAAAAAAAAAGGATATCATAAATTTGATTGTTTCGTTGCCATTGGAGGTGGCAGCGCAATAGATTTTGCCAAGGGTGTGGCCACCTTACTTAAAAATTCTGGAAGTGGTTTGAAATACAGAGGTTTTCCCAAGAACCTAAAACCTTCAATTCCTGTTATTGCCATTCCATCAACTACAGGTACCGGAGCTGAGCTTGCATATAATGCAGTTTTTATCGATTCAAAATCTAAAAAAAAGTTGGGAATAAATACTAAAAATAACTATCCGGTACTTTCTATTTTAGATCCAAAAGTTCCAGCTTATTCACCAACAAATGTAGTTTTAAATTCAGGTTTGGGTGCGCTTATAAGATCGATTGATACTATGTTTAATAAAAAGTCTAATAAGATTTCCAAAGTATTCTCTGAAAATTCTTTTAAATTATTATTTAATAATTTGCCAAAAGTTTTAAAGAAGAGAAATAATCTTGAATACTGGTCAAATATGCAATGGGGTGCATATTTTTCAATAGCAGCATTACTAAATTCTTCTCATGGTCCAGCCGGCTCAATTGCATATTATCTTTCAACAAATTACAAAATACCACAGGGATTAGGGTATGCTATTTCCGGAATTTGTTTTTTTGAAAGAAATCATGAAAAGGGATATCATGAATATTCTAAACTTTTTGATTTGATAGAAAAAAAACCTAAAAAAAATAATTTATCTAAAAAAGAAAAAAGTAAATTTGTAATAGATAGTTTATTAAAAATTTTACAAAAAAATAAATTAACTTTGAAAACTAGAAATATCCCGGAAAGCCATGATAAAAAAATAGTAGCATTTATAACTAAAACACTAAATAAAAGTAGTTCAAACAACATAGTAATATCAAAAAGATCAACTAATCCAATTATCTTAAATAAAAAAGATTTAATAATAATTATCAGAAAAATTTTACAAAAATAATAATAAAGTTATGAACGATAATAAGAATCCAGGTTTAGGTTTTGGAAAAATAACAAAATTTTCCATTGATGAAAAAATAGATCAGAAAAAAATAGAAAAATTATTTTTAAACAAAATAAATGAAATGGAAAATTATTTGCTGAGTAGCAGCGATAGTTTTGCTCAAGAACTATTAGATTACTTAAAAAAAAATAAAAAAATCAAATTTTTATTAAATAAGCACGAAGAAATATTTATAATTAATAATCAGAATGATTTTATAAAAATATTTAAATATTTAATCTTTAGATATAAATACATGAGATGTAGCAAGGATAAAATTAACTTAGGTTATCCACTTTATTTGCTTATAGAACCAGTGTCGGCTTGTAATTTAAGATGTCCATTTTGTTTTCAAACAGATAAGTCTTTTACTAAAAAACCATATATGGGTGTGATGAAATTTGATTTATTTAAAAAAATAATTGATGAAGCAAATGACCTGGGTATTTGTGCCATAACACTAGCTAGCAGAGGAGAACCTACTATGCACAAGCAATTTGCAGAAATGTTAGAATATATTAGTAGTAAAAAAAATATTTTTGAAATTAAAATTAATACTAACGGCAATTACCTAACTGAAAAAATTTGTCATGCCGTACTAAAAAATAAAGTTACACAAATTATCATATCAGCAGATCACTACATCAAGAAAGATTATGAAAGATTAAGGTTAAATAGTAATTTTGAAAAGACCATAGAAAATGTTGATCGCTTATTTAATATAAGAAAAAAATATTACCCTAAATCAATTATAGAAATTAGAATTTCAGGTATTGATAATGAAAAAAAATTAGATCGAGAAAAGTTTAAAGAATTTTGGATAAAAAGGAGCGATCATGTAACAGCAAGTTTTCCTGAGGAAAGATGGAATACTTACAAAAACAAAAAAACCCCCAAAGCAAATGATCCTTGCGTGTATTTATGGGAAAGAATGTATATATGGTTTGACGGAAAAGTAAATCCTTGTGATCTTGATTACAAAAGTTATCTCAGCTATGGAAATTTTAAAAATAATGGGATTAAAGAAATTTGGAATAATAAGGCAATATCAAAATTAAGAAATGACCATTTAGAAGAAAAAAGAAAAAATATAGTTCCATGTGATAGATGTGGTTTGGAATTTAACAAATGAGAATTGGGTTAATAGGTGATGGAGTTCAATCCAAAAGAATTCAGAAAATTTTAAAAAAAAAAAATATTAATTTTTTCTTGTACAAACCCAACCGACCTAATTATTTCAATTTGTATGAATTTGAAAAAGTAAAAAAATGTAATGTAATTTTTATCCTTACCCCAAATAGAACTCATTGTGATTACATAAAAAAACTTAAAAAAGGTAGATATATTTTTTGCGAAAAACCACCAGCAAGTTCATTGAAAGAATTAAATAATTTAAAAAAAATAAATAATAAAAAAATATATTACAACTATAACTACAGATTTTCTATAATTTCAGAAATTTTAGAAAAGAAGAATAAATATAAACTTGGAAAATTGATTTATGCTAATATCATAGTCGCACATGGTTTAGCATTAAAAAGTAATTATAAAAAAAATTGGAGATCTGATTTTAAAAAATGTCCGAAAGGCGTTTATGAGCTGGTATCGGTACATTTTCTTGATCTAATTAATTTTCACTTTGATATCAAGGTTATAAAGAAACCAAAATTAATAAATCATTCAGGTGTTGGTAATAGCTTTGACACCTCTAGTGTAGAATTAATGTTAAAGAATAGAGCTTTTATTAATATATCTTCAACATACAGCTCCCCGTTATCAGTAAGATTATTTTTTTTATTTGATAATGGGATAGTCGAACAACAAGATAATAAAATAAGTGTTAGTGGTCCCGCTATGAATTTAGATAGCAAAGGATTTTTCAAAATCCCAAAAACAAAAAAAATTGTCAAAATAGATGAAAAAACTGATCATGAAAACTCTCTTAAAAAAAGTGTTAATTTTTTTTTAAATCACGTTAAAAAAAATAAAGCATTTAATAGAAAATTAGCCAAAAAATCATTCGAAAGTAATTTTTTAATTTTAAAAAAAAATTAATTAATACATAAAAAACGTTAGATGCTTTATGGTAATTTAAAAAAAATTATTAAAAAAATTCCTATTCTTTGGAAGTTTCTTGTTTGGTTAAAAATTCGTTTAATTATTCTATTAAGATTAAAAGATGTTTTGATGATGATGCTTCTGTTTCACATTTGGCCAAAACAAACATATAGATTTTCAACAAGAAAATTTTTACCTAGTAAAAAAAATAGATTTTCCAAACAATCAAGATCGACAATACCCTATGAACTATTGATGGATAAAAGTAGCAAAATTTCAAAGATGAAAGAAATCACTCTCATTGGAAGAGGAAATTTTGATTTAAATACAATAAAAAAGATTAATGGACCAATATTTCTTCTTTCTTTTTGGAATCCATTAAAAATAGATAATGATGGTAAAATATTTTATTACCATCCTTATTCATATGAAACAGGAATCGAAATGGAACTTGAAGAATATTTGTCTACTGAATCAAAGCGCAAAGATTATAATAACGAAAATATAACGTATGTAATGAATAGAACAAAAATACTTAAAATATTTAAAAAAAGAGAACATGATACACTAAGTATTTCAACTTATTATGAAGATCAAAATGGTAAAGCGAAACCTTTCCATGAAGATCTTGCCGCATCATCTTTTACTGAACTTTTTGGAAAACGTATATCAGTAATAGAAAAAATTTATAAACCTCCATTAATTGACCCTCGTCCTTTTTTTGCTCCTTCCGGTTCTTTATTACCAATACTTTGCGCTTTGTCATATTTTGCCGAAAAAATTAATGTATACGGATGGGATTTTTATTTAGATTCATCACCTAAAAAGATGAACTACTGGCAATTATTTTTTAATATGTATAAATATAAACACGATGTATTTAGATCACAAAATCATTTTGAATCAGCCGTAATAAATTTTTATTATGGCTATCAGCTTTCAAAATTACCTAACATCAACATACACGGATATATGGGTCAATTAAATAATCACGAGAAACTAATAAGTAGAATTGAAAAAGTTTTATTTCAATAAGCTAAAATGAAATCAATAGTTACAGGTGGAGCAGGTTTTATTGGTAGCCATCTAGTTGATCGATTAGTAAAAATGGGTCATAAGGTGATTGTTCTAGATAATTTTAGCACAGGTAGAAAATCAAATTTATCCCACCATGCTGGAAAAAATGTAAAAATTGTAAAAGTCGATATTTCGGAAAATAGAAAATTGAATAAATATTTTAAAGGAGTTCATTATGTTTTTCATTTAGCTGGAATTGCCGATATTGTTCCAAGTATAGAAAATCCTCATAAATATTTTAAATATAATGTTATAGGAACAGAGAATATTATTAAAGCTGCTAACAATCAAAAAATTAAAAAATTTATTTATGCTGCTTCAGCTAGTTGCTATGGTTTTCCAAAAAAATTTCCAACAAAAGAAAACGAAAAAATTAAGCCTATGTACCCTTACTCGTTTGTAAAATGGCAGGCTGAAGAATTAGTTATGCATTGGACAAAAATTTTTGATTTTCCAGCAGTCTCACTTCGTTTTTTTAATACATATGGCCCAAGGTCTAGAACCACTGGAGCTTACGGGGCAGTTTTTGGTGTTTTTTTTGCTCAAAAGTTAGCGAATAAACCTTTGACTATTGTAGGAAATGGAAATCAAACAAGAGATTTTGTTCACGTAGATGATTTGGTTAGTGCAATTATTAAAACAGCCCAATCGAAAAAAGTTGGGGAAATTTATAACGTAGGAAGTGGTAAAGAAGTAACAGTCAATAAAATCGCAAAACTTATTGGTGGTAAGAAAATTCATATACCAAAGAGGCCAGGTGAACCAGACAGATCTCTTGCAGATATTTCAAAAATAAAAAAGGATCTTAAATGGAAGCCCAAAATTAAAATAGAAAAAGGAGTAAAAGAACTTTTAAGCAAAATTGATTATTGGAAAGAAGCACCTGTTTGGACGCCTAAGAGTATAAAAAAAGCGACAAGAATTTGGTTTAAACTATTAAAAAAAAGATAAATATTTTTCAACACATATGAAAAAAATTATTCAGATTAAAGTTTTAGAAAAAATTGTTTCAAAATTAAAAGCTAAAGGAAAAAAAGTAGTTCTTTGTCATGGCGTATTTGATTTATTGCATATAGGACACATAAATCATTTTCACGAAGCAAAAGATCATGGAGATATTCTTGTTGTTACAGTTACTTCTGATCAATATGTTAATAAAGGTCCAAATAGACCAGCTTTCAGCGAAGAAGATAGGCTTAAGGCATTAGCTGCATTGAACATTGTTGACTATGTTGCGTTAAACAAAAGTCCAACAGCTGTTTCAGCAATAAAAGGATTAAAACCAAACATTTATTGCAAAGGTCCAGATTATAAATTACATAAAAATGATATTTCAGGTGAAATTATTAATGAGATTAATGCTTTAAAAAAAAATGGAGGAAAAATTGTTCACACAAAAGGAATTACTTTTAGTTCAAGTAATTTAATAAATAGATTTAACCAAATTTGTTCGCCCGAACAAAAAATTGCAATTAATAAAATAAAAAAAAAATATTCTTTTTTAAAAATAAGAGAATTATTTGAAAATTTTAAAAAATTAAAAATTCTAATTATTGGTGAAACAATTATCGATCAATATTTTTTTTGTGATGCATTAGGTAAATCTGGCAAGGAACCTGTTCTTGTTTTAAGAGATTTAAAAACAGAACAATATTTAGGAGGAGCCGGAGCCATATCAAGGCATGCAGCACAGTTTTCTGACAAAATCACCTTGTTGAGTATGATAGGGGAAAAAGGAGAATTTTTAAATGAAATTAGGAAAAATTTGCCTAAAAAAATAAATTTTGATTACATAAAAAAAAAGAACTCTCCAACAATATTAAAGAAAAGATTTTTGGATATTGTTACTAACAACAAAGTCCTTGGCGTGTATAAAATTAATGATGATGTTTTAATGAAATCAGAAGAAAAATTATTTAATGATAAACTTAAAAAATTAATACCAAAACATGATCTAATAATTGTATCTGACTATGGTCATGGCTTAATTTCTAAAAAAAGTTCTGAAATTATCTGTAAAAATTCAAAATATTTAGCGTTGAATGCCCAAATCAATGCAGCAAATGTGGGTTATCATAGCATGAGAAAGTATAAAAATGTCGATTGTATGATTATTAATGAGAAAGAAATCAGACATGAACTAAGAGACAAAAACGGAAATATTAAATTAATGATGCAAAGATTAGCGAAGAGTCAAAAAGTAAAAAATATGATTGTTACAAAGGGCATAGATGGATCAATTTTTTATAACAGGAAAAATAATAAATTTGATTTATCAGACGGTTTTGCGAAAAAGGCCGTTGATAAAATTGGTGCCGGCGATGCTATGCTATCTATGGTTGCTTTGTGCTTGAAATTTAAATTTGATGAAAAATTAGCAATGTTAATTGGTTCGTTAGCAGCGGCACATTCAGTTGAAACGATAGGCAATAAGGAACCTATAAATAAAATAAAAATTTTAAAGAGCATGGAACATTTACTTAAATAGTATTTTTTAATGCAAAATTTAATTTTAATAAAGAAATATTAATCAAAAAATGGAAAATCATTCTAAACCTGAAAACAAAGAATATAAAATGTTACACATTGAGGAAAAAAGTTGGTTGCGTAATATAGCGCAGAAATTAACATTAAAAGTCTTATCAAAGCTTTCTCCAAACAAATTTTTGTCTTACAAAAATAAAATTATAGCTATAAGAGTTAAAATTATTAAAGAGTTTTTACCTATATTAAAGAGCATTTTTTTAAAATTTAAATATCCAGTGTACTTTCGTTTACCATCACAACATATTCGTACAATTCATGCTTTGCTTAAATTCTTGAAAATTTTAGAAAAAAAAAAAATTGATTTCTTTTTGATCGACGGATGCCTCTTGGGAGCAATTAGGCAAGAATCTTTTGCGGGTAGACCACAAGATGTAGATTTAGGAATGAAACAAGATCAGCTCCCAAAACTATTAGATTCAATTCCATTATTAGTAAGCCATGGTTCGCCTTATGTAAAAGCAAGACCAGCCGCAGGCGATAAAATGCAAAAATTACAAATTATATTAGAAGGGGTTTTGATTGATGTAGAACTTTTTAGAAAGGAAAAGATAGAGGGAGTTGAAATGTGGGTAGGACAAACTTATGATAAATCTGTTGTTACTAATAGATTTTCAATTGAAGATTTAGAGAATTTAACACCAGTTAAAGTTTACGGAAAAACTTTCATGTCCCCATCTAATCCAGAAAAACATTTGGAAAAAAGATTTGGTAAAAATTGGCGCGCTCCAGACAGAGAACAATTTCTTTGGAATAAGAGAATTTAGTATAGTGAAAAAGATATTTATTACTGGCGGTGCAGGATACGTTGGAGCTATTTTGACACCTTATCTTCTAGCAAAAGGTCATAAAGTTACAGTTTTTGATCTTATGATGTTCGGTGAAAATGTTTTAAAAGAAAACTCTAATTTAAAAATTATAAAAGGTGATATAAGAAATACCGAATTACTTAACAAAATTTTGCCTAGTCATGATGTTGTTATACACTTAGCATGCATATCTAATGATCCAAGTTTTGAACTTAATCCCACACTCGGAAAATCTATAAATTTGGATGCGTTTACGCCTTTAGTGGAAATTGCTAAAAATAATTTAATTGAAAGATTTATTTACGCATCAACATCTTCAGTTTATGGAATAAAAAAAGAAAAAGATGTTAGCGAGACCATGTCTTTGGAACCATTAACAGACTACTCAAAGTATAAAGCCGATTGTGAGAAAATACTTAAAAAATACGAATCGGAGAATTTTACACCTATAACAATTAGGCCTGCTACGGTTTGTGGCTATTCACCAAGGCAAAGGTTAGATGTAGTGGTAAATATTTTAACCAATTTGGCTTACCATAAAAGAGAAATAACTGTTTTTGGAGGAACGCAGTTAAGACCAAATATTCATATTAAAGATATGGCAAGAGCTTATGAAATTTTAATTGAGGCTCCAAAATCTAAAGCTTCAGGTGAAATATTTAATGTAGGTTACGACAATTATTCAGTTTTAGAATTGGCCAATACAGTAAAAAAAGTCATTGGAGATGATGTTAATTTGAAGTGTTCGCCCACAAATGATAATCGTTCCTACCATATTTCATCAAAAAAAATAAAAAAAATTCTAGGTTTTGAGCCTAAAAAAACAATTTCAGATGCTGTAAATGACCTTAAATTAGCATTTAAAAAAGATCTATTACCAAATTCTTTAACAGATGAAAAATATTTTAATATAAAAAAAATGCAATCACTCAATTTAAAATGAAAAATATAGTTACTAATATAGATTATAAAAAATTAGCTAATAAAGCTAAAAAACTTAGACAAGATACATTTCTTGCGTTTATCAAAAAAGGAGAAGCTCACTTAGGGGGGAGCTTTTCTATGATTGAAATGCTTTTAACTCTTTATGAAATTATAATGAAAAAAGAAGATAAGTTTATTCTTAGCAAAGCCCATGCTTCTTACCCACTATGTATTTTACTTCAGGATAAAGGATTAAATCCTAAATTAACTACACATTTAGAATTAGATAAAAAAAATGGGATAAATTGTACTACTGGAAGTTTAGGACACGGACTTCCTATCGCGACAGGAATGGCATTTGCTAGAAAAAAGCAAAAAATTCCTGGAAAGATTTATGTGATGATAAGTGACGGAGAGTGTCAAGAAGGAACTACTTGGGAATCTTTATTAATTGCCTCAAAGCACAAACTAGATAATCTTGTGGC
>Ga0187833_10005982_pt1 | contig 11374 bp, 10 predicted proteins | sample ETNtaG_37_FD_167968 | JGI IMG/M metagenome (GOLD analysis project Ga0187833, IMG submission 167968) | Marine microbial and viral communities from oxygen minimum zone, Eastern Pacific Ocean - ETNP2014_SV_400_PacBio MetaG (Illumina Assembly) | ecosystem: Environmental > Aquatic > Marine > Hypoxic... | reverse complement strand
TTTCATTTAATTTTTTTTTTTCTTTTTTTTGAATAAAACACTCAAAAAGTAATGAAATAAAATGACTTCTTTCCTTTTGATTAACTATTATTTCATTAATTTCTACAGGACCCTTAAAATTATTAATTTTAATACCCAGCTCATTTATTCCAACTTTTTTAATTCTTTCCTTAATTTTTTCTTTAAATCTAATTATTCCACCAGGTATATGCCATCCTTTTCCTGGAAATTTATCATTTCTCCATGTTAGCAATACTCCATTAATTGGACATCTAATAATTAAGTCAACATTTATATAAGGTGTCAATCTACCAACAAAATAAAATATATCTTCTGGCAAACCTTTAGTTGGTTTTTGAACATATTTTTCCAACAAATTAATAGATTTAGAAATTTTTATCACTTCATTTACTCAGATTTCGTTATATTTAAATTTAAATGTTACAAATTTATAATTTAAGTAACTCCAAAATATTAACAACTATTATTTGGACCCAACATCATTTAAGATTTTATCTTTAGCATATTTCTTCCATAGCTTTTGATTAAAACCCATGTTGTATTGTGGCAAGTTATTTTTCATACATTTATTGCATAATTCAACTTGTTTTTTTTTATTATTAATTTCATCAACATTACTTTTTAAAAAATTTTTAGCCACAACATTTGAACCTCTTTCCCAAACAGTACAACAAACTGGTACACTTAGATCTGAATTTATATTTACTTGATTTTCTCTAAATGGACATGAGCTATCTTTTAACTTTATTTTTGAAAAAGCCTCGATTCCCTCTTCTATAGTAACTAATAAATTTTTTTGTAATTCAGATGTTTGATTATCAGTATTACCATCAAGATGAGACATAACCCTCTCTAATGGCATCACTAATGCATGTGTTTTGGATAGAATAAAGCCTAAATCATTAGTTAGCTCTTCCATCTTAAGTAAATTTTCTCCAGAATTATCTCTATAAAGATGGTAATTTATATCAACCAATGTTTCAGATCCAAATTGATCGATATAATTTTTGATTAATTTTAGATTTTTTTTTACTAAATCAATATCACCACCTGTATGTGTATTGTCATAAGCTTTTGGATAAAATCCTGATAAAGATATTTTTAGATAATCTGGTTCAGATTTTATAATTTTTTTTATTCGCTCTCCAAATTTTATTGACAGATTGCTTGAAAGAGCTACAGCAACATTTTTATCGTGAACATAATCAATTATATCACTAATATAAGGGTGCAACAAAGGTTCACCCCAACTGTAAAGGCTCAAATGAGAAACATTAGGTGAGTCCTTTATAATCTTATCAAATACTTCTTTAAATGTATCTAATTTCATTGATCCTTTTGGAACTTCTGTATCTAAAATACTATGTGGACAAGATGGACAACTTAAATTACATGACCCCAAAATATCTACTGTATAATATGGTGCTTCATTATCTAAAAAACTAAAAATTTCAATATTTTCATAATTTTGTATGTTCATATTATTCAACTGATGTGTAATTTCGTCTTCTTTCAAAGATACAGCAACTACAATAGCTAGATCGTAATTTTTAGAAATTACATCTACTAATGAACTGTTATTTAATACAGGTAATCCATGTACAAATTTATTATCAAAAGCTAGATCTGAGTCTATAAAGCCAATTACATTAATATTTTTAGTTTTAAGTTGTCTAAGCGCTCCTATACCTGTCATTCTGGCACCCCAAATTAAAACTTTTTTATTTAATAACCTGTCAAGTAAATTTTTTCTTATCATTTATTTAATTTAATATTTAAAGTTTTTAGATCCATAATTTTACCAAAAAAACATAAATATAAATGCAAATTAATCAAAATTAATTTTTTCATTTATTATAACTAAAGGTTTTTTTCTTACTTGAGAGTGTATTGCGCTTATGTACTCACCAACCACTCCTAAAAAAAATAATGTCACTCCAAAAAAGAAAAAAATTGATACAATAAGCATCGAAATACCTGGCAAAGCTTCTTTTGGAAGAAACAGCGCTACAAAAAAAGAGTAAATTGAGAAAACTACAGATGCAAATGAAATTATCATACCAACAAATAAGCAAATTCTCATTGGAAAATTTGAAAATGAAATTAATCCATTAATAGCATTATCAATCAATATATAGGGTGAACCAGTAGACTTCCCAAATTTTCTTTTTTTCCATGTGTATTCAATATATGATCTTTTAAAACCACAATTGGCAATCATCCCGCGTAAATAAGGATAATAATCATCATAAAGTTTTATAGCATCTTGCACTTTTTTATTAATTAAGCAAAATTCACCTACATTTTCTGGTATATCAATATAAGAAAATTTTTTTACCATCTTGTAATAAAATTTTCTCATGTTTTTCATTATAAAAGATTCTTCTCTAACAATTTTTTTACCATAAACTACATCATATCCATTTTGCCACTTATCAATCATTTCTGGAATTAATTCTGGTGGATCCTGAAGATCAGCAGAAATACAAATTATGGCATCACCCACGGCAGATATCGCACCATTATACAACGATTGAAATGCTCCAAAATTTCTCGAATAACTAATTACTTTTATATTTTTATCTTTCGAAGAGATATCCCTTAGTATTTGTAGAGAATTGTCTTCAGAACAATTATCTCCAAAGATATGTTCATAATCATAATCCTTTAGATCATTTTTAAATAAATCTTTTATTGTAGAATAGCAATATTCAATATTATCTTCTTCATTAAAACAAGGTGTGTAGATACTAATTTTTTTTTTATTCATAAGTTTTTACTGTTCTTTTAAAGCCGTCTTCAAGTGATGTTAAAATTTTCCAACCTAAAGATCTTATTTTTTTTGTTGAAACAGTTGTTCTATTAAAGTTCACTCTTAAAAAATTATTATTCTTTGAATATATTACTTTTAATTTTTTCTCTTTAAAGAACTTATTTACAATGAGATTTGCTAGATTTTTTATTGAAATTTCTTTTTCATTAGCAATATTAAAGGTTTCTCCAACTTTTCCTTTAGTCATCATTAATATCAAACCGCCTATGAAATCAGATATGTAGCAATAATTTCTTATTGCAGTTCCTTTTGAAGATAATATTAGATTTTTATTTTGTACAATATTAGAAATAAAATCAGCATAAGATCTTCCATCATCTAACTGAATACCGGGTCCATAAGTTATTGATGGCCTAACAATTTGTATTGGTATATTTTTTTGAGAATACCAAGCATAACATAAATTTTCCCCCATTCTTTTACTTTCTAAATAAGAGTTACTAATAAGTGTTGGATCTAAAGACCCATAAATATTCTCCGAAATAGGCCTTGCTTTATCATCAACAAAACCGTTTACACCTGTTGAGCTAAAGTAAATAAATTTATCTATTTTTTTTTTTTCTGAAAATTTTAATAAATTTATCGTGCCAAGAATATTTGGCAAAACAACATCTATAGGATTATCTCTAAAAAATTTTGGACTAGATAAACTTGCTGCATGAATTATATAATTATATTTATTTTTAAGCGTAATTTTTTTTAATAAAGAAATTTTATGTATTGATAAAAATTTTTTTGTATATCTTTTATCGTATAAATTTTTTGTTTTTTTTTTATCTCTAGTCGTACAATCAATAGTAATATTTAGTTTTTTCACTATATTTATCAAAAAAAGAATTTTTATAAAATAACTGACAATAAAACTATTTCCTCCAGTTATAAGAATTTTTTTATTTTTAATTTTATGCCAAGGTATTCTTAATTTTAAAATTCTTTCAGAATCCTCTTTTAAGACTGTCTCAAAATTATAATTCATATTATTTAAAATGATTCAATTAATTTTTTTAGCATAGTTTAAAAATTTATCATCTTTTAATGCTTTAAAGTTTATTAAAGATTTATTTTTTTTAATATGAGAAATCAAAAAACTAATTGACTTATCATAAGAATTAAATTTTATTTTAGGAAATGTTTTTAATAAAGCTGAATTATCTCCTGTACATTCTCTGCCATAACCATCCTTTAGAATCTTAATTTTCAAATCTATTTTTAAAATATCTAATATCTTTTTTGTTATAGAGATTAGATCTGTAGATTGAGTCGGTGTAACATTAAATATTTTTTTTTGGGGATTTTTTTTAATAAATAATTCTAAAATTTTTACAAAATCATCTATATATATATAATCATATATGCAATTTTGATTTATCACTATAGGCATTGAATGAATTGCCTTTGCTATTGTATTTGAGATAAATTTATACCTATAGTCTTCATATTTACCAAAAATTCCAAATAGTCTTAAATGATATAAATTATTATCTTTAGAATTTTCAATAAAATTAGATTGAATATACTTTGAAAAACTATGTGAGTCATTTGGAATAAATAATCCAAAGTAATTCTCTTTCATTTTTTTTATCCAACTATTTCTAGAGTATTCGGAGCCACTGCCTAAATTAATTAGTTTGGTTGATTTTTTTTTAAAATTTATTAAATTGAAAAAAATTCTTAAATTATACTCATTAACTTTATCATCATAAGTTTTGTTGATTTGTTGTGTCGTAGCACAATTTACAATGCAGTCGATATCTTTATTTTTAGTAAAAAATTTTTTAACTGCCAATGATTTTCTTAAATCAAGCTCTCTAAAAGCTGGAGAAATAAGTTTATATCCTTTTTTTTTAAGATATTTTTTAATATTTTTACCAATAAATCCCTCAGAACCTGTAATTAAAATTTTCATTTTATTAATTATTAAATATTTAATCTATATTAAAAAATTAATTTCTTCATTTTTATATTTAGAAAGCTTTATGATTTTTATTAATTTTATTGAAATTTACATTTTGCTCTTAAATTTACTAGCTTAAATGTATTAATCTTTATCTGTATAAATAATTACTTAATTTCCCACCTATCAGAGAGCATTTTAATTCTTTTATCATCTTCATTGAAAATTGAACCATAATAATTCTTCTTATTTTTAAGCCATAGTAATTCAAAACTTACAGCATCTAACATTCCATCTTTTAAGTTTGGAGCAGTCAGTGACTGATCTGAAAAAATAATTTTTCTTGTTTCAAATCTATCTAATTTAATTTCTTTAATTTGCTGCATAATATTTATAGCATCAATTGACACTCCTCCACCAACAACTAAATTTAGGTTATTATCTTTTGCAATTTTAGCTACATCAATTATATCTTTTGTTAATTGCTCATTATCATTTATACTTTCTCTAAGCATTCCACAGGAAAGTGTATAATCAACTCTTCCAAAAACCCATCCATTGATTCTATCGGTCTCATTGTATGATTTATTCAAATCTACCATCTTTAATAGATTATCTTTAGATGTTTTTGTCTCTATGTTAGTTAAAAACTCAACAGACTTCTTTTCCTCCTCATCAAATACTTTATTTTTTGCTTCAATATATTTTTTAAGTGCGTATTCAGTCTCCACCATTGGTGCAATTATATAATCAGTTCCAAGCTGCTTACATTCCATCATATCTTTCATGGCCTCACAGCCACCAATTTTAATACCTAATTTTAGATTACATTTTCGAACCAATTCTATTAATCTCATTAATTCGTCAATTCTTGTACCTTCAGCTTCAAATTCAGCTTTAACACCAACTACTCCATAATCATCTCTTAAAGATTTAAGAATATCAAACATTCTTTTTTCTAATAAATTCATTATATTTGTTTATTTCCCAAGATTAGATTTTTTCCAATCATTGAATATTTTATCATCAAAAATAAGTCCACTATTATTTTTGTACCAATTATACAATTTATTAATAGAGTCTGTAATTTTGGTGTAATTGAAATCACCAAATTCATCTACAAATTTTGAATTATCTCCTGAATATTCTGGATTAAGGCCTTCATTTAAAACTTTAACCTTATTTCCATTATAATCTATATTATTTATAATATTTGCTATTGTGACAAAATCAATTGTTTGTCCTGTACATAGATTATAAGTATTTTCTAAAGGTTTTTCTTTTATAAATTTTTCTAAAATATTACAAAAATCTTCAACATACATATAATCAAAAAAAGAATTTTTATTTATAGTAACTTTATCTCCACAAATTTTTTTACAAATATTATTTGATATAAGTCTTCTTCTATAATCTTCATACTTACCAAAAATTCCAAAAAGTCTTAGATTAAAAATATTTTTATTTTTTTCAATTATATCTTTAGCTATTATATATTTAGAATAACCATAAATATCTTCTTTTTGTGGTATAGACTTTCCAAAATATGACTCATTCATTCTAGGAATGTATTTTCTTTTGTCATATTCAGCTCCTGATCCAATGCATAATAATTTTCCAAAATATTTAGAAGAACCCTCGATATTAAAGTACATGTCTAAATTTTGATCTACTGACTCTAAAGTTACAGCGCTATGAATAACAATATCAAATTTATTGTTAATAAGATAATTTTTAACCAAATCTTTATCTAATAAATTTAACTCATCACGTTTAGGAGTTAATGTATTGTAATTCTTTTTTAAAAAAAAATCTTTTAGATTTCCGCCAATAAAACCATTAGAGCCTGTTATTAAAATTTTCAATATTTAAATTTAAGTTGATAGTTTAGCTAACAATTCATCTGAATGGCTATCTAAATTTTCATCACAACATACCATAGGAGCAGAACAATCTTTGCAAAAATTTATTTGATCTCTATTTCCTTTAAGCATTTCTATTTGTAAATTTTTTAAACTCTCTCCATCCCAGACTTCTTTTGGAGTATTTTTATTGATATCTCCTATAGAAACCTCTCTTGGCCAATCAAGAGTGCATGGGCTAACTATTCCGTCATGATTTATATGTAGATACATAAATACAAATGGACAAATCTTTTTATAATTAACAGTTTTTTGATCATACATACCTGTATGCTCTAAATCATTTTGTTTATCTTTTTGAGTCTCTGCCCACTGGGGTACTATTTTTTCGATATAAACTTCATCTGCTATATTGCCAAAAGTTTTATAAAATAAATTTTTTTCATTATCAGTTAATGAAAAAACAGTTTTCCCATTAAGTTCTGAAGCATTATTTACAATTTTTATATAAATAACTAAGTCACCTTTCTTTCTACTATATTCGTATAAGTCTGTAATATTGGCAACAAAATTATCCCAATTAATTTTTGCCTTAGCAACTTTTAAATATCTATCCTCAGATAAACCTTCTAAAGATATATTAATTCTCTGCAAACCTGAATCTACAAGTTGCTTATTTAATTCAGGATTAAGCTTAGAGCCATTTGTAAAAACCTCAACAATATCAGCAACACCTGACTTTCGAGCATAGTCAATCAAAAAAGGTAAATCTTTATGCATTGTAGGTTCTCCATGATTGCCTATCTTAATTTTTTTAATTTTTTCTGGAAAATCATGTAATTCATCTACTGTTTTTTTAAATAATTCTTTGGACATCATGCCATGAGGAAAATTTTTACCTTTTTTACCTAAAGTGTCAGCTTGAAAACAAAAACTACACTTAAAATTACAATAACTGCAAACATCTATGTGTACTGAAAATGGAGTTCTTAAAGGAGCTGCATCTTCTAATTTAATTTTGTTTGAAGAGTAAATTCTTGGTTGAATTTTAGCCTTAATTTCATCTTTGTCGGTGATATTATTAGTCATTGAGTTTTTTTAACAAAGAGAGTTTTTAATTACAACTAATTAATAAATTTAATTTTATTATTAATTAGTTTTGCTAACTTATAAGAAACTTTTTGTCTTAATAATTTGTTAATTACTTCATCGGGATAAATTCCAGGCAACATTACAATTAATAAATCAATATTTTGATTATCTAAATTTTGTGGAGAAACTATTTTTGTAAAATTTATTGGAGAAAATTTATTCTGTTTAAACTTTGCAGAATCCACAATAAAAAAAATATTTTTGAGTTGAGCTAGGGCCAAAAGAGCTAAAGTTCTGTGGCCAGCACCCCATATAGCAATTTTCTTATTTTTTTTCTTATAATCTGAAGAAATATTCTTTAAATGTTTAATAAGTTTTTCAACTTCAGCGTAATCATTTTTTAAATTTAGAGTTTTTGGCTTAAATTTTTTTATTTTTAATTTATAATCTATTTTTTTTACCATAATAAAAATATCATTTTTATTATTAATAAATTTGCATTCTAATATTTTAAAATTATGTTTTTCAAATAAATAACAAATAGTATTTTTGGTAAAGTATGAAAGATGATCTGCAACAAATTCATAAAGACTTTTAGTTTTAATTAAATAATCTAAATTTGGAACAGTTACTATCCCAACACCATTATCTTTTAAGTTTTCTCTTATTTTATTTAAAAATAAATTAATATTTGGAATATGTTCAATAAAGTTATAGCAAATAAAAGCGTCGTAAGGAGAACTTTTCAGCTCATTTAGATCATTTAAATAACCTTGAATAATATTTCTTTTATTATTTTTGCCTATTGCAACTGATTGTTTCGAATACTCTAGTCCATAAGCTTTCATTCCAGTAGCATTTATGATGTCAAGCATAGCTCCTGAACCACAACCAAGCTCTATAACTTTTTTTGATTTAAGTTTAAATTTTCTGCAAAAATTTTTCATCTGTTCTAGTCTTTGAGTTTTTGTGCTACCTGATATGGATGTAGCAGTAATTACACTTTTATAATAATTGACAGGTTTTATGTCTAATTGAACAAGACTACATTTGGCACATTGTAAAATCTGGAGGTTTAAAAATTTATCTTTTTTATTTATTTCATTTTTTGTTAAAAAATGTTGGGCAGCTATAGGCATATGATTCAATTTTAAAATTGGTAATTTTTTAATTTGATTTTCACAAAGTCTGCAATAAGACAGACTTTTTAATTTTCTACTTTTCATTAAGCTTATTTAAAATTTTCTTTTGAATATCTTTGTTTAAAAAGGGATACATATTTTCTAGACTTGGAGTAAAAATTTTTTCTCCAATTTGTTTTGATTTAAGTTTTGGTTCAAATTGCTGAATTAAATCAACATCTACATTAATTAACATTGGACCATAATCGTTATTTATAATTTTTGTAAGTTTTTTTTCCCAATTTTTAAATTCTAAATTGATAGACTTAATTCCAAACGATTTTGCGACACTTACAAAATTAGGAAAAGTTAAACCTGATTTAGAAGAAGATCCATGTTCTTTATTAAAAAAATTTTTTTGTGTCTGTTTTATAGATAAATAACCATCATTATTAATTACAAAAATTAATATATTTAAATTTAAACTTTTTATAGTTTGTAGCTCTTGAATATTCATCATAATACTTCCATCACCAGCTAAACAAATAATTCTTCTATCTGGTTTTGAGATAGCTGCCCCGATTGCAGCAGGTAGATCATAGCCCATAGACGCTGAACCTGAATTCGCAATATATTTAATACCTTTATTCAAATATCCAACTTGCTGTGGTACAACTGTAGCAGCGCCATCTCCAGCTACAATTATTTCTTTGTTTTTTAAAATTTTAAAAAGAGAAATTATAAAGTGATAAACATTAATCTTATTACCATATATTTTATAATCCTTTATTTTTGGAGTGAGTTTATTTTTAACATAATCACACCACTCAAGCCATTTTTTCCATTTTAATTCATTCTTCTTATTTAAAACTTTAAAATTTTGTTTTTTAATATATTTAAATAAATCTATTAGATTACAAGTAATAATCTCATCATACTTAACTAAGCTTTTTTTTTGTTCTAAAATATCTATATCAATAGAAATCTTTTTTGCATTCTTTGCAAAATCAACCCAATTATAACTTGTTTGTCTAATGCTTAATCTTGAACCTAAAATAATTAAAGTATCACAATACTGAACAATATAATTTCCTACTCTATTTCCTATAGACCCTTGTCTCCCATAATAATATCTATCATAATTTGGATAAGCATCTAAAGACCATGATGAAACTACAGGTATTTTATACTTTTTAATAAAGTTAATTAATTCTTTATTTGATTTAGATATATTTACACCACTTCCAACCAAAACTACAGGTCTTGTAGATTTTTCAATATATCTTTTTATAATTTGAAATTTATTTTTCAAAATTTTTCACTTTGTATGTCTATTGGAATATCAATCCAAATTGGTCCTGGTCTACCCTCAATAGATAATTCTAAAAATTTATTTAAATTTTTTACCAAATTTTGCTTACTCGTAACAATTAATGATGCTTTTGTAATTTTTTTTACCATCGAAATAATATCATTTTCTTGATCTCCTAGTTGCCTTAATTTTTTAGCTTTTTTAAAAAACATATTGGTTTCTCTTTTTACTTGACCAGATATAATAACCATAGGAACAGAGTCTGTATAAGCTCCGAACACACCATTAAGGGCATTTATACCACCTGGACCAGTTGTTACACATACTAGTGCAGGTTTATTTTTAATTCGAGAATAAGCTTCTGCTGCCATTGCGCATGATTGTTCATGGTGCATATAAATCTTCTTTATTTTTTTTGAATTACCTATAGCATTATTTAAAAACATAGATCCTCCACCAGTGACACAAAATGAGGTATCAATTTTAAATTTTTCTAATTGTAAAACTATGTATTGAGAAACATTCATTTTTAAGTATTAACTTGATGATTATTAACAACTTAAAAAATATAATCAAAACCTATATTTGTTGATAAGCTTTATTTTTTTTACTATTTGAACCAATAGATTATAAGATTATTTGAATAAAAATTTAATTTTTATTGAAAAAATCAAATTATTTACTATACACCACGGTATGCCCTTGTAGCTCAGCTGGTAGAGCAATTGATTTGTAATCAATAGGTCCGCGGTTCGAATCCGTGCGGGGGCACCACTAACTAGTCTCTTTTCTAATTTGTTCAATTTTAATTTTTTTTTGAAGACTTCTATTGTTGTCATACAAGAGATTAAATTTAATTTTTTTATTAGTTTTAATTGAAATATATTTGACATTTCTTACTTCAAAATTATCAGCAACAGCACTGATTGGTCTTTTTTTTAGATTTAAATTCTTTATTATTATTTTTGATCTATCTCCGACAACTTTCCCTTTCCATCTTCTTGGTCGAAAAGCGCTAATTGGACTGATTGATAATTTTTTGGAATCTAAACTTAAAATTGGACCATGTACTGATAAGTTATATGCTGTGCTACCAGCTGGTGATGACACAAGAACACCGTCTGATACCAATCTTTTAATAATTGTTTTACTCCCGTTTAAGATTGATAATGAAGCCGCCTGTCTACTTTGTCTTAAAATAGACACTTCATTAATAGCAATTGATTTTTTAGTTAAATT
>Ga0187833_10005978_pt1 | contig 11377 bp, 11 predicted proteins | sample ETNtaG_37_FD_167968 | JGI IMG/M metagenome (GOLD analysis project Ga0187833, IMG submission 167968) | Marine microbial and viral communities from oxygen minimum zone, Eastern Pacific Ocean - ETNP2014_SV_400_PacBio MetaG (Illumina Assembly) | ecosystem: Environmental > Aquatic > Marine > Hypoxic... | reverse complement strand
CAATAAAAGAGTTAGAAAGCAATGATATAAAGTATGAAGAAGTTTCACTGCCAATAACGACAAAGCACAGCCTTGCAGCATATTATTTGATAGCAACAGCAGAAGCATCAACTAATTTAGCAAAGTATTGCGGAATGAGGTATGGTGTTTCTGATAAGCTGGAAGGAAGTTTTAATGAATATTTTACTAAGGTAAGAAGCCCTAATTTTGGAGAAGAGGCAAAGAGAAGGATTGTAATTGGAACGTTTGCAAGGATGGCTGGCTTTAGGGATGCTTATTATATCAAAGCAACAAAGGTAAGGACATTGATTATCAATGAGTATAAAAAAATGTTCAAGAAGTTTGATGTTTTGATAAGTCCAACTGTTCCTATGCTGCCCCCAAAATTCAAGGAGATAGAAAAATTAAGCTTATTGCAGAATTATATGATAGATATCTTGACAGTAGGTCCAAATTTGGCTGGGCTGCCGCATATGAATGTTCCAATTGGTTTTGAAAAAAAGCTGCCAGTTGGCATGATGCTGATAGGGAATCATCTGGATGAAGGTAAGTTGATACAGGTGGGGAGTAGTATGAAAAAGAGGTGAATAAATATGTGCGAATGTAAAAAATGTACAGAATGTGGGGCGTCTTTGAGCGGCTTTACTGGTATGATTGGGAGGATAGTTGGCCTGAAGGAGTCAAAAAAATATAAAGGCATATGCACTAAGTGCGAAGATAATTTTGCAAAGAAGAAAAAGCCTACAAAAAAAGCAGCTAAAGCTAAAAAGAAAAAATAAGATATAGTGAATATGAAGTTTAAAAGCGAAATAGTCATAGGACTTGAGGTACATATTCAGCTAGATAGTGATACGAAGTTGTTTTGTAGTTGTCCAACAAAAGGCAGTGAAGAGCCAAATACAAGGGTTTGTGTTACTTGTTTAGGCATGCCTGGCTCTAAACCAGTGCTTAACAAAAAGGCAATTGAATATGCACTAAGGCTGGCTTTAGGAACTGATTCTAAGATAACCAAAGAGCTTATTTTTTCGAGAAAATCTTATTTCTATCCAGACATGAGTAAGAACTATCAAATCAGCCAGTATGAGATTCCATTGGCAACAAGAGGGAAACTGAAGCTGAAGTCAGGGAAAGAGGTTAATTTGGTAAGAATACATCTGGAAGAAGACCCTGCTTCTTTAGTGCATCCTGGCTCTATGCAGCAAAGTCCTTATGTTCTGGTGGATTATAACAGAAGCGGGAATCCTTTGCTCGAAATAGTTACAGAACCAGAGCTTACAAGCCCTGAAGAAGCTCGTGACTTTATGAAGCAGTTAATCACAGTGCTTCAATATCTAGAGATATTCGATATCGACAATGGAATCATAAAAGCAGATGCTAATATTTCTATAAAAGAAAGTGGATATATACGAAGCGAAGTAAAGAACGTGACTGGCTTTAAGGAAATAGAACGCGCTTTAAGGTATGAGGTAGAAAGGCAGAAACAGGAAGTAAAGACAAAGAAGCTGAAGATGGAGACCAGGGCATGGGATTCAGACAGAGGAGTTACTTTTTCTTTAAGAAGCAAGGAGACAGAAGAGGATTATGGTTATATTATTGATAGTGATTTAGTAAGAATAGAGTTGGCAGAAGAGATTGTCAGTAAGATAAAAAAAGAGATGCCAGAGTTGGCTGCAGACAAGATCGGAAAGTTTGTAGATAAACATAAGATAAAAAAAGAAGATGCAGAAATCATAAGCCAGGAAAGAGAGCTTGCAGAGCTGTTTGAGAGAGTGGCAGTAGAGATCGATCCGATTTTAGCTGCAAAATGGTTAAGGCGCGAATTAATGAGGGTTTTGAATTATAATAAAAAAACACTGAAAGATATTAAATTAGATGAGAAGAATCTGATAACTTTACTGAAATTGATAGAAACAAAGAAAATCACAGAAAAAACAGGACAAAGGCTTATGGAGAAATTGATAGAAAAGCCATTTGATGTAAATGATTATGTCAAGAAAGAAGGTTTGGGTTTAGTTTCTGATAAGAAAGAGATTGAGAAGTTCTGCAAAGAAGCAATCAAAGAAAATCCAAAAGCAGTTGAAGATTATAAAAGCGGAGAAGAGAAAGCGCTTAATTTTGTTGTTGGACAGGTTATGGGGAAATCAAGAGGCAAAGCAAAGCCGGATATTGTGAAGGAGATAATTCTTAAGAATATTTAGACATTCAACAACAGCATTCCTATCTCTTCCTTAACTCTTTTTTCAAAATCAACAACACGTTCTCCTTCTTTTTTTTCTGTTGTAAGGGAATTCATCAGGTTTTTAATCAGCTGTTCTTCTTTTTCTGTTGTCATGTTCTCAACCTTAATCTGGCCTAAGTGCTCTTTAATCAATGATTCTTCAACTTCTTTAACAGAGCCTGCCTGGACTTTTATCTCTTCAAACTCTTTTGTTGTTAACGCGTTTGTGTTTTTCATTACGAAATAGGCTGATTTGCCGTAGATCAGTTCAAAGACGTTCTTAAGGTCAATGTCAGATGGCTTTCCTGAAACTAAGGTTCCTTCAAGTCTTATTGTGACTATTGTGTCATTGAATTCCTTATTTTTTATTTCTTTCAGAACATCTTCCTTGACCTGCTCTGGAGTTTTATTTTCGCAATTAATCTTTATTGAGAAGGTGTTGTAGATTTGGATTGGGTGCCACTCTGCTTTATTATCTTCGACAATATAAAAACCACCATTGCCTAGTTCTTCTAGCTCCTTGAAATTGTTTGGAAACAAAGGCCCTGGATATGTTATCAATCCATAATCCTTTTCTTCTTTGTTGAAAACATAGTGCGGATGGCCACCAGCATAGTAGTTGAAGTTTTTTGGAAGCAAGGATAACGGATGAGATTCAGTTTTCTCTAAACTTTTTGGCTTTAGCTCTGTTATTGCAGAATGAAACATGAAGATTTTGTAGCCTTCTTCTTTTTCAAGATGCTCTGTTATCAGGTTTTCATAATAGCTCTTTTCTAAACTTCCCTTTTTCCCAAGCATTCCTGTGATTTTAGCTCCTGTTTTTCTATCAACTGTAAAATTTAATTTAATTTTTTCGTTAACAATGTCTCCTTTTGTAACGTTTACTATCAATCCAGCGCTTTCTAAAACATCAAGCATTGTTTTTCCAGAAGGAGAGAAATCATGGGAGCCAGCTATCATATAAACAGGCACATCTTTGTCCTTTAATTCTTTTAGTTTTTCTACTGTCATCTTTAATCTGTCAATAGAAGGCAGTGATGTGTTGAATAAGTCTCCTGCAATTAAGATAAAGTCAACTTGCTTTTCTATGCATGTGTCTATTGCTTTTACAAATGCATCTGTACTTATGTCTCTTAGTTTTGGGTCTCTCCAACTTCCTATGTGGCAATCAGCTAAATGGGCGAATTTCATTTTTAGTTTTTTTTATCAATACGGTTTAATTTTTAACTATCATACGTTTTTATTATCATTAACTAAACTTTTTAAATTTTAACTATCAATAATCTCTTTTTATCAATAAATTAAATTTTTTTATTTTTTATTAGGGGAGAATAGACACACATTGCTCTTGCTTCTGTCAGCAATGTTCTCCACCCTCTTGCACTTCTGTATTTCGAAGGAGCTACAATCCGCACCTTGTATAACATTTTTTATAGGGTGGGTGGAGGGCATTGTGCTGCACATAGAGTGAAATTGATGTGTACCCTCCCTAATTATTTATTTTAGTGTTTATTGATTTTATTTTTCGTAATGGTAGTTTTTCTTTTTTATTTATTTATCAGTTATTTTTCCGTATTGATTAGTTTTTTATTAATTAATTCCACTAAAATCTTTCTTAATATTTTCTTTTCCCTTTAAACTTTCTTTAACAATATTCTCAAAAAATGGAATTTTAATTGGAGTTGCGAATCTTGCAAAGTTAGAGGTAATGATAGCTTCTCCGGTATCTAATGAAGCAATGTTTCTGTCGTCTTCTGACAGATCCTGGGAAGCTGAATCAATAATGGCCTGTCGTTCTGGTTTCATCTCTGTGCCTAGGATTATTTTTGTGTTCATATTTGCAAGTATCTCTCTTGGGATTAAGGAAGGCAATTGGGTTATTGCAGTTAAACCTACTCTGAACTTACGCCCTTCTCTTGCTATGGTTGAGAAGATGTTTGGGCCTTTCTCTAAAATCTCTTTTCCCAAAACCCTTGGTGCTTCTTCTAAAACAACAGACACAACAGGCTTATTATTTAGTTCACCAGCTGTTTTGTAGTATTTGTACTTGTTAAACACTTCTGTTGTGATTAGGCTGCCAACTAACAGCTCAACGGCACCTGAGAAATTTGATGTGTCAATAACAACTGTTTTTGCAGATTCTAGTTCAGAGCAGATATCGCTTATTGTTGATTCTCCGGCATTAAGGCAAAAGACTCCGTTGCATGACAGTTGGTTGTTTGCAAACTCCATATCAAGCAGATTAAGAAGTTGTCTTCTTATTACTGCTAAAGTTTCTTCCCTGAAGAATTGTTTCCCGTCTTTTTCTTCTGTCAATGGCTTTTCTAAAATAACTGCGTCTATCCATTCATTGCCAAACTTTTTGTAATATAGGGCTAAAGCCTGCTTTTGAGGGTCTGAGAAATCAGCAACTCCATTGAAATGCTGCGGCTTGATTAAATTTAAATTAATCTTTAGTGTTTTGCATCCTGCTGGAGGATTTTTTGGAGTATAGTAAACTAATTTTTCTTTTTTCTCATGGTCTTTAAGCCCTATTTTGTTTCTTCCATAATATTCATCGTGAGGGTCTAACACTAAGATTCCACAGTAGTCTTTGTCCAACGAACTCCATAAGATATTGCTGATTAGAACGCTTTTTCCTCTGCCTGTTGTTCCTGGAACTAGGATATGGTGCGCAAAGACCTTTTCTCCATCTAAACATATGTCAACATCAAGTATTTTTGAGCCAGACCTTAGGTTACCTATGAACAATGGATTTTTTGGTTTTGTCAGAAAGCTTAAATCATCTTTTGTGATTTCCCTTACTTCAGAGAAGAAGTTCGGTAAACTTTTGCACACTATTGCATTATTGTCCCTTACTGTTATTAAGTTCTTCATCCTTGCTAAATTGTAGTTTCTTAGTTTGGCATCCATCATCTCCATATCAGCGTTTTCTTCAAGCTTCATTCCGGAGATTAATTCCAAGTTTAACTGAGAAATCTGCGAACCGTAAATTAAATCAAAAACTTGGAGCAGAATCTTTCCTTCATTTGTATCTGTTATTAACAATTCTCCTAGCTCTATCTTCTGCTCTGACTTTTCCCTTACAAGAATCCTGCCATACTCCCCACTTAACACCTGGCCTTTTGTCATCTGGCTTTTGAGAATATTGGGCTATTTAAAATTTTTATGGTAAAGACCACAACCCACTGGACATTTGCCCGCGTGAGGTATTTAAATGGAGTTTTCTATCGAATTTAATATGAAATTTGATTTATCAAGAGTTGAATTTACTAAACTTGATATAAGGAGAAAAATAAAAATACCTTCTTATTTAGATGAAAATCTTGCTCATTATCTAGGTATACATATTGGTGATGGACATTTGTATAAAAAACCAGGGGATTATCGTATGTTTTATGATGGTCATTATATTAATGAATATTCATGGTATAACGATTATTTATCAAAATTGATACTTAATCTCTTTAACAGAAAAGTAAATGCTAGAAAAGGTCATAACACAATCCAGATAGCTTTCTCATCCAAAGCCATTCATTCATTCATTCTTAAGTAAGGTATGTGGACTACCAGTAGGTCCAAAAATAAATTGTGATATTCCTAAAATAGTTAAAGAATCTCAAATTAATATAAAACGTGCTTTTTTAAGAGGTATTGCAGATACTGATTTATCACTTACTTTTAAAAAAGGGGCTAAATCTATTCATTGTTACCCTAGAATAGAAGGAGGTACACCAAATAGAAAACTTAGAGACTCAATAATTGAAATATTAAAATCAATGGGATTTAACTTCTATTCAAGTTATAGATTAAAAAGAAGAGGGGATAAGTGGCATCCATCATACTATTTCCAGATTAATGGGGTAAAAGCAGTAGAGAAATGGATGAAAGAAATAGGTTTCACAAGTCATAACCAACTAACTAAATGGAAAGTATGGAAGAAATTTGGTTTTTTACCACCGTATACAAACATAAATGAAAGAATTGCACTGTTAAATAATATACAATAAATTTGGATTTAAAAAAAGAAGGCGCCCCTGATCAGACTCGAACTGATGGCCTCGTGATCTCCATAAAAATATAACAGTCACGCGCTCTACCTATTGCTCCGTGATTAAACACGTCTAAGCTACAGGGGCATAAACCAAGAAGTTCAAAGTCTATTTATATAATTTTCGTCTTCTGATAGCTATTGCAATAACAATGCCAACTATAACAACAAGTAAACTTATATTTATCCACATTTTGTAGTTAGGGCCTTCTATCTCTTTTACATCTATGTTGATGATCCGGACATAATCAGGGTCATATATCTTTATGCTCTCTGCTTTATTAAAATAAGGCAGCACTATGGCAAAGTTTGTTTTATCTACTTTTACTACGCCTCCTGAGATCTTTCCGGTATTTAGGTCGCTTAGATCAACAAATCTTTCTAAAGGGACATTAAACTTGAATGCATATAGTTCACTTCCGTCTTTGGAAAGAATCCTTCCGCTATAATCTCCACTCATTAAATTCCTGTCAGGGCTGTAGCCAAACTTGACCATCTTGTCATGGAAGAATAATTGGCCATTTTCATATCTAAAAGCAACTACATAGACCTTATTGCTCTCTGCAAAAACCATTCCTGCCAAAAGGATGAAAAACAGCAGGAAAAGGATTCTCCTCATCTTGTCCCTCCGTAAGCATCTAGTTTTTCCATTATAATCTGCTCATTAACAGGACCAAAGTAATTCTGGTTAAGGTTTCTCATTATTGAGTTGTCTGTTGGCCTGAAATAATCGCTTAAAGAACAGCCTTCAAAGCATCCAGGCACATTATTCAATTCTTCACATCCAGCTGAATCACAGTTAGGGTAATCCTCTTCCATGAAATCAACTGCATCATAGTAATCATCATCAACATATTCGTCTGCTAACTTTCCAAATATATGGCCGAACTCATGCATCACTACATTGGGGTTATCTGCTGTATTTATCTGTTGAACATTGCTGAAAGCGCTTGACCTTATCGGACTGAAAAGGTTAGCTATCCAGTTTCTTTCTGCAAGAACTATTGTGTAATCATTTGGACAGTTTGATGCTAGCTGCTTGACTTTAAAATCATCGCAGTCTATCCAGTTTACAAAGCTGCAGTCTAAGTCTTCAAAAGTGTCGATAAGATAAAATGTGAATTTGTCCTGATTAGAGCTAAAAGGCTCAACACTGAGAAAAACATCATGGATATAGCCATCAACATCAGATCTGAATTGGTCTTTATCACCATAAGCATAGCCTAAGAAAACAATATCAACTTTATTGCTAGGATCTGAAACTCCATTAGCAAGAACGCAGTTAATGTCTACTCTGTTCAACTCAGCTGCGCTTACCTCTGTCTTGCCTTTTCTGCTTGTCAGTTTCAAGTTTAGTTTCCCATCAATTGGTTTCACACACAACGGATTATTACCTTCCTCTATCTCAAGATGCTCTATACCCACAGGTATGATATCATCTGGATTGAAATAAACATTATAATCTTCATAAATCTCCATCATATTGTTCAATTCAGGATTGACTAAGGTATTGTAGCCCTTTGTTTCGTCAACAAAACAAACACTTTCAACGCCTGCTGGCAAAAAGAATACCTCTTCCTTAATACTGCCTGCTCTGTTAGAAGCACTGGCTCTTTGTGCTTCAAGATTGTTTTCTAAGGTATTAACAAAACTTATCAGTTCGCCTTGATTAACAGAAGAAGTAAGCCTTGCTATCTGTGTAAAGCCAAAGTATAAGATGAAACCAGCTACAATAATTACCAGAATATAGTTAAAGATATTCTTAATCTGCCCCTTTTTCATTATATATCTTAATTTAAAAGATAATATTTAAAACCTTTGGTTTTAAAAGCCACGTTTTCTGACGAAAACTTTGTATTTAAAGTTATTGGATAAATTGTAAGATAAGACAGTCAATACGTAAGATAATCATTACGAAAAAAATCAGTAAATAAAAAAGAAAATAAATAATAATTCAAAAAAATTACCAAATTTTTAGGAAATTACAATGGCATTCATTCACTATCATAAATGATATGGATTTCTGCCATTATAATTTAACGAAAAAGGTATAATGATTAAAAAAAGAAAAAATATTGAAAATAAAAAAATAAAATCGTAATGATATTAAAAAAATAGTTAGTTAATGATAAAAATAATGATTATACCCTAATTTAAAAGATAATATTCAAAGTTATTGGATAAAAAGACTATCATTACGGAAAAAATTCCAATAATAAACCTGATAAATAATAAATCGGTCATTTTTCTTCCAGAAATAGGCTAAAGAAAAATAACAGCTCAAAGTTTATTCAACAGCCAAACATTTATAAACCCCTTTGCACCTTATTCTGCAATATGTTAAACAAAAAAGAATTCGATGAAATAAGGAAGGAAATAGAAAGATTTGATGAAAAAAGAGAGCAGTTAATACAAAAATCAAGAAGCATAATCCAGGTTTCTAAGCAGATAATCTACTCTGTGCACAGGGGTGAGCTGAAAAAAGCAGAAATTCTTATCAAAGAGATAAAAAAACAAAAAAAAGAGCTGGAAAAGATAGGAACAAACCTTGACACAAATATGGACAGAGTAGCTATACAGGAATATGTTGAGGCTTTGGCTTATTATGACTTTGTTAAAAACAATAAGATACCTTCAAGAGCCAGCTTAGATGTCAGTGCTGAGCACTATTTACTAGGCCTTTGCGATTTGCCTGGAGAGTTAGTAAGAAAAGCAGTTGCTCATGTCATAAACAAGAAATTCAAGGAAGCGCTTAAGATTAAGGATGTTGTCAGTGATATTTATGGAGAATTCTTAAAATTCAACTTAAGGAACTCTGAACTTAGAAAAAAGTCAGACCAGATAAAGTGGAGCTTAAAAAAGCTTGAAGATATCATATTTGATGCGAAAATCAAAGGTAGAATGAAATAGCTTAATTCTAAAAATGTTCAGCTTTAAGATAACAAAAGAAAGCAAAAAAGCTAGAACAGGTGTGGTAAAAACAGCACATGGCTCTTTTAAAACACCGATATTCATTCCAGTTGCAACATTAGCTACTGTAAGGGCTTTAGACCAAAGAGATATAGAAGAGCTGAAAGCAGAGGCAGTTTTAGCAAATACATTCCATCTCCATCTAAGGCCTGGTGAAAAGCTAATCAAGAAGCTTGGCGGATTGCACAAGTTTATGAACTGGAAAAGGCCAATAGTTACAGATTCAGGCGGTTTTCAGGCGTTTTCCTTAGGATTTGGCATGGAGCACAACATAGGAAAGATAGCTCATTTCCCTGAGAACAGGAAACATACTAAAAAAGAAGAAAAATGGGCTACTATTGATGATTCTGGCGTAACTTTCAGAAACCCAATCCATGGAATAAAGGTAAAATTAACACCTAAAAGCTCTATGCAGATACAATCTGACTTAGGCGTTGACATAATATTTGCCTTTGATGAATGCACTTCGCCTTTGTCTAACAAAGAGTATACAGCTAAAGCATTGCAAAGAACTCATAAATGGGCAGAAGAGTGTTTAAAACATTATGATAAGAAACAGGCTTTATTTGGAATAGTGCAAGGTGGGATGTATAAGGATTTAAGGATAAAAAGCGCAAGATTCATTGGAAAACTGCCATTTCATGGCTTTGGGATTGGTGGTTCTTTAGGTAAGTCAAAGCCAGACATGCATAGGATTCTGGAATGGGTAATTCCTTTATTGCCAAAAAACAAGCCAAGACATTTATTAGGGATTGGAGCTGTTGAGGATCTGTTTAATGCTGTTGAAAGGGGCATTGATATGTTTGATTGTGTTGCTCCAACAAGATGGGCTCGCAGAGGTCATCTGTATGTAACCCCTGTTTCTGGTGGAACCAAAAAGAACAAGTTCAGGCTGAATATTGGCAACAATAGGTTTAAAGAAGACAAAAAGCCAATTGACAAAGGCTGTAATTGCTATGTTTGTAAGAATTATTCAAGAGCTTATCTGCGCCATCTGTTTGTTTCTAAGGAATTAGCATACTTTAGGTTAGCTTCCTTGCACAATCTAAACTTTTTGTTAAGGCTGATGGACAAGATAAGGGACTCAATTAATAATGATGATCTTTCTAGGTTGAAGAAAGAATGGCTTAACTAGCTCGTTTTTTCTTTATAGCCCTTGCTAAGTACAAGAACGGAGTATCGCAAACAGCCACTATAAGCTTCATTACATAGCTGGTAATGAATATCTGCCAGATAATATCCCATGAAAACACCTGGTTCCAGCCAAATATGCCAAAAAATCCAACAAAAGCTATCAAAGTGAAGACAATATTGTCCATCAGCTGGCTGACCATTGTTGAAAGATTGTTCCTAAACCACAGGTATTTTCCTTTGAAAATCCTTTTCCAGAAGTTAAATGCCCAAACATCATGGAGCTGCGATATCAGATAAGCAGTTAAGCTTGCAACAGCAATTCTAGGCAATAATCCAAATATCTGCTCTAAAGCAGGACTCATTGCATCTGATTCATGCGGAACAAATAACAAGCTGATCTGCATAATTGCTGTTACTGCTATTAATATATAGAAGCCAATAAGTACTCCTTTTCTTGCTGCCTTTTTTCCATGATTCTCTGATAATATGTCTGTTGCCAGGAATGTAGTTCCATAGATAATATTCCCTAAAGCAGTTACTAAGCCAAAAACGCTTATTGTTTTCATAACCTGTATATTAGCTATTATGATGGCCATGCCTATCCATGCGTACAATCCATTTTTGCCAAAATAAGCATAGATGAATATGATAAAGACAAAATTAACCAGCATTAGTATGAGCCATAACCATTCATTTACCATAGAAAAAAGCTAATCTTGCTTAGTATTTAATGGTTATTGTGTCAAAAATCAAAGATTAATTGGAAATGTTCTATTTCCAATTTGCTCAGAAATGTTAAAACATTTCCGACATTTGAGCATTCTCAGAAATCTAAAAATTCAAAAGAATTTTTAGGTCATAAAAAATCCATTGGATTTTTTATATGTCGGGAATATACCACTGGTCTATTGACCAGTGGACGAAGTCCACAATCATATATTGGAAGGTGATATATTCCTGAGCATGCTCAAGAACCACTGGTCCATCCAATTGAGATGACGCTC
>Ga0187833_10005976_pt1 | contig 11377 bp, 11 predicted proteins | sample ETNtaG_37_FD_167968 | JGI IMG/M metagenome (GOLD analysis project Ga0187833, IMG submission 167968) | Marine microbial and viral communities from oxygen minimum zone, Eastern Pacific Ocean - ETNP2014_SV_400_PacBio MetaG (Illumina Assembly) | ecosystem: Environmental > Aquatic > Marine > Hypoxic... | reverse complement strand
ACGGGATCGGGACCGCACAAAGGTTTGTTGGTGTCTTGGTACGTATGGGTGCACTCGCTCCACCCGCTGGAACCGCACCGCGTGTATCTCCCGTAATAACATGTGTCGCCCGAGGCGATGGGATTGCAGACCGGTTTTATTAAATCGGAGGAGTGGGAGCATTGGGACCAGCCAGATGATGTGCAGGAGGTGGTGCCGCCATAGTCACAGGTATCACCTATCTCTCTGGGGCTGCAGTCGGGCTTCGTCGTGTCGCTCTGGTAATTACATGACGCCCACCCGCTCTCCGTGCAGTCCGTCTCCCCCGAATAGCGGCAGGTATCACCGTCCGGTTGAGGTCCGCAATCGGGCTTGTTGGTATCCTGGTACGCGAAGGAACACGCCTCCCAACCTGTTGACATGCAGGACGTGCTCCCGCCATACTTGCAGAGACGGTCACTGGCCGCAGCCGAGCAATCGGGCTTCGATCCCATCTGATAGTTGCAGTCCGACCATCCTCCAGCCTGGCACTGGGGATTGGCCGTGTGGTAGCAGGAGTTCCCATCGGGGTAATTGTCGCATGTGGGCCGGGTCTCGCTCTCGAAAGAGCAGCTGGACCATCCCGACGCCGTGCAGTCGCTGGATCCCGAGTGCTTGCAGATGCTACCATCTATATAGGATCCACAGGAAGGCTTGGTCCCGGTCTGGTAGCTGCACTCCCATCCTGAGGCAGTGCACTGTGCCGTGCCTGAATGGTAGCATGTGTTCCCGTTCGCGTAATTTCCGCAAGCGGGCTTTGTCTCGGTCTGGTAGCTGCACTCCCATCCTGAGGCGGTGCACTGCGCCGTGCCCGAATGGTAACATGTGTTCCCGTTCGCGTAGTTACCACATGCGGGCTTTGTCTCGGTCTGGTAGCTGCATTCCCAACCTGTCGCCTTGCACAGTGATGTTCCGGAGTGATAGCATGTGTTCCCGTTCGCGTAATTTCCGCAGGCGGGCTTTGTCTCGGTCTGGAACGCACAGGTCGACCATCCCGTCGCCGAGCACTGGGTCGATCCCGAGTGGTAGCATGTGTTCCCGTTGGCATAGTTCGTGCATGCGGGCTTGCTGTCGCTCTGGAACTCACATGTCGACCATCCCGATGCGGTGCATCCGGTCGTACCGGAATGATAGCATGTGTTCCCGTCCGGGTACTGGGTACATGCCGGTTTCGAGGTGCTCTGATAGGAACATTCCCAACCGCCGGCGGTACACTGCGCGCTGCCCGAGTAATAGCAGATGTTCCCGTCCGCGTACAAGCCGCACGCGGGCTGGTTCGCATCCTGATACGAGTAGGAGCAGGTCGACCAGCCGGTGGACGTGCACGATGTGCTCCCACCGTACTTACAGGTAGTGCCACTGATGGTCTGAGAGCATGAGGGCTTGGAATTCCGGTAGCTGAAGCAGCATTTCGGATATTGATAGTACCCGCTGTAATAGCAGTAACTGCCACTTGTCTTGGGCAGGCAGCTCGTGGTAGATGTGCTGAAGCACCAGGCACTCCAGCCGAGGCTCATGACAAGGACCATTACCAGCAACAGGGTGCGTCGGTGGGCACCTATCATTCCACAAACCTACCTCTAACTACCAATCCAAGATTTTGAGTTCTTGTTTTATTAAGCTTGGGAAATGTCGCCGAGTCCGAGCTCTGGCTCAACCGGAAAGTGCCTTGCCCACCCGCATTACTGGACCTATGGCATCAGTAGTCTGCGGAAGGAGAACTTCTGGCCGAACATGTTGAAGTAGACACGGTCCGGAGCGTACCGGTGCTTGGTCCACTTCAGGAAGTGCATGAAGAATGTCGGGCCGAACCAGTTGCCAGCGAAGCCGACCATGTAGTTCTTGATCTTGTCCAGCTTCACGATGGCGTAGATGTCGCGGTTGAGGTAGTCCAGACCGGGGTGCTTGACCTGCATGGTGCCCCCGAAGTAATTGACGAGGGGCTCAGGGAAGCCCTTTGTGATGAGGACGTCGAACGTGTTGGGCCCATGCTCGTCAGCGTCATACTGGAACTGGACCTTGAGCACGCTGTGCTCATCCGGGCTGAAGTCCGATACCTCACGGGGAGCGCGTTCTTTGCACGTCATCTGGAGGGAGAGCTCCATCTTCGAGCATTGGCACAGTTCCGCCAGGGTGCCGTCGTCGAGATTGCGCCTGTAGAGGTTCATCTCTGCACCGTAGGGATTGAAGTAGGTGAGCGTCAGGTGATCGGGAGGATTGAAGTCGAGATTCTTGGAGACATCACCCATAAGCGCATTGGAGATATTGCGGATAAGGTCCATAACCTTGGTCTTGGTATGCTGGTCCACGTTCCCGCAACCCAGGGTGAGATGATAGGTTATAGCTCCCATCAACGGAATATGACACGCTCCGAGTTTAACTATTTTTCGGTAGTGTCGCCTTTTCACTCGACGACCCTCCTCACAGCCTCCGACAACCTTAAATAAGAGGGAATGCCGCCACAAAGTCGGATGGGTTCCAAGCAAAAGCTCGCCAAGCTCATGGCGGGGGAGATCGTGCTCTCTGAGCAACCGGGCTCTACTATCAGGAAGTGGAGGGAGCAGTTCAAGATTTCGCAGAAGGAGCTAGCAGAGAACCTCAAGGTCTCATCTTCAGTGATTAGCGACTATGAGGGAGGACGGAGGAAGTCGCCCGGTATCAATGTTATTCATCGCATCATTGACACATTGATCGCCGTGGACGAGGAGCGTGGTAGTCCTATGATCACGAGGTTCGGTTCGCTCCTCACGGGGGAGAGCTGGGGCGAGATCGTGCACGATATCCGGGAGCTGATGACGCCGATCAATGCCATGGACTTCTGTGATAAGCTCAAAGCGGATGTCATCGCTTGCGAGGAGCTCATCGATCGTGAGCTCTACGGATACACCGTGGTGGACAGCCTCAAGGCGATCCTTGAGTTCTCGCCCTTGGAACTCGCCCGTATCTACGGTTCCACCACCCAGCGAGCCGTCGTGTTCTCCCGCGTTTCTACGGGGCGTTCCCCCATGGTGGCCATCCGCGTGACGAACCTCAAGCCGAGCATCGTTGTGATCCACGGTACGGACATCGAGGATCCGGTGGCGGTAAAACTGGCCGAGGTCGAGCGAATACCGTTGGCGATCTCTCGGCTGGGGAGCCTGGACGAAATACTCCAAACCCTTCGGACAATAGAGTAGATCCGAGCCCCCTTCGTCTAGGGTTCGTTATAGGTGATGAAGACACGGAGCGTACCGGTCGTGCCGATATAATTGTAGCTGATCCCGATGATGTTCTCACGACCGATGCTGTTGAGGAACTTCTCGGCCTCAGCTAGTGTCTTATCGTTGGCGCCCGGGAGGATGCTCCCACCGAATCCTTTTATCTTGATCATGGTACAACCTTCCAGTTCGTGCCCTCAAGGCGAGTCGTAAGTCAGAAAGACCCTGAGGGTCCCTGAGGTCCCGATGTAGCAGTATTTAACATCGATGATATTGGCCCGTGTGACCGAATTAAGGAATGACTCCGATTCCCGAAGCGTCTTCTCATTGGAGCCAGGGAGCAAGCTTCCGCCGAACGTCTTGATTCGTATCATCGCCGCCACCTTCGATTTCTCATAAGGGGGGAAAACAATAAATAGGTTAGTCGGGCGTCGAGAACCTAACTCCGGTACTCTTCCCTGTTGCCGGTTGCGAAGGCGGTTGTGTTGCTCAAGGTCGTGAAGTTCGGAGGCTCGAGTGTTGCTTCGGGCGAGAAGGTGGCGCGTGCAGCAAAAGCTATCGTCCAGGACGTGAAGCGTGGGAACCGTATCGTGGTCGTGGTATCGGCCATGGGCGATTCTACGAACCGCCTGCTTACCATCGCAAATGGTGCTTGTGGGGGATCTCCGGCGCCGGAGGACCTTGATGAGATTCTTGCCATGGGCGAGCGGATATCTATACGTATGTTCGCGGCCGCGCTCCGTTCCCTGGGAGCGGAACCCGTTTTGGTGGATCCTCAGACATCGCTCTGGCCCGTCATCACTGACTCCACTCCCGGGAGCGCCAAGCCGGACCTAGCCAAGACAGCGGTCCGGGCGCGAGAGACCATGCTGCCGTTGCTTGAGGAAGGGAAGATCCCTGTCGTGGCCGGATTCATTGGAATCGACGGAGCGAACCGCATTACCACCATCGGCAGAGGAGGTGGGGATACGAGCGCATCCCTCATGGGAAACGTGCTCCATGCTGATGAGGTCGTCATCGTGACCGATGTGGACGGCATCCTCTCCGCCGATCCCCGGGAGATCCCTGATGCCCGGATTCTGAACTGCATCACTGTCCAGGAACTGTGGGATCTGGCAGTGAACGGTGCGGGTGTCATGCATCACCTCTCTCTGAGGTACAAACGGAAGGGAACCGTCATCAGGGTAGTGAACAATGAGAAGGGAGATATAATGACAAAGGGAACAGAGATAACCGGTGAGCTCGAAAGTGTTGGATTCCTCGTGGGGCTGGGCAAGGAGCCGAAAGCAGCAGTGACCGTCGTGGGCGACCAGATGGACCAACGCCGTGGACTCCTCTACAGGTTCTCCCGGCAACTGTCCGAGGCGGACGTCACCATCTACTCAATCTCAGCATCTACCTACTCCATCACGTTCTATGTGGACGAGAAAATGGAGCGCACTGCGGTGGCCAGCCTCCACGAACTCGTTGTCGAGGACGACAAGCTCAAAGCGGTCACATCCCGGGGCGGCATCGGGCTCATTACCGTAGCGGCCCAGGGCCTTCAGGACAAGGCGTCGATGCTCTCTCGCATCGGTACCCTTCTAGAGGAGCAGGGGCACCAGCTAATCGGAGTAAACACTTCAACGGCCGAGCTCACCCTCCTTGTTGAATGGGAAGACGCAGAGGCATGTCGGGACGTCCTACACTCAGGTCTCGCATCATAGGCGGGCTCTAAGCTTATTATAGGTGTGGGGAGTACCGAGGCACGCATGTCGCGCTCTGTAGGGCCTTTGGTGGCCGCCCTCATCATCTTGGTACTCGCCTTCGATGTACTCTCTATCCTCTCCCTTGAACCTCGTCTCCCACTGCCACACGACGGCGCGTTCACGATACTCGCCGTCCATGGGGACGTGAACGCAGATGGAAGAATGGACACATTCCATGTCAGATCATCATACTCCGGAAGCGGAGAACAACCGGTCCTTTTCCAGACTCTGCAGCTCTACACCTATAATTTCACGATACGGTCGTTGGCCCTCGACAGGATCGACTGGAGGAAGCTAGAGGGCGCCAATGACACGATGTATCGGAATGGGGATGTGGTGGAACACTTCCTTCAGGTCCCGGCCAGTCATGCACTGGACGGTGCAATGATGCTGACCGTATCCTTTGATCCCGATCCGCGTAGGGGATTCTCCAGCGTCAACGCCACCTTTCGCCTCCCCCCCTCGCTTGAGCACGGGGCCACGATCGATATCACTCAGGCACGTCTGAAGGATATCGTGGTCCTGGAACAGGACAACTTCTCCACCAACACCGACGAGACGCGGAACACTACGTCGATGATGCAGGCGGAGGGTCTGGCGGTCCCGGTCATGCTCATGATCCTCATTGCTCTTCTCGTCCATGCAGTGCGACGGGACCGGCCTTGGCTACGCTCCCTTGGACGGAGCTGGTGGGTATCTATGGTACTCATCCTCATCGCAGCCCTCTTTCTGCGTGTGTGGTACGGGGATCTATTCCAGCGTACACAGATCGTCAATAATATGCGCAACGTACGGTTCGCCCAGCACTTGTTAGGGGGATCGACGATCTTCTGGTCTTTCGGTTCAGGACATCCCTATATCCTGTCCATAGTGTATGCCGCTTCAGGGACGGGTGTATCTGCCTGGGGTGCCGAAGGGACAGCCATGGCCGTGTCACTCGCCGTATCACTGGTCCACGTGCTCGCTCTCGGTCTCCTCGGTGCCGCGTTCCTCAGTCCGCGCGCAGGCCTGGCCGCAGCAGCCCTTCTTACTACTCTCCCTCTCGATCTCCTTTACGCCACGACAGTCCGGCGGGACGGGCTGGCGAGCCTCTTCATGACCGTCTCCTTATTCCTCATGGTGCGTGGCTCCCGGTCGAGCTCCCGCTCCCACCTGTATGCGGGTGCTGCTGCCATGGGGATGGCCCTGTTCACTGTTCGACCCCTCTTGGTCATCCTGGTCCCCTGGTTGGCTTTCCTCATCCTGGCGTGCGACCTTCCTCCCCGCCGGCTCAAAGGCCCGCTCGTCTTCCTGCTCCTGGCCGCGGCCCTACCCGCACTGGCCCTTATGTTCGAGGCCATGACCTATATTGACGGAACACCCATCTTGGGCGGGATGATCCTCACTCCGGAATACCTGACGGCCAATGCCGGATGGATGGTATTCTACCTGTTCGGGGGCGACCACCATGCATCGCTCATCACACTTCTGGCCATAGTGGGCGTGCTCTCCCTGAGACGTCGAGGTCCCGGGAAAGCAGCGTCGTTGGCGGCATTCCCTATCATGATGTCTCTCTTCTTCATCGTCCACCGCGTCCCCATCGCCTATTGCACCTCGCACCGCCACCTGATCTTCCTCTATCCGACCCTCCTTCTGATGTCGAGCGAGGGTGTTGCCGAGGTGTGGAAACGCTGGCGGGAGCGGTACGGGAGCGAACCATTGTTAATCTTAGCGTTGGCAGCGCTCTACATCATAGGTGTGCACGCTGGTTATCTGGATGGAGTGCTCGCTCTCAGGCGGTGCATCTGAGCCCTGACAGCAGGAATCCCTCTCTATGGTCGACCCTCCTTCTGCATGCGCTGGTACGGGAAATCCGAGCCCTCCAGGCGATAAAGCCGTGTGTTAGGGGAAGTATATTATGTGTAATTCTTACCTAATTTATTACTCCCTTTCGTCTTCGTGACCTTTCTCCACTTTCTTGCTGCGGGTGAGTGTGTGGTCGCAGTCAATAGCAGCGCGTGAGGCCTACTCACCGATGACCTGGCATATGAGACTTCGACGCCTTGAGCGGGTATCGAGTTCAACGAACACGGCCTGCTGCCATGTGCCGAGAACGAGCTCACCCTTGCGGAAGGGGATGGTAAGGCTTGGTCCAAGGAACGCAGCTCTGACGTGGGAAGAGCCGTTATCGTCGTTCCATGTCATATGGTGTGCGTAGTCCGCGTTCCGTGGAGCTATTATCTCGAGAGCCCTTGGGATATCCTTGAGGAGCCCGGGTTCGTACTCGATGGTTGTGAGAGCACCTGTAGATCCGGGGACGAACACGCATACAACGCCATTATCCAGCCCGGACGAGCGTACAATGTCGGCGACCTTGCTGCTGATATCGACGATGTGGACGGCTCCCTTGGTCTTGATAGTGAAGTCCTCCGCATGGACGGCCATGTCCGGCCCGATGCGCACGGGTGTTTAAATATCGATGGGCGCCCCTACCTATCCAATGGGCATGTAGTACAGCTGCCCCTCCGAGTCGCGCATGAAGTAGGCGTCGAAGGTCCCGGCGTCCACCGCAGTTGCCTTCTGTACCTCCTCGCCCTCCATGTAGAACACGTTGAACGTCACGTTGTGCTGGAATGTGTGGAGTGCTTGCTGAAGGGAGTGGGGCGTTATAGGCTGGTAGAGGGTATTGGGCAGTCGCTCGGGTGCGTTCTCCGTGATGTAGGTCAGCATGGCCTTCGGATCCCGCTCGGCCAGATCGTCATCAAGGACATAACGGTTCTGTCCCGTGAGCTCGTTCTCATCCCTCTCATACGTCCGCTCAAGCTCCTTCCATGAGAGAGAGCCGTCCATGCGCTGTCTTGCAAGCCCGCCCAGCTCTTTTGCTAGCGTTCCTGCATCGCGGGCGATGTCATCTATGTGGTCGGGTATATTGTCGATCCCATACGCTTTGTCGAGGCGGTTGAGCACGTGGAATCCGGCCTTCGCATATGGGCATTTGAAGCCCTCGTTCACAGTAGTAGTCCACCGCAGCAGGTCCCTTATGAGGAGCGAGCGCACGTTGGGACCAGCGCCGTCACGCTCCGCGAGCTCGAGGCCCTTGACCGTCGCGTAAGCTTCGCTCAGACCTATATCCTCATAACTACGCAGGAAGTCATTGGCCGTCGAGGCATCAAGATCCGCCACGAGGTCAGCATGACCGAGCTCGTGGTATTTGGTTGCAGCCTTGTACTCGTCCCGGCTCATATCATCTTGATGGATCCCTGTAATCACTTCATTGACCTTCTGTACGAATTCTTGGGGCAGGTGGGTCGATTCAATGGTGTCCTGCTCCCGGTATGTGCTCATACCATGATCGATGAGAGAATCATCCTTGAGGAGGACGGTCGTCCCGTCAGGGTGGCGTTCTGTGAGCCCAGTAGTGCCCTGCCGCCCATCGCTCTCTGCTAGAGTCGCGACCTCATAGATATCGATCCCTCGGGCATCGTCGCGCTCATGACCTTTGACGTGGTACACGCCGAGCGAACTTCCACCGACATCGAGTAGGGTGTCCCCTGAGCGGACGGAGAATGAACCAAGGTCATTATACACTTCGTCCATATGCTTCGCGAGAGTGTTCACTGCCTCCTTTGCTGACGAAGCGGACGCCACCTCATTGAGATAGTCCGGGGCGTCATCTGGTAGTGTCGCTGCTGGCGTGTCCTCGAAGTATGACGCGATGGCGGTGCCAAGGAGCTCACGGAGCTCGCCAACATCACTACTCAATAGTAGTAATAATACATTCCTGCAATTTAAGTATTTCGGTTTAACTCCGTGGGTGAATACATTTAAGCATGAGGCACCGCTCGCATCCCGATGGTCTCCTTTCTCCCGGGAGGGCCTATAGCACTGCACGGGGGCGTCGCACTCCTCCTGATGACTGTACCAACCCTTCTTATCCTCTCGGCCATCGTACGCGAGGTCTCAAGGACCTTGTTGTGCACGGACTGCCGCCAATGTACTGCGGTATGTCCTGTCGTGACCATCGCACGGGAGCTAGATAACAAGGAGGGGGACGGTAGGGCCACATTCATCGGACCCGCTGAGGTCATGCGGTCGCTCCGTGCTGGAGATGACAAGCGGATCATAGAGGGGGGACTTCATATCTGCTCGACATGCCGTAATTGCGTGGAACGATGCCCTCGTGGACTGGATGCAGAGGCAATGGTGCTCGCGGGAAGGAGCATCCGATTCCGAAGGGAAGGCGCTACTGATGGTCAGGTCAAGCTCCTTGAGCGGCTCGACAAGGCAAGAAATGTCCTTGGTGAGACCAAGAGCCGACCCGATCCTGCCTCGCAGGCCCGGTCCATTCTAAAGAGTGCCAAGCAGCTTGAGCGGCACCTCGAAGATAAGGAAAACGAGATATCGTCAGAAGACGGTCCGGATCAGATCCTAGATAAGAATGTGGATGGGACTGACGATACGAAAGTCATGAAGGCGGATACTGAACCTGAACGTATACCTAAGGTAAAAAAGACCGTGAAGCCGAACAAGGATTCAAAGAGCAATCGGTCAAAGAAGCTGGTGAAAACGAAGGCCTCGAAAAGATCTGCGAAGAAGGACGCCGGAGGGCGGAAGCGATCGACAGGGCCATCGGAGGGATCGTAATGCACCGCATGGTCTTCGACGGTTGCTTATACGGACTACAGCTACTTGACACAAGATATGCGGTGCGATACCTTCTGAAGAAGCTCGGGATCGAGGTGACTGAACCCACAAGGGACATCTGCTGTGGGAGACCGTCATCGTTCATCGGCGACATGGCAGGAAAGGACAAGCTCATCAACATCTCCGTCAGCGGCTGGGGTCGCACGCAAGGTTCTGTGGACGAGGTTCTGGTGTCATGTCCGGGTTGCGGGACTGCGCTCATGGATTCTGCCGATGTGGCACGAAGGGGCATCGAGGTGACCCACTTCATCGAACTCCTTCCCGAGAAGATGGAGTTCCTCCGCAAGAGCGGGCTCGGAGAGGTGAACGCTCGAGTGACCGTTCATTTCCCTTGCCATCTCAGCCGGGGGATGGGTGTGGACAATGCGGTCATGGTGGATGTCCTTAACGCGATTCGTGGCCTTGAGATAATCGAAATGGAGGAGGCTGGCTCGTGCTGCGGTGGCTCGGGCGGCCTCAGAGCGAGTGATCCCGCGGTGGCTAAAGTCTTACGCTACCGCAAGATATGTAATGCCCTGGCAACCAAGGCCGACCTAATCGTGACAGCGTGCCCCCGATGCGAAATCTCCCTGAGCGAGGCCCTCGCGGAGGTGGCCGCCGACGAGGACGCGGATCCCGCCCTGCGCAAGACTGCTGCAAACATGAAGGTCGTATCCTTAGCCTTCCTGGTGGCATTTGGTATGGACGACTTCACAAAGAACCTAGAGCGTGTGCTTACCGAAGCCAAGGAGCGACTTGCCGCTCGGAAAGCGGCCGAGGAGGGGATGATCTGATCATCGGATACCTTGCGCTCGCACTGTTCCTCGCGACCATCGTTCTCTCACTGAAGGGTGTCATCCCCCAGGACCGTATCCCAATTCAGACGGCGCTGCTCGGTGTGACACTCCTCATAGTGCTCATATCCGTGATCGGTGCTCGTCAGGGACTGGCGCGCACTATCACTCCCACGGACCTCTTGGCTTCCATTCAGATCCATCCCATCACGGCTCTGATCGCTGGATTCTTGGCCGTCGGTGGGCTGGAAGCGGCTGGTGCCTTCGAGGCACTGGTGGATGCCCTCGACAGGCTCGCCTTGTTCAAGATCGGTGGGATTGAAGTATTTGGTCTTCCGGGGGTCGTGGTCCTGCTCGTCAATACACCCGCCATCCTCGCCCTCCCCTGTGGCCGTATACTTGGTGCCGCGCTGCTCCCGGCAGCCCTCTTCCTTGGACGGGCCGTGGCCGAACGACAGGACGACAATCGCTTGGTGGCGGTAGTTGTGTTCGCTTTCACGGTCAATGCCGCAGCATCATGCGCGCCCTCGCTCCTTGGAGGTCTCGGAATGATAGGTGAAGGTATGACGGGTCAGCCGTTCGGCACTTTCTCGAACCCTCTACGGGCGGGCATCATGGCTGGGACCGCCTTTACGGCAGTGGTCCTCGGACGGCTGGCGCCCCTGAAGGTAGGAGGGCGATAAGATCATGGAGCTCTCCCTTCCTTTGATCGGGGCCGCCGTCTGGATCGCTGTGGCTCTCTTGGTCATTCGTTCCCGCATCGACGATAAGCACCTCAGGACCGGTTACATATGTCTGTTGGTGTTCGTGACGACGCTCGCTTACACCCAGGTGGCACCACCTCCGATACCCATACAGACCGTTCTGGTGGCACTAGCAGTGTTCATGCTGGTGGTCTCGGAGGCGACACTTGCCGAGCTCCTGGCAGGGATCATGCTCCACCCAATCATGGCCATGA
>Ga0187833_10005973_pt1 | contig 11384 bp, 12 predicted proteins | sample ETNtaG_37_FD_167968 | JGI IMG/M metagenome (GOLD analysis project Ga0187833, IMG submission 167968) | Marine microbial and viral communities from oxygen minimum zone, Eastern Pacific Ocean - ETNP2014_SV_400_PacBio MetaG (Illumina Assembly) | ecosystem: Environmental > Aquatic > Marine > Hypoxic... | reverse complement strand
CCATCCAAGTACGAGAACATATTCGGGTTTATCTTTATATAACTTTTCTGAAGGATACACTGGCAAGTGGTACCCCGGTGAAAATAGACCGTGCTTAATTGGATTATCATCTACTAAATAATCAATAAATTTTGATATTTCAAAGTGATGCAGTAGGGTGGTAGTACTGTGCGATGCCCCATAACCAACAATACGTTTATTTTTCTTACGGATATTATTAAGAAATTTTAGTAGAATATTTTTATGGTGTTTTATATTATTAGAAAATTCAATATAAGTATCTGAGTTATGTATTTTATTTAAATGTTCTTCTTCAAGTATTGTATTTAAACTTTTTTTAGGATTTCTTTTGCCTCCTTTATGTTGTGAAATAACTCTAATCGAACCTCCTTTAATACTATGTTTTTCAACATGAATTAATTCTAACCCGCATCTATCTAATAAGCCTTTTAAAACTTTCACACTAAAATAAGAAAAATGCTCATGGTAGATATAATCAAACATATTTATTTTCATCTGTTCAGGATGATAACCCGTCTGTATTACAAAGATTCCGTCCTTATGTAATAGATTTTTTACATTTTCGGTAAACTGGATAATATCTTCAATATTAGCATAAGTATTGTTTGATGTTATTATTAATGGTTTTCCAAATTTTTCAATTATCTCATTTGATACATCTCTATTGAAAAAACTATTTATTGTAGTTAGAGATTTCTTATTAGCTAAATCAGAAATATTTTTACTCGGTTCAACACCAACTACACTCATACCAAATGACTTAAATGCCTCTAACATTGAACCGTCATTACTTCCTATATCTAAAACTAAATTGGATTTTTCTAAAGCTGCAAATTTGATCAAATCATTAGCATATTTTCTGTAATTATCTTTTAACCCAACAGAGATGTTTGTTTCATAAAGATAATTTTGATAGCTGATCTCTGGGTCAAGAATATAGGGCAGATGTAAATATCCGCATTCTTCACATAAAGCAACTATGAGTGGATATTTTTCTATAGATAGCTTAAGCTTATCTTTTGGGAGGAAAAAATCACCTGGTGGAGTTGGTTTGAGCTTAAATACTTCATTTATATTATCACTATTACATATTCTACAGGAATTATATTTTTTTATTGGTTTGTTCATTATTTATTTAGTTTAATACATCCTTTTATAATTTATCAAAAAAAATTTCAACTTTCTTTTCAAGTTTAGTCATATAATTAATTACAGCCACTGAATTATCATCGAATGGTGCCCAGGGTGCAAATTTTGTGTCCAATTTATCTAACGGACCTTTTGTCACTTCATGAAAAACAAAATATTTAGATCTAATAATTAGTGTGTGATAAATAGGATCCTCCATTCTATAAAAAAACTGTAATCCAGTGGAATAATCACCTAATTGAATAACCTTTGAGATATCACCAGAATCATTAAAAAATACAGCATCAGCAGTTCCTTCTAAGACATGAAGTGACTCTGTCTTATTAAGATGTTTAGCTGGCATTATATAACATCCTTTAAATAAAACAATAAACATTTCATGAATTTTATCGTTTATTGTTTTATGTACACATATTCTATTACGTTTATGTTCAGATCTTCCAACTTTATCTATTAATTTTTTTATATCTAATTTCCCTATTTCCACTAAAGATTCTTCGGTATAAAAAACATCTTTATTTTTTTCTATAGTTTCCATTATATTATAATTTAATTTTACAATGAAACCTTGCTTGCGGGAAAAATTGAAGCAAATTTTCCACCATTATTAATATAATCTTGATTGTTTTCCATGACTTTGGTTTCACTTTCAGGGCTAAGGCTTGTTAAGCATAATTTAATATTATTTGAGATCAACTTATCTGAACCATAAATAGGCAGCCTTGATCCAGGCATAAATAATCCACTCTTATTAACATCATCATCAACAACAAAATCAATAATATCTTTTAAATCCATTACATTAATAAACATACAGGCTAAGTGCCCTGCGCCAAACATAGCAATTTTAGAATCATTATTTTTTAGAGATAAAAGCTGATTTCTCAATTCAATCTTTTTGTGTTTAATTCCGGTCGAAAAATTATGCATCCGTTTTTTTTCATTTTTAAGAATATTATTATCAATACTAATCTTATCTTTAGATTTATTTAATTTCACTATGGTAACTAAAGAATTTTCATATGGATATGGATAAGTTATATAATCAATAATATCAAATCCTCCATAACTAAGAGTTGAGAATAAAGTCTCTGATGTAAAATAAAGTATATGCTCTTCCCAAATAGTAGAATAATCTTGATGATTTAAAACGCTAGTGCAGTCTGGGATCTCAAAAATAATATACCCATCCGGATTTATTAATTCTTTCAATAGTTCCATAAAATCAAGTGGATCATGGGCATGCTCAAGAATATGTCTCGCAATCAAAATATCAGATGAACCATGCTTATTTAATATTTTCTTCGTTAAAGTGTTATTTATACAACCCTGAATAGTTTCTATTCCTGCGCCCCGATCTCTTATTCCTAGATCATCTATAGAATCTATCTTCCAAGTATTTAAATAGCCTTTGGTCTGAAGCCTTTTGAGTGTAGTGTCCTCCTTGTAGCTAACTCCGCAAATTCTTGAATGTTTTTTTACCCCAGGTAATTTGGTTATTGTTTCTACTAAACAATCAAGATGCTCTTCAGGCTCATTGAATGTAATCCAATTAAAGTGAGGGACTAATTGTTGATAAGGCGGAGAATTTATTAACTGCACAAGCCCACAAGATTCACACTGACCAATAACAATCTGATGCATATATTCATCATCCTCTAGGTTACATAAATATCGATTAGATATAGGCTGCATACCTACATCTAAAGAATTAATAATCCGACCTTTATTACAAACTAAACATTTACCCATAGATTTATTTATTATTAATTCTTGGCTTCTATGTTGTAAATATTTTTTACCCCGCTTTCCAAATTTGTAAAAACAAGGTTAGGTAAAAGTTTCATCAGCAAAGAATTATCATAACCCTGATCAACTTTTAATCTGGTTCTTGGCTTACATACAAACTCCAGTGTAGGTAAAAAAATAGAAATAAAATTAATTATTTCTTTAAATGAATAACTCTTTCCACTAACAATATTCACAGTACCTGAAAACTCGTGGAATATTAAACCTGCTACTGCTTCAACAAGGTCATTAATAAATAAAAACTCTCTTAGTTCATCACCGTCTCCCCACAGGAGAATTTTTTCTCCTTTTAACGCGGTCCTTATAAACCCGCAGGGTCCATAAAAAGATTCTTGCTCATCTGGTCCATATACTAGCGCTGGTCTCAATATAACTAATGAGCTTTGTTCTTGTTGCTCAAAAACTTTTTTTAGAAAAACTTCTGATGTGTACTTTGCAATTCCATAATATGAACTAGGCTGAACTTGAGTGGTTTCTTTTATATCAGTATTGTTTATTTCTTCACCATATACTTCAGCTGAGCTAAAATAAATAAAACGTTTTACAGGTGATTCTTTTAATAAGTCACATATATTTTTTACCATAGCAATATTTTTGCTGAAAATTTCTTGAGAATCACCATATTGCTTTTTAATTCCTGAACACATGATTACAATAGTATTCTCACTAAGGAACTCTTTAATAGATATCATATCATCTTTCAAAGATAGATCTACTGAAGAATAAGAACTGCCATCTATAGCTAAATGTGAAAATCTATCACACAATAGATTGTATAACTTTTTACCAATGTATCCACTATGGCCGAGAATTAAAATTCTATCATTAGGATTTATATCAATATTATTATACATGAATATATTTTACTTTTCTATAACTTAATTAGACAGCGCCCCGCTACATTTCCACATCGTACATCTTCAATTGCATAATTAATATTTTCGATTGGATATACTTTAGAAATTAGGTTTTTCAACTTTATTCTATCTTTTCTATATAAGGAATGATATCTTGGTATATCAAAATAAGGATTCCCATCTCCACCGTGGGAACCAGTGATGCTTTTACCAAAATGTAAAGGAAGTGAAAAAATATTAATATTTCTTTCTATTTTTGGAACGCCAACTAAAACTAACCGACCACTATCTTTAATTATTTTATAACCCATTTCTATAATATCGGGTACACCGGTATTATCTATAAAAACATCAGCCCCATCAGCCCCTAGTATATCAGAAATTTTTTTGAATGCGTCCACTTGATTAGAATTAATTGTAATTGTTGCCCCAATATTAGCTGCTAATTCTAAACGATTATCAAATTGATCAATTGCAATAATGGGATATGCCGATACTAATGCAGCTGCCTGAATTATATTTAGCCCTACTCCACCTGCTCCGAATACCACTACAGACTCTCCAATTTTAAGGAAAGCTTTATTTTCAATAACCCCAAAACCTGTTGTGACTGCACATCCAAAAAGTGCTGCTATATCAAGTTCACTATTACTAGGAATCTGTGTACAACGATTTTCAGAAACTATAGCATAATCATTAAACGTAGTTACCCATCCTGCATTGAGCTTTTTTCCCTTCCAAGCATATATAGGCGGTTCAGATTCTATCCCTAAACCTTTTTTCCAATGAAGAACAACTTTCTGTTTAGGCTTAACATAACTGACACCTGGGCCAACTTTTAAAACTGTTCCGGAACCTTCATGACCTAGAAGATGAGGTAAATAAGCATCTGGACCTTTTATGCCATCTATTTCCCCAATCTGAGAGCCACAAATCCCACTGTAATGAACCTTTACTAAAACTTGCCCAAATTTTAATTTATTTGGTAGCTCTATTTCATCAATTATTAAAGGCTGATTCTGCTCCACTAAAATTGCGGATTTCATAGTCTTGATTAACATTATCTATTCGAAGTAAATGAATGAATGATCTCCGGAATAACTAGTTTGTCTAAATAGCCATTCCCATTCTTTTGGAGAACAAAAAGTTTCACACGTTACCTGCCAATAAAGTAAGTTTGCCTTTTCTTCTTCAGTCCTATAAGACTCAACACAAATATATTTATTTTTTTTTCCAACTCTCTCAAATTCTCTTAATGCTTGATCCAGATCATAATTTGACAAATTATGAAAAGTATTAATTGAATAAACCAAATCAAAATAATTATCTGGCCAGGGCAATTTTGTTGCATTCCCAACTTGGAGATGTTTGCGAATTTCTTTTTTACTATTTTTAATAGCATACTTAGAAATATCAATGCCAAATAATTCTGCATCTGGAATAACTTTTAAAAAATCAAATAATAAGAATCCTTTTCCGCAACCTACATCTAATATTTTAGACCGCTTAGGTAGTTTGTAATGTTTTTTCATTAAGTTGGCCACTTGTTCCCAGCGCCCATCTATATAGGTATAACCTCCATAATTAATCCTACGGTCACCATCCCAATAATCGTAACCCCATTTTTTTGCCAATTTAGCAGCTTTCGCCTTTGGAAAATCTATGTCATTAACACGAGCAAGATAATCGCGCTTAGTACTTTTGTGTAAAATTGACATGAAGTCTATATATGCCATAATCAGGCTAAAATTTTCTTATATTATCTTCTGGCCCTAAACATGCAGCGAACCTTGTCATTCACCATTCGATCAATGCAGGATGAGTTGGTGCTTGATGAAGGGGAATTATATAAATAACTAGTTTTCCCCTTATTTTTTTCCCGTTATTGATCTGCTTAAATGTGGATCACTCTTGAGACTTATAAAAGCAGGCCCGCTTTTGTTGTACGCCTTAAGGGTCATTTTTTTGGTTTCATCCCCATTTTTAGGGAAAAAAGATGAAATATTGTTGAACAATTTCATGAGCGCTTTGCCATTCATTTCCGAATGGGTAGGGCCCAGGTTTGGATAGTCCGCAAATCCAACTAATTTTACGTTCACATTCTGCTGGTCAATGTCCAGTTTGACCTGTTCAAAGGGTCGCTCTATTAGAAACGGAGTGATGGTATACACCCAAGGCTTGAGCCCTTCCAGAGCCATACCGGCAGATACTCCAATGATACTCTGTTCACATATCCCCATATTGATAAAACGGTCAGGATGTTTTTTCCGAAATTCATCAAATACGCGATAGCCGATATCGCCAACCAACACATATATCTTTTCATCGCTGTCCGCTATTTCTGAAATAATTTTGCCAAAAGTTCGTCTCAAATCAACCCTAGCTCTTTTTTACCAATTATCAGATCCTCACCCTTCACTTTTCGAGCATGCCAGCCAGGGTCATTTTCGAATGCTTTGATACCCTTGCCTTTAATAGTGTGCACAATGATTGACCGAGGTTTACCTTCATCATTGTCTTCCTGCAGTGCAGGAATCAATTCTTCAAACGAGTGGCCGTCATTGACTACTTTACAGTCCCAGTTGAAGGCCTTTAATTTGTCAACTAGATTATCAAGAGGAAGAGCTTCTTGAAGAGTACTAAGGGCTTGTATTTTGTTATAATCAATAAGCACTACAAGATTATCCAACCGGTGTTTGGCTCCAATAAGCAGCGATTCCCATGTGGTCCCCTCCTGGCATTCGCCGTCACTGATCATAACATAAATTTTTCCCGGTTTCTTCAAGCATTTTTTTGCCATGGCCATGCCCGTACTCATGGGAAACCCGTGACCCAAACTCCCTGTAGTACAGTGGATACCATTTTCAGGGTCAAGTTCAAGATGTGTAGTAATTGATGGATTATAGCCTTTTTTCTTGAGCAATAGACAAAGCGGGACTGAAGCGTGTGCTTTGCTTAAAATAAATTTATCATCTTTTTTCAAAACCACCTCATAAAGGGCAATAAGCATTTCAATCATGGAAAAACTGCCACCCAGATGAGCCTCACCATGTTCTATAAAGGTATTAAAGGTATCCTGACGAAGCGTTTTCGCTTCTTTAATCAGATTATCAAACATAGTCAATCAAAACATTCATTTGGCAAAAGCAGCTAGTGAGCCCATGGCCTTAACTTTACTACAAATTTGTTTTGCTTTATCAAGCTGAATTATTTGCGATTTCAAAGGATCATAACTATCTGACTCACAAGCCTTCTGGCGGCGATCGGTATACCCTGGTAAAAATTCATTGAGGACTATCATGGCCCAACGTAAACCATAAAGGGGTATGGCAGCATTCAAACGGCTTTCGAATTGAGGATCATTCGAAAAAAGTTCCAACATGGCTTTCTGCCACTTTTCTTTCAATTCAGTATTCAGGTTCATGGCTGGGTGCCAGATAAAGTCGGCAGTGAGCTTCACTGGATCATCCCAACCGAAATAGTCAAAATCGAGAAACGAAAGTTTCCCATCATCCAACTTAAGACAGTTATGAAATCCAAAGTCAGAGGGACTTAATGTTTGTTTCTCTTGAGACAGATTGTTATGTTGGGTTTCTAAGGGCCAGAGGGAAATGCTTTCCTTTTTGACTTTAGCCCAAAGGGGTTCAAAAGTAGCATCCAAAAATATTGATAACTCTTGAAAATGTTTACTTTCCTGTCTCAACCTTAATAGCCGTTTTTCTATTTGGGACACCAATGCATTGGCTGAAAGGCAGGCTTCAGAGGCTATTTCGATTTGGATTTCATCAATTTTTTGGGATAGGGTATACAGTGTCTCAATAAAACTGATAGCTTGGTTAAGGTCATCAATGGATGGTTTGTCAATATTTTCACCTTTGATCCATTCATAGAGCCCCAAGTTCAGATCATCATTCTTTTCAACAACTTTGGGTACATTTATTATGTTATGCTGTTGCAGCAGACACAAAGCGGTGAATTCTGTTTTCAAACGTGGCCTTTTATCTGAAATCTGATCTGGATAGTATTTAAGGACGTAACTCCTTTTATCTGAGACTAATACTTTATAAATACTGCTGTTACCACCTCCCGGTTTTTTTTCAATACAGTTTATAGGTTTATCCACCAGTCGTTTTGACCATGCAATAATATCATCATCAGCTGTCTCACCAAGAATTTTTTCAGAGATTTTTCTCCAACTCTCTAAAACCGTTACATTATTAAACGACTCCTGTTTTTTAGATCCAAAAAGTATTTTTTTCGTATCAGATGGGAAGTGACTCTCCTCAAAAACTTCAGGCAGATCATCAATGAACCAGTCACATTTCAGTTGCGCTATTTTTTTTACCTTTTTCCCTCGCGTGTCGGCAAAAAAGACTTCCTCTTTTTTAATACCATAAACTTCTGGATCAAAAAAACATTTTTTTTCCATCCATTTCAAAGCTTCACTGCGCAAGGAAACCTTTTCCGAATCAAAATGGCCATATTCAGTCTTGTGACTGACAATAAACAAATTATGGTTTTTCCTTTTACAACTCATAAAAAAATTGGCCACTCCTGGAAGTATCTCAGCTCGGTGCATATATTTGCCGTAAACACGACCTTGCAGTTTCATCCAGGTTTTTTCGCCATTAGGCTGGCAGCGCAAATGATCACGAAGTTCAGTTTTCCCCTTGCCCTGCCAGTTTCCATCAATAATTCCTTCCTCCATTGCTACTTCCCTAAACGAAGTGTCATACCGAGCAATGGTGTTGTCAAAATCAATGCCGATGTTCATTTCCTAAACGCAATCAAGCGATGCAATCCATTTTATGTTAAAATACACTTTATTCAAGGCAATAATTTTCTTTTACCTTGATTCAGGTCCACAATCTTAATCAGATCACAATAAATAAAACATGCAATATTTTCTAAATCGGTTAATTCAGATTTTTTCATTTTATGTTAAAGATTTTTTTCATGCTCCGGATGTTGTAATAGCAGTCTTCATCCTCCAATTTGCCTGCATTATATGAGTCAATTAGATCTTTTATACCATGATCAACACTGTATGCAGGCGTAAAACCGGTACCAAGAAGCTTATCAGAATTTTGCCGATAAGATCGTGGGTCATTAGATTCAGTAATCTCGATTTCTGCAGGAACATGTTTAGTGACTTTTTTAGCAATATCCAAAATGGATATATTTTCGAAACCAGCATTATAGATTCCCGGTGCTTTTCCACCCAGTTTTAGAAAATGTAAATAGACGCCAATCATATCATTCATATGAATATTGGGCCGGGTCTGCTGGCCGCCAAACACGGTTATCCTGCCATTAGTAAGTGCTTGCATGGTCAGCATACTCACCGAAAGATCAAGCCGCATACGCGGTGAACAGCCACAAACCGTCGCTGGGCGAATAATCTGTAAAGTTATTTTATCCTCATAACTCAACAGTACCCGTTCACTGATCATCTTGGATTTATTATAATCGGATATGGGCAGAAGCGGCAGGTCTTCAGTTACCTGTGGTTCTTCTTTTACACCATAGACACTCCCGGAAGATGCAAATATGAACTGTTCAACACTACTATCAATAGCTTTTTCAACAAGAAATTTGCTGGCAAGTGCATTTACTTCCCAGGTCAACTTCGAATTAAGGTCTCCAGTCGGGTCATTAGCAATATTTGCCAGATGTATGACAGTGTCAATGCTATCCATAGGGATTTTATCGATTTCACGTATATCAGCCTGGATGACAGTAAGGTTCTTGTGTGAATTCAGGTAGTTGCCAAACCACATAATGTCTACCACGGTCACTTGGTGTTCTCTATCAAGAAGCTCGTTTGTAAGGTTTGTCCCGATGTATCCACAGCCGCCAGTAACAAGTATTTTCATTATGATTTATGTATGTATTCGTGTGGCAGGTTTTTCAGTATATCCAGGTTTCTGTCCACCCATTCGATAGTCGATACAATTCCTTCTTCAAGATCAATCGTGTCTTTCCACCCTAGTTCTTTACGTATCTTATCAGAATTCAGTATATATGATTGGTCTTTACCCAATCTTTCTTCCGATTCCTCTACCATATCCGAAAAGTTAACTTCAATGAATTCGCAGATTTTCATTACCAGGTCACTAATACTTATTGTCTCCATGGTGGAAATGTGGTATGTATCACCCACAGTTCCATTCAGTGCTACACGGTAGGTTGCATCAGATACATCATTCATATGAATAAACGACCGTTCTGATGAGCCGCCACCATGCAAAAATAGTTTCTTTCCTAAATGAGCACACAAGATTGTCTTGGGGATGATGCGGTAAAGCTGCTGGCCAGGGCCATACACGTTGGCCGCTCTGGTAAATACAACAGGAAACTTGTAGGCTTTAAAAAAACTTTTTAAATGCAGGTCACAGGCCGTACGGGATACGGCATAGGGTGTACTTGGATCAAAATTAAAACTTTCCGTTATCAACCCATTGGTACTGCCGTACACTTCGGGGGTAGTTACGTGGACATACTTTTTTATGAAATCAAGTTTCCTGAGCTGATCGTGGAATTTCACCTGCGCCACCACATTTGTTTGGTACCAATCCTCAGGTTTTTTCCAGCTTTGTGCCACCATACCAAGGGCGGCAAAGTTGACAATGTAGCTTGGTTTTTCTTCGGTGAGAATTTTAATTAGTTTTTCCAGATCATCGTTGAGGTTAGCTTGTTCAAAATAAAATCTATCCTGTCCTTCTTTAAGCCATTTATACTGTAGAAAAACATCTTCCAACTCTCGCGACCTGCTAAATCCTAATACATCATGCCCTTTTTCCAATAGATATCGCACAAATGTTGCTCCTGAAAACGAATTGGAACCGATTACTGCTATTTTTTCAGGATTCATCTGGATTTGCTGAGTATTCAGCTTTTCCAATAATCATATCCACAACAGCTAATAGCCAGACCTGATGAATATTCTCAACGAAATTATAGGCTTTGCAGTTTATCCATAGATTGATATCACCCAACTTTCGCAATGGGTTATCTTCAGTAAATCCCGACAAGGTCACCACCGCTTTAAAATCTCCTCTGCGAGCGGCTTTAACAGCATTCAGCATATTTTTTGAACTTCCACTGGATGAGATTACAATGAGCAGATCACCTTCATCACCGTAGAAGTCCACAGCTTTTTCCACCCAGCGCTCAAAACCATAATCATTTGCAAAGCAGGTGATAAGGTCAGACTCGTTGCAGTTGATGCAACGCAGTCCAGCGTTTTTAGTTAGGTCCACGCTGAAGTGACTGGATATGGCAGCGCTGCCGCCGTTGCCGAAAATGAGTACCTTTTTTTTCTGACTGTGGACCTCCTTCAAAAGAACTGCAACTTCTAACAATTGATTAATTGTTTTCTTATCAGGTTTCACTAAATCTGAAAAGTCGTTCAGGTATGATGTTAAAAATTCTTTTGAATCCATTTTATTTTATAGCGTGACTGAATGTTTTGAGCAATTGTACTTTGCTTACGGGGGTGCTGTTACCGATGGTTTCCACGGATTGGGCCGCTGCCAGGGAACCAAT
>Ga0187833_10005972_pt1 | contig 11386 bp, 11 predicted proteins | sample ETNtaG_37_FD_167968 | JGI IMG/M metagenome (GOLD analysis project Ga0187833, IMG submission 167968) | Marine microbial and viral communities from oxygen minimum zone, Eastern Pacific Ocean - ETNP2014_SV_400_PacBio MetaG (Illumina Assembly) | ecosystem: Environmental > Aquatic > Marine > Hypoxic... | reverse complement strand
TTCATAAATATCCTGATCAAATAAATTAGTGCATTTCATCAACATATCCTGCTTTTTTTTCTGATGGAAGCTCCGTGCCACAAGCATTATTTATATTTTTAAAATCTTCAATTCCACTATGTGGATCCGCATCAGGTTTTGGCATATATTTATCAAGATATTCACTTTTCAAATCTTCATAAATTTTATTTCCTTCTTTATCATTTTTTTCTGCGCGCCCGATCTCTTTCCAACGATTTTTTGGAAACTTAACATACAAATTAAAACATTTTCTTATTTCTGCTATTTCATGGGGCGGGTATTGTGGCATTACCAAAGGAGCATCATCTGTTGCACATTTTGTAATTGTTTCATGTTTAATAAGTCCTAAATCTTCACACATTTTTCTTAAAGGCGTGCCATGAAAAGGTACAAATCCATAAATATTTGCATTATCAGTTTCTATTTTTCTATTTAATTCAATTGTGTCAAAAGCCAATCTTTTCGTTTCTGTTGGAAAACCGGTTATATTATTAACACTAAATTGAATGTTATATTTATGAGGTATCTCAAGACGCTCAATAATATCTTTATTTTTCCATTTACGATCTAAAATTTTTGCTCTGAATTCCTCGTTTCCATGCTCAATTCCAAAAGATATTCTGTGCAAACCTACTTCACTAAGTCTTTTGATATTATAATCATTAATAGTCTCTGGTCTAGTTTGCATCCAAAAAGGAAGTTTGATGTCTTCATACATTTCGCAAAATTCATTAAATTCTTTTTTGCTTATGCCTAAAAAAGTATCTGCCCAAAAATAATTATATTCTACTTTGTGTACTTCTTTAAAATATTTTAGTTCTTTGTGAACAATATCCATTTTTTTCTTTCTATAAAAATTATGACCAAGTTCCTTGTATAATTTCATTTGGTCTGGGGAATTACAAAACTTGCAAGTAAATGGACATCCCCTAATTGTTTCTACAGGAAACATTTTATAAACTTTACCAGCCATAGGTCTGTAAAGTCGATTTTCTTCGAAAAGTGAAGTATCAATGATTGGATTTTTATTAATATCTACCGGATTTGAAATACTATTTTTTATAATTGTTTCATCATCAAGTTTAATCCACAAATTAGTGACCGAACTATAATCTTCTTTATTTTCTATTTTTTTACATAAATCAATTAATGCATTCTCTCCTTCGCCCACACACACCATATCAATTAGATCATATTTAATACATATTTCCGGACCAAAAGTAGGAAAAACACCTCCTGCAATGACTGGCACTTTATGAAGATTTTTGTAGTCTCTTATTTCTTCCAAAATTTTTATTCCAAGCTCCCACATATCTTCGGTTGTTGATAGTGCTATTAAATTTGGTTTAAACTGATTAATTTGAATTTTTAAATCCTCCTTCCAATTTGTATCTTTAATTCTCATATTTCTTTTTTTCATCTCATCTTTAAATGGAACAACTCTTAGATTATCTTCTTTGGAACCGTCGGAATCTATTCCGTAATCAACGGCGTAATAAGTAGTGTCAAAAATCTCTACTTTATGTCCCTCTCTTTTCAAGATTGCTGAAAATGTAGCTATTGCTGGAGGCAACATATTCATCCCAAAAGTATTTGGATAAAGAAATAAAACATTAATACTCATAATTAGTACATTATATTAGAAAATAATTTTTAACAATATTTTTTAAGTTGATTTTTTTTAGTTCCAAATCTAAGGGAATTATTTTTTCTAACGATTTTATAAATAAATATATATTTACTGATCTGCGTTGTTTTTATGCTTGGCCAAAATATCTGATTATAGCATTCAAATACAGGTTCGGAGCTTATATGTAATACTTTTATATTATGCTCAAGAATCTCTACAACGCTAGAGGTTAAACCAATTACAATAGATAATCTATTTTTCTTATTTTTGTCAAATCGATCACCATAATTACTGATAATTGACTCTAGTTTTGATTTTAATTTGATTTGCTTATTCATATTTTCTGATGTTGGGTGTATCTTAACATTTAATTTTGGAATACTCTTTTTTTTAGATAACTCCAAAAAATTTTCAAATTCTTTTATTATTATTTTAGAATTAACAATTGTATTTGGTAAAAATATTTTGCTATCTAAATTTTTACTTTTTTGAATAAATCTCATAGATGGTATTAATTTAATATTTTTTTTTGGCCATTTGAGATACTTAATAAGATATTTTTTTTGATCTAAGCTATGAAGTAGCAAGATATCTGGCAAACCTTCCAGCGGCGCGTAGTGAACTGGTAGAGCCTGAACATCATGTACATAGCCAATTGTAATAACTTTTTTATTTTTTCTTTTAAACTCATTTATTAAGTTTCTTTGGAAAGGCTGCGCCTCATAAGGAATTATTAATTTTTCAATTCTTTCAGTTTCAATCTCTTTATTGACGCTATCAACTATTAAATTAGAAATTGTAATATTTGATGAAAGTGAATGAAATATTTTTTTAATTGAAAAGCCATTTCTTAAAAAATTTTGATAAATAATTTTGATTAAATAAAATAGATTATATTTAAAAAAAAAATTTTTGTTGTATAAAAGTATTATATTTTTGTCTATTTTTTTTGGAATTTCTTCATCCATATAAATTACATACCATACGGCTTCTTTGATAATTCTTGAATTTGTATTAAAATATCTATCTTGCAAGGAGCCGTTTGGTAAAAAATTGTTCTTATATGCCCATGTAACAATTAATTTTGTTTTTTTATTTCTTATTTTATTATTAATAATTTTAAAATTGGATTGCCTTGATATTGAAATTATTCCTTTGAAAATAGAAAAAAATAGACTCAGATTTCCAAAAAAACTTTGTTCCAATGATCTAAGCTTTGATAATCCTGGGCATGGTGCCCACGTAGAAAAATAACAAAAAACACTTTTAAATTCACTAATATTTTGCTTTTTAATTTTTTTTAAATATGACCTAACATAAGTAACAACATTTAGCTGTTTAGTTACCAGATTCATTTTATATTTATAATTACTTAGTTTAGATAATTCTTATTTGACTATTTTTTAAACAAGCTTTTTTACAGTGCTCAATAAGTTTAATTGTCTGAAAAGCATCTCTAAAAGAACATATTGGTTTTTTTCTTTTTGAAACAAAATCAAAGAAGTTATCAATAATAGTTTTATCAGAAATATCATATTGGTTTTTTATTGATATCTTCTTAATATTTGAAGTTAAATTTATTTTTTTTTCACTATTATTTTTTTGCAAAAAAAGTGGTGGTTCCAACCAATTGCTTGTATTCATTAAAGATGCTTTTGAACCATTAATCACTAATGATTCTTGATTATTAATATTTGTTAAGGATGAAAATGTACTAACGTAATTTATAACAGTTCCTTTTCTTGTGACTAAATTTAAATTAAAACCAGTAAATGAAGAATATAAACTCCACTTAGGTTTAAAGAAACTTCCGCTTACCTTAACTATTTCATCATTTAAAATATATCTGAACAAATCTAAATGATGTGATCCCATCGCATAAAGGGCAGGAAATTTCTCTTTATAGATATAATCTGGGTAATATAATTTCTCTCTATTTCTAATATATTGAAAAAAAATTTGTCCTATATACCCTACACTTCCACTCAAAATTTTTTTTCTAAGAATCTTCCCTAAATCTTTTGTTCTCCAATTCTGAATTACTGAAATTTTATTATTTTTTTTATTTTTTAGTAACTTTTTAGCTTCTCCATAATTATTAACAGCTGGTTTTTCAACAAGTATATATAAATTTTTTTTAAGCGCTCTATTAATATAATCAAAATGAAACTTGGATGGATTACAAATTAAAATAGCGTCTAATTTCTTATTTGAAATCATTTTGTCGAAACTTCTATATACTTGATTTGGTTTTAATATTTTATAATTTAAAAGTTTTTTTAATTTTTTAACTGAAATATCATGCGCAGCTATTAAATTGTATTTTTTTGATTTTTTTAATTGTTGAATCCAGCCTGTCCATAAAGATTTCTTTGTATCTTTTGGAAACGCTCTATTACCAATACCTGAAATTGCTATAGATATTTTTTTCATTCGTTTTAATCTTTAATTGAAACTTCGCACCAAATTCTGTCGCCAAAATTATTTTTTATTAAGAAATTTTTGTAAGTATTAGAAAAATTTTTCCATAAATCTTCCCATTCTTTATTGAGTTCAGAGTTAGACAACAAGATATCGGGAATACCTTCTCTAGATTTTTGAACATCTGAAGGTTTTTTTTTGAATCCCCAATTTATATGATTAGTTATTGGATATTCTTGAATAACTTCTATTTTGCTATCTAGTCCTGTTTTTAAAAATAAATCTCTAATTGTTTTTGGACTGTAGTAAAATAGATGTTCTATACAATAATAAAAATTTCTAAAATCAGGAATATTATAAAAATTTAATAAAGCATCATTAACATTGGGGACTAATATTATAAATTTTCCATCTGGCTTTAAAAATTTTTTTAAATAATTAAGAAAAGTAATTGGATCAGAAATATGTTCTAATACAAATATCATTGTAATAAAATCAAATGAACTTTCCTTAAATCTTTTATGCAAAGGTGTATTATCCACATCAAGATTAAGTTCTTTTTTACAAAAATTGACCTCTTTTTCGGATAGTTCGTGCCCAAAAACCTTTTTTGCCTTTTTTTCTATATTTTTAATAAAGTGCCCAGTAGAACATCCAACATCTAATATTACCTCATTGCCTTTTAATTTTTCGTTAAATTTATCACTCCAAATTTTGGTTACTTTAACCATTTTGTCAAAATACTTTTTTGGATCTAAAGCATCTGGCTCAATATGTGTAAGATAAGTTTGATGATATTCCTTCTTATAAAAATCTTCAGAAAATTTTACTGAGTTTTGATCTAAAAAAACTAAAGAACAGTTTTTACATTTAAGTACTTTAGCCTTTCTATCAAACCTTATTTTATCAGTCAATAAAACTGAATTATTTATTGAATCTCCGCACAAACAATTTTTCATAATTTATTAAATTTGATAATGATCACTTAATTTTTTAATTCCCTCATTTATACTAAAAACTGGTTTCCATTTATATTTTTTTCTAAATTTAACATTATTTCCACCAAAGCCAAAAATATCACCGGGAGTTTTTTTTCCGATTACAATACCTTTTTCTATTTTAAAATTTTTTTTTAATAATCTAATTAAACTTTTTACATTAATTTTAGTTTTTGATGAAATGTTAAAAGTTTCGCTTAAATATGGTTTCTTTTTAATTATAGAATGAATGGCATTTAAAACGTCATCTATATAAATAAAGTCTCTAATTCTATTTAGTGAACCTTTTACAAGAATTTTTTTTTTGTAAAGCAAATAATATAAATAAATACTTACCATCCCCTGCTCTAGATTATTAAGATTTTGACCAGGTCCATAAACATTAAAAAGTCTTAGATTAATTACTGGTATTTGATGTTGTTCAAATAAAACTTCTAACATTTTCTCTGCGGTTAATTTTGATTTACCATATGCTGATACTGGCTCAGGATTAAACTTTTCATTAACAAATTTTGATTTTTTTTGAGACCCATATACCGACATTGAACTTAAATTTATCATTAATTTTGCATTACACATTTTAGCAAAATGGTATACGTTGCATGTTCCTAATACATTTGTTTCAAAATCATATGATGGTATTGAAAAAGATTTTTCACCAGATGTTTGTGCTGCTGTGTGAATTATAATATCAAATTTTTTTGGTATATTTTTGAAATTTTTCAAATTTCTAATATCAGCTTTTTTCCACTTTATATTTTTCGGTATATTTTTCTTGCTACCACCAAATAGATTGTCTATACCAAAAACTTTTATATTTCCTTTATTTAGTTTTTTGGCGAGCGAACTGCCGATAAAGCCTGCTATCCCTGTGATAAATATATTCATTAAGAAAGATTATAAAAAAAATTAATACCCATTTTTTTTTAACCAAAATTCCACCATAGGAATTTGCCATTCATAATCAACGTCACAACCGCCCCAAGAATGAATTGGAGCTATTTTTTTCCCCATCCATTTTTGTGGTAGTAATCCATCTTCAAGCTTTTCAAGACAATATGGACGAACTACTGAAGCAGACATATCAGCGTAATATACATTTCCTTGAGAATCTCTATCGCAGTTTAATTCTTTTGGATCTCCAAATGTTTCGAATGGAACAAAAGGTTGCAAAGTTCCCTGACTATCAACTTTTCTAGCTCTCAAAGGGCTCCACATATTATAAATTGAAGTCGTAACAGCAGAATCCAAGTTTTTATTTTTTTGTAGAATTTCTATACCCTCATCAATGAGTTTAGCTGTTATTGTAGGTGCATTAGCAAATAAAAGTACGACTAATTCAATTTTTTTATTTTCGGATTCTATTATTTTTTTTATTTCAAAATATCCGTGTCTAAAAGCATCTTCTCCTAAAGCTTTGTTCGTTGCTAATTCAGATGGTCTCTTAATAACATCAGCTTTATAATCTTTTGATGTTTTAGATATCACTGGACAATCTGTTGATACAAAAATTCTATCAATATATTTTGATTTTGATGCAGCTAATAATGGATATTCGCATAATTTTCTTCCCAAAATTGGAAAAATATTTTTACCTGGTAGGGTTACGCTATTAGCTCTTCCAATCATTAAGGCACAAATCATAAAACAATTCTTTCCTTATAAATTTTATCAAAAAATTTAAAAAATCTTTTCATTAAATATATATTACCAACTGTTATCCTTATAGAATTATTTAAATCTTTGAAATTTTCAAAAAAGTTAGTTCTTATCAAAATTTTATTTTTAAACATAAATTTATATATTTTTTTTATTTGATTATTAGGAATCCTTATATAGAAAAAATTAGTTTCAGTATCTATATATTTTAGATTTCTTTTTTTGCACTCATTTATTAAGAATTTTTTTGATTTTTTCACTTCATGAATATATGAGTTGCTGATTTGCTTATTCATAAGAAAGTATTCAGCAGCCTTAATAGAAAAATGAGAGACATCAAAGGTTGGTCTGACAGCGTTTATTATTTTATTGAATTTCTTATTTGCTATAAAATAGCCAATTCTAAGCCCAGCTAGCCCATATGATTTTGAAAAGGTTTTAAGAACAATTAAATTGTAAAATTTTTTAACAAATAAGGACATCGAATTATATTTGCTAAAATCAATATAAGCTTCATCAATTAAAACAAAAATATTTTTTTGTTTTGCCATTTTAATTATATTTAAAATTTTTTTCTTATTAAAATATCTTCCTGAAGGTTGATTGGGATTTGCAATATATATAAAGGAAATCCCCTTTTTTTTGAACAATTTTTTTAAATTATTTTCTACATTATTGTTAAATGTTATTTTATGAAATTTATATTTATAAATTTTGGCATAAACATTTATCATTCCATATGTTGGGAAAATAGACGCCATTTCTCTTTTAGATTTGTTTGTAAAAACTTCAAAAATATATTTTATGCCGCTGTCAGATCCAGGTATAATGTTAATATATTCCTTATTAATTTTTTCCTTTATTGAAATTAAATGAGATAATTTTTTTTTATTCGACGGATAAGTTTGCAACATATCACTAAAAATAAATTTTTTAAGCTCTTCCAGCGTTTTTTTAGAGAAAGGTTTTATTCTTTCATTTTTATCTAACCGAGTAAATTTTTTACGATCATAGTACATTTCTGGACTTCTAAATATTTTTTCTAAATGTTTGGAAATCATGTTCTGATTTGTATATTATTTTTTCTAAACTTGAGCATCCTTATATAAGGAAAAACTTTTCCAAATATCTTTAAAATATTTTTTATTATTTTTGATCTTTTCATTAGGTAGCTAAAAATTATACTCCTATCAAATTCAGTAATATAATCATCCTCCTTAATTTCACAAATTGTGAAACCGTTTTCTTTAGCTAATCGAGTTAATTCCTTATTAGTAAATTTATAACCTTGATGTTTTTTAAAAAAAAAATATTTCTTTCCAATTAGTTTATAAAATGATTTGATAAAATAAATTTCAATAGGTAGATAAATTTTATCATATATTAAAGAAAATAAATTATCTTCACAAGCACCAGGTTCAAAAATTAATATACCACCCACATTTAGATGTTGTGAAATTTTTTTAAAAAAATGTTTTATTTCATTTTTTTCAAATGCATAAATCATGCTGAGATTAATTATGTAATCAAATTTTAAATTCAGGTTATCTGTGAAAATGTTAAATTTTTTGTATTCAAAGTTTCCAAATATTTTTTTTGAGGATTCATAGCAATTGGGAATCTCTAAATCTGAACAAACAATATTAAACCCGTCTTTTAATAAATAAAGCTCTGTAGCACACCTACCGCTTCCAATAGAAAGTACCTTCTTTCCTTTTTCTAGATTTTCCCCTAAAAAAGACAAATAATATTTTTGTCTTTTATCTAAATACTTCTCAAAAAATAGTTCTTCATTCTCGTAATATTTGTTTTCTTTATAACCGCCCATTGATTTTTCGTGTTCAGAAAATTTTTGATCTCTTTCTAAGTTAATATCTAATTGTGGACTTTTGTATAAAAAAAACTTGTACCAATTCCTCATTATAAATTTTAGTTAACTTCTTTAAGTAAATTTTTGACAATATAATCTTGAGCACTTTTATTAATTTTGCTCGAGGGTAAGCTAAGCGAATTTTTCGACAAATAATTTGATACAACATATGAACCGTAACCATATTTTTTATATGGTTTCATGCGATTAAGTGAATAAAAAGCTGGCTTCGTATCAATACCTTTTTTTCTAAGATTAGATAAAATTTTATTTCTTTTTTTTTCCCCAATATTATTTATGGTTATTGTATATAACCAATATGAGTTCTCTGACCAGCTGTTTGAAGGCAATAGAGAGATTTTTTTATTATTTCTTAATTGTTTATTATAATAGTTAAAAATTTTTTTTCTTTGATTTATTAAATATTTTATTTTCAGTATTTGCGCTACACCTAAAGCCGCTTGTATGTTTGTCATTCTAAAATTAAAACCTGCTTTTTCATGCCAATAATTTATTTTTTTTGACATTCCATGACTCCTTAAAAGCTTAGCTTCTTCTGCTTTTTTTTTATCTTTAAAAACTACCATTCCACCTTCCCCCGTTGTTATAGTTTTGCTAGCAACAAAGCTAAAACATGAACAATCGCCATCTCGCCCTACCAATCGTTTTTTATATTTAGCTCCAATTGCTTCAGCGCAATCTTCAATTACTATTAATTTTTTTTTCTTAGCAAATTTTTTTATTTCGTCTATTCTACATGGCTGGCCATAGACATGGACAATCATTATAGCTTTGGTAGATGAGTTAACAGATTTTTTCAATTTTTCTAAGTCTATAGTCCAAGTTTCTTTTTCAACATCAATCAAAACTGGTTTTGCACCACTGTGAATTATAGAATTTATAGTAGCTGCAAAAGTAAAATTTGGAACTATCACTTGATCTCCTTTGCCAATACCAAAAGTAGCTAAACTTAACTGAAGTGCGGTAGTTCCGCTGGATACTGCTACAGCATGTCCACCACCTAAATAATTTGAAAATAATTTTTCAAATTTTGGAACAAACGATCCATTTGCGGATATCCAACCAGATTTTAAAGAATACATAACGTTATGTATTTCTTTTGATCCAATAATTGGAGTTACAAGAGGATATTTTATTTTATTTTTTGACATATATCTAATTTACAGAAAAATTATCTAAAACTTTATCTAGTATTTTATCTCTTATGTTCATATTATTGTGATTTAACAGATAATCCTTTGAAAGATTCTTTTTGCATTTATAAAATTTTTCTTCTTCTAGGTACTTGGTAAGATTTAAATTAAACTCATCTATTTTTTCAAAATAAAATATCTCTTTTTTAAACTTTTCTTCAATTGCTTTTTCAAATACATCTTCCTCTAATACAAAAATATCAGAATCAAAATATAAAGCCTCAAAGAAAGTGGAACTTATCCATGGCATAATATTTAAATCAGATATCCTTAATAAATCATTAACAGTAGATTCTTTAGAAATATAAGAAATCTTATTTGCACCTATATCTTTTAGGACTCCTTTCCACAAATCTTTTCTGCCTTCCGGATAATCTTTAAATATTATATTATATTTATTTTGAAATTTCTTAAGTATGCACAAAATTTCATAGATAGATTCCCAAAGTAAAGTCTCTCTTCTTTCTCGATTACGACCAAAATAGAAATTGTTTCTTTTATAGTTAAATCCCATTAAAAAAAGAATTGTTTTTTTATTTTCTTTTTTTATAATTATAACTAAACGAAGTAAGTTTATTTTTTTTGCTCTTCCAAAGAAAGTCTTTTTTTTTATAAGCGGAAAAAATAGAATTATATTTTTTTCTTTCAAACAAATTTATACATTCGTTAATATTTTTAGAATTTCTCAAAGGGCTGGTTGGTTGTAAAAGAATTATATTTTCAGCTTTTAATGATTTTTTTTTTTGATAACTAAAATACGCGTGTTTTATTGCTTGTTCAGTTGTTGAAAAATCTCTTGCTATTCTTCTGGGTCTTTTTAATGCAAAAATTTTATATTTTTTCGCTATATTTAAGATTTTCTCATCGTCAGAAGTCAAAACAATTTCTCGAATTTTTTTTGTCTTTTTTGCAGCTTCAATAGTAAACTTTACTAATTCCTTATTATTAATTTTAACCAAATTTTTATTTTTAATCCTTTTAGAATGTTTTCTTGCTGGAACTATTGCCAAATAATTAATTTTCCGCATTATACTGAATTGATTAAATTTTCCAACCGCCCGATTATTTTATTTTTTATATTTCCCTTTTCACTAACGTGATAGATTGTTTTATTAAGTTTTTTTACTTCTTCTTCTATCTTGCTTGAATCTGAAAATAAGATTGACTCACTTTTTTGAAGTAAATCTTCAAAATTATTGCATATCAACTGTGAGGGTAAATAATTAGGAGGATTTAAAGCAGCTTTTTTCATATTGTGCGTATATTCATGGAATAAAACTGGAATTTCATTTGATAAACATTCATCTGCTATAGATGTATGTTTGGCTATAATTAAATCTGCGTTAGCACACAATTTATAAGAATAGTAAGACTCTTTATAATTATTAGATATAATTATATTTTCACAATTATTAATTTTATTTAAAATATTCTTAAAATATTTATTAGTTAACCAATTTAAGGATTTGTATCTTAAAATTATATAAGTATTATTTAAATTTTGGGAAAGCTTAATGCAATCCTCCAAAAAATTATTTTGCGCTGTCCAATTTATAAGTGGATCAGTATAAGA
>Ga0187833_10005971_pt1 | contig 11386 bp, 10 predicted proteins | sample ETNtaG_37_FD_167968 | JGI IMG/M metagenome (GOLD analysis project Ga0187833, IMG submission 167968) | Marine microbial and viral communities from oxygen minimum zone, Eastern Pacific Ocean - ETNP2014_SV_400_PacBio MetaG (Illumina Assembly) | ecosystem: Environmental > Aquatic > Marine > Hypoxic... | reverse complement strand
TAAAATCTGATCTCAAAAAAGAAAAACTTACCACAAGAGATTCAAGGTCTGTGGAAAGAAAAAAATACGGTCATAAAAAAGCTAGGCGAAGTTTTCAGTTTTCTAAAAGGTAATTATATTTATATTATCACCTATTTAATTTTATTGTTATATTCAAAAAATGAGCAAATATTTAAATGTAGCTGTTGTTGGTGCAACAGGATACATAGGCCTAGAACTTATTAAACTTCTTATAAAACATCCAAAAGTTAGAATAAAAAATATTTGTGCTCAAAGTTCTATTGGTAACTCAATATATGAATTTGACACTTTTTTAAAAAAAAAATCATTACCTAAAATTACTAGTTTTGCTAGCATAAATTTTAACAATATAGATATATTATTTACTGCGCTCCCAAATGGTGAAGCACAAAAAATTTCTAAAAAATTAACTTCAAAAAATAAATTAATTGATTTGTCTGCAGATTTTAGATTAGAAAGTTCCAAGAACTATAAAAAGTGGTACAATATAACTCATAAATCTAAAAATTTAATTAAACATTCCATTTATTCAATTCCGGAATTGATAGATATAAAGTTAGACAAATTTAAAATTATAGCTTGCCCGGGTTGCTATCCTACTTCAATACAGCTTCCTTTAGTTCCTATTATTAAAAAAGGACTTATAAATACTAATAATATAATAATAGATTCGAAATCCGGCTACTCAGGAGCTGGTAAAAATTTATCTAAAAAATTTAAATTTAAAAATATTTATGATTCAATCTCAGCCTATGGGGTTTCCTCACATAGACATTTAGCTGAAATCGACCAACAGTTAAAAAAAATATCTAAAAACAAAATTGAGGTTCAGTTTATACCCCATTTATCACCCATGTTTAGAGGTATTCTTTCTACTATTTATGTAAACTTGAATAAAAATATAACTGCAAGAAGCATTTATAATTGTTTAAAAAAATACTATAAAAATAAATACTTTATCAAATTTGCAAAATTTAATACTCCGATTGGAACTGGAGATATAATACATACCAATTTTTGTAAAATATCTGTCTGCAATGATAGAATGAAGAACAAAGCGATAATTTTGAGTGCAATTGATAATTTAATAAAAGGTGGCTCGGGTCAGGCAATGCAAAATATGAATTTATTATGTGGGTTTAACGAACAGATGGGTTTTAAATGAAAAATTATTTCATAATTATTATTTTTATTTTTATTATTAATTGCTCGTTTAATGAAAAAGGACTCGATGTTACTAACAACAATATTTCGCATAATGGAATAAATTCCTCTAAACAATATTCTTTCGAAGAATATGTAAATTTGTTATTAAATAATAATAAATCTAAAAGTTATCCAGATATAAATAATATTCCGGATTAAATTTTATGAAAAAAAAAATTAATATAGCTGTGGTTGGTTTGGGAAATATTGGAAGTTATTTTTGCAATGAAATTGTAAAGAAAAAAAAAGATATTTTATTTAAAACTGGAAAAAATTTAAATTTATTATATGTTTCTGCGAAAAACAAAAATAAAAAAAGACCATTTAAATTTAAAAACAAACAATGGATCCATAAACCCCTAAATATTGTAAATAATCCCAAGGTGGATATCATTGTTGAGTTAATTGGTGGATCAGATGATTTGGCAAAAAAAATTGTTATTTCTGCTTTAAAGAATAAAAAACACGTAATTACTGCTAATAAAGCATTGATAGCAAAACATGGAAATTATATTTCATATTTAGCTGAGAAAAATAAAGTTAATTTTGAATATGAGGCTTCAGTTGCCTCAGGAATTCCAATAATTAGATGTATTAAAGAAGGGCTAATTTCAAACAAAATATTTAAATTAATAGGAATTTTAAACGGCACATCAAACTATATTTTGTCCAGGATGGAACAGTCTGGAAAAAGTTTTAATGAAATATTAAAAGAAGCAAAAAAATTTGGATATGCTGAGAGTAATCCAGAATCTGACTTAAATGGTGATGATGTAGGTTCTAAGATTAGAATATTGTCCTCTTTATGTTTTCATACGCTAATCTCAAGAAATAATATTTTAATTGACGGAATTTATAACATTGAAAACAAAGATATTATCAACGCAAAAAAATTAGGTTATAGAATAAAATTATTGGGTATTACAGAAATGATAAACAAAAATATTTTTGAAAGAGTTCATCCTTGTTTGGTTGATGTTAATTCTTATATTGGAAATATAAATGGTGTATTTAATGCTTCGATAATCAATAGCTCTCCAGTTGGACAAACTATTATGCAGGGCAAGGGTGCTGGTCCAGGCCCTACTTCTTCAGCTTTAATGTCAGATTTATATTCTATATTGAGAGGAAATATAAAATATCCTTTTATCACTCCATATAAATTACGCAAAAAAATCAAACAATTTAATTATTCTAATTATTCTTATTCTTGTTATTTAAGATTTGAAGTTAAAGATAAACCAGGCGTTTTATCGAGTATTACTAAAAACTTGGGTGAAAGTAAGATTTCAATAGAAAAATTAATGCAAATTCCAGATAAAAACAAACGTACTGCCTCGATCAATATAATAACTCATAAAACTATAGAAAAAAGAGTGGCTAATTGTTTGCGTAAATTAAAGAAAAATAAACATATAATCAGTTCGCCAACTTTCATAAGAGTTGGGGATATCAATGGTAATTGATAAAGAATATTTAGATCCATTCATACTTGCTACGGAAAGAGCTGCCTATGGTGCATCCCTATTTAAGGGCAAGGGAGATAAAATTGCCGCTGATCAATCTGCGGTAGATGAAATGAGAAATCAGTTAAACAAAATTAATATGAAAGGTAGCATAGTAATTGGAGAAGGTGAATTGGATGAAGCTCCAATGCTATATATAGGGGAGGAAGTTGGTAATAAATCTGGTGAAGAACTAGACATTGCCGTAGACCCTTTAGAAGGTACTAATTTTGCAGCTAAAAATTTGCCAAATGCATTATCAGTTCTAGCTGTTACAAAAAAAGGTAATTTACTTCATGCCCCAGATATCTACATGGAAAAGATAGCTATTGGAGCTGGTTTTCCTGATAGTTTGGTTGATCTTGATTTTAATGTGAAGAAAAATATTGAAAGACTGGCAGATGCAAAAAGAATTTCTCCTAACAAAATAACGGCCTGCGTACTTAAACGCCCAAGACACGATCAAATTGTTAATTCTTTAAATTCATTGGGTGTTAAAATTAATTTTATTACTGATGGTGATGTCTCAGGAGTTATTTCAGTTGCAGATCCAAAATCTAATATAGACATATATTTTGGAATAGGTGGGGGACCCGAAGGTGTTCTTGCTGCAGCTGCCTTAAGTTGCCTAGATTGTCAAATGCAAGCGAGATTATCATTCCAAAACGAAGATGAAAAAAATAGATGTAGAGATATGGGTATTAAAGACCTAAATCAAAAATATAATATCAATGATATGGTCAAAGAGGATGTAATATTTTGTGCAACTGGCGTGACCGATGGGGATTTGGTTAAAGGAATAAAAGATCACGGAGATTCGTTCGAATCGGAAACTTATGTTTTACATAAAAGTTCGAATACAAATAAAATAATCAAAAACAACATTAAAAAATGAATTACAAATCAGTTACGGGAAAAAACTGGTTATTTAAACAATATGATGAAAACTACGCAAAAAAAATATATGAAACATTTCATTTTAATGAGATTTTATCTAAAATTATTTCAATAAGAAAAATTGAATTAGATCAAATAGAAAATTTCATTAACCCTACAATTAAAAAAAACATTCCGAATCCTAATTCAATAAAAGACATGGACATTGCGACGAACGCAATAATTTCGCATATACAAAAAAAAAATATTATTGGAATATTCGGAGATTATGATGTTGATGGAGCCACTTCGGCAGCTATTTTGGCAAAATATTTTATACAAATAAATCAACCATTTAAATTTTTAATTCCTGATAGAATAAAAGATGGTTATGGACCCAATGAAAAGGGATTTGATTTTTTAATCAACAAAGGTTCAAAATTAATTATCACCGTTGACTGTGGCATCTCCTCTTACAAAGCTATTTTACATGCAAAAAATAAAAATATAGAAACTATAGTTATTGATCATCACCAAGGAGATCTGAAAGTTCCTGATGCAACTGCCATTCTAAATCCTAATCGAATCAATGATGAGTCTAAATTGTCATATCTTTGTGCGGCAGGAGTTTGTTTTATGTTTTTGGTATCATTGAGTAACAAATTAAGAAATTTAGATTGGTTTAAACTTAATAATATCAATGAACCCGATATTCTGAATTTTTTGGATCTAGTTAGTTTGGGAACAATTTGTGATGTTGTCCCCATTGTAGGGTTAAATAGAGCTATTGTTAAACAAGGTTTAAAAGTTTTTGGGAAACGAAAAAATATTGGTTTAAAAACTTTATATGACAATAGTAAAATAAACAGCCAACCTAATGCCTATCATCTAGGTTATACAATAGGACCGAAAATTAACGCGGGAGGAAGAGTTGGTAAATCAGCGTTTGCTGCAGAAATATTAATTTCTGAAAATCAAGAAAGGGTTGACTACTTGGCAAAAAAGTTAAATGATTTTAATGAATACAGAAAAAAAATTGAAGTTAAACTTTTTCGAAAAATTGAAAATGAAACTAAAGTTAGTAAAGACCCTATTCTATTCGTTCAAGGAAAAGATTTTCATGAAGGAATAATAGGAATAGTCGCATCAAGAATTAAAGATAGATACAATAAGCCTTGTTTAATTATTTCAGTTAATGGAAAAATTGGAAAAGGTTCTGCAAGGTCTGTCTTTGGCTTTGATATTGGAACCGTTATTATTTCAGCCGTTCAGAATAAAATCTTAATCAATGGAGGAGGGCATAAAATGGCTGGAGGATTTTCAATAAATATTGATAACATTGAAATATTTAAAGAATTTTTAATTAAAAAATATAATAGTTTAATTAACGAAAAAGATAATTGTAAAACATTGTATTTAGATTCTATAATTTTGCCAACTGCATTGAACACTAAATTCTACAATAATATTGATCTTCTGTCTCCTTTTGGCACAGAAAATCCTGATCCAAAATTTTTAATTGAAGATCTAAAATTGGCTAATTCTAACGTTGTTGGTAACCGACATATCAAGGCAATTTTTTATAGTAAAAGTAATGATGTTGTAAAAGCTATTGCGTTTAATTCGATCGGCACTGTTCTAGAATCCATTTTGGTCAAAAGTAATAAAAGTTCTATGAATATAGCAGGCACATTAACATCTAATAATTGGAATGGAAAAAATAATATTGAGTTTGTAATTAATGATATTTCTGTTAATAACATGTAAATTTCTCAATGGGTCCCATCGTCTATCGGTTAGGACACATGGTTTTCATCCATGAAAGAGGGGTTCGATTCCCCTTGGGACCGCCAGACATGATATAAAATTTAAATTTGAAAACTTTAATTATTAGAACTGATAGGCTGGGTGATTTTTATCAAACAATTCCCTATATAAATTGTTTAACAAGAATTTATGGAAAAACAAATGTCGACATTGTAGTAAAAAAACACATTTATCCCCATATTAAGAAAAAAAAATATTTATATAATAATCTTTATTCGTTTGAAAAAAGTGGAATATTTAACAAAGTTTTCTTAATTCTAAAATTAAGAAAAAATAATTATAAACAAATAATAATATTTGATGGGAAAGATAGATCAATAATACTGTCAAAATTTTTGAATGTAGATAAAATTTTTCATACGTACCCACAGAAGAAAATAAATTTTTTAACTAAAATATTTTTTTCAAAAAAATATACAACTATTTTAGACAATCAGACCATAGCACTTAAATATTTGTATAAGGATATTTTAAATAAAATTGGTGTTAGAATTATTAAAAGAGACTATAAAATTTTGTTACATCAAAATATTAAAAAAATAAATATTTTCAAAAATGAAAATATTAAAAATAAAAAATATATTCTTATACACCTTGATGAAAAATGGTTTTCAGATTTTTATATAAAGAAATATACTGACATTTCTTTAAAGAGAAATGATTTTTTCTTATTTATAAAAAAAATTGTAAAGAGGTGTAACGAGAATTTGATTATTACAACTGGTACAATAGATTTGCCCTTCATTACAGAAATATCTAATGAATATTTCAATATTAATAAAAAGGGTTATTGTTATTTAAAAATTGGAAAATATAAAATAATTTTATTAAAAAAAATTTCTATTGAAAATTTGGAAATCGTTACTATGAATGCAAAATCTTTAATCACCTGTCATGGACCTTTGTCATTAATTTCTGGAAGTTTCAATGTAAATTTGATTGATATAATAGAAAGAACCCATGAAAAATGGTATGAGCGTCACACTTCCCACATAATGAAATACAATAAATTTTATAGGATAAAATTTAGTAAGTTAGCTAAAAAAATTATACTAAAGATAAAATAATGACATATTGTGTATATTTATTGATTAGCTGCCATAAGAGAAGGGTGTTTTCTTACGTTGGATATACCAAAAATTTAAAAAATCGTCTAAATCTACATAATATTTCACAAGGTGCTAAATATACAAAGGGGAAAAAATGGATTGTTTTTCATAAAGAAATTTATAATAGTAAATCAAAAGCATTATCTAGAGAATATGAATTAAAAAAAGATAGGAAATTAAGAAATTTTTTAAGAGAAAAATTCAAAAAAATTGGCAAAAAAAACGTGTTTTATAAAAATAGACTTCAATGAAAATTTCTATCCTATTACCATACAAAGAAAATTTTTCACAAACTTATGCGGGTGCTGTATCTTTATTTGTAAAAGATACTGTTAAATTAAGTGTATATAAAAAATATATTACCGTTTTTGGAAATACAAAGTTAAAAAATATATTTAAACTTACCTATAAAAATATAAATTTAACAAAAAATTTAATTCAAAGTGGCAGCAGACTTTACGTAAATGAATTTTTAAATTTCGAAGATGAATCTCCCTCTGATTTGATAGAGATTCATAATCGACCAAACTATTTTCATTTAATGCACAAAAGAATTAATAATCAAAAAATAGTTTTATATTTTCATAATGACCCGCTTACAATGACTGGCTCAAAATCTATAGCTGATAGAAAAAAATTATTAAATCATGCAACAAAAATTATTTTTAACAGTCATTGGTCAAAAAAAAGATTTTTACATGATATTGAAGGAATTTATTTTAATTCAGAAAAAATTTCTGTAATTCATCAGTCAATTGGTCCGACAAAAGTAAATTTAAATAAGAAAAAAAAATGGATTACTTTTGTTGGCAAATTAAACCAGGCAAAAGGTTATGATTTATTTGGAAAAGCTATTTTAAAGATTCTAAAAAAATATAAACAATGGAAAGGAATAGTTATTGGAGACGAACCAAGATCAACTCTTATTTTTAAACATAAAAGACTCAGTGTAATGGGTTTTACAAATCATAATAAGGTATTAGAAATTTTTAAGGAAACAAGTATTGCCGTGGTTTGTTCAAGATGGAATGAACCATTGGGTAGGTCAAGCCTTGAGGCTTCTAGTCGTGGATGCGCAACTATTATTAGTAATAGAGGGGGTCTGCCAGAGACTATTACCCACGGGATCATTTTAAAAAAATTAAATATTACCTCTGTTTACAATGCTATTAAAGATTTAATTGAAAATGAAGATAAAAGAAAACAATTGCAAGATTTATCTATAAAAAACTTTTTTCATACAAATAAATTAAGTTCGAAAAAAATGGATGAGTATAGGGAAAATATTTTATGGACAAAGTTAACAAAAATAAATTCAATTAATCACATCCCAAAAAACTTGCGTATTTTGCATGTTACTAATTTTAATGAACGCCATGATGGAAGGCTTTTTTTTAATACTGGTAGAAGAATTAATAATGGTTTTATTAGACTTGGTCACAGTGTTTTAGAATTTAGTGATAGAGACATAGTTAAACACTATAAAAGTATTGGAGACTACACTGGCTCAAAAGCCTTAAATCGTAAATTGATCAATACTGTTTACAATTACAAGCCAGATTTATTAATTTTCGGACATGCTGATCTCGTAAAACCTGAAACCATAGCTTATTTAAAAGATAATTATAAAGATTTAAAGGTTGCCCAATGGTTTCTAGATCCGCTTATTAAAAACGGACCGGATTATGAAAAAAATAAATCAAGGATTTTAGATAAAATAAAATTTACAGATGCAAATTTTTTAACTACTTCACCTGAAGTTTTAAATTTTTTACCTAAAAATAAACCATCTTTATTTATACCCAATCCATCAGATCCATCTTTTGAAGTTTTGAATAATTACAAAAATAACCAGTGCTCTATGGATGTTTTTTTTGCTTTAAGTCATGGTGTACATAGGGGTGTTTTAAAGAAAGGTAAGCATGATGAACGTGTCGATTTTGTTAATAAACTAATAGAGATAACGCCAAACATTAAATTTGACTTGTATGGAATAAATAACATCCAACCAATCTGGGCTGATTCATATTTTAAATCAATTGCTAATTCAAAAATGGGAATTAATTTAAGCAGAGGCCATCCAATTAAATATTACAGCAGCGATAGAATAACTCAATTTATAGGTAATGGCCTTCTTACATTTATTCACGATAAAACTCATTACAATAATTTCTTTTCTGAAGATGAAATTATATTTTACAATAGTGTATCTAATCTTTCCGAAAAAATTCAAAAATTTGCAAAAGATGACAGTTTAAGAAAAAAGATTGCCAAAAAAGGAAAGATGAAATACATGAAATTTTTTAATTCTACGATAGTAGCTGATTATATAATAAACAACACTTTCGAATATAATTATAAAAAAAATACTTACTTGTGGGAAAACATTAAGAATTAAATTTTTATTTTATTTAGAGCATTATTTTTAAATAAATTTGCTTCTTTAATATATCTTCTTACCATTTGAGTAGTTTTATGACCCGTCATTGCCATTATGCTTCTCTCATCCGCACCAGATTCTGCTGAAACTGTTGCAAAACCTGATCTCAAGCTATGACCTGAATAATTTTTATTTTCTATACCTGCGACATTTAGATAATTTTTCAGCAATAACGCAACTGATTGATCGGTAAGTCGATTATTGCTCAGTTTAAAATTTTTAGAAAAACGTCTAAATATTGGACCAGATTTAATATTTGATAGCTCTAGCCATTTCTTTAAATGCAAAACGGGACAGTAATTTTGATTGGAAAAATAGGGGAGGGCTTTAACCATTCCTTCGCCAAATTGATCTGTTTTTGACTTTCTAACGACGATTTTGATCCCTTCTGGAACCATTTCTACATCATTGTAATTAATTGACACTAGTTCAGTTCTTCTAAAAGCGCCACCAAATCCAATAAGAATTATGGTTTTATCTCTAATTTTTTTGATTTCTTTAGTTTTTTCATTATCTATTGCATTAATAATTGATTTTAACTGATTGATTAATATTGGTTTTTTACCTTGCTGAAAACTTCCTATTTTACGCTTAATACCCATTAAATTTTCAATAATTATTGGGTGTTTAGCATCAAGATAATGACCTTTGAGTTTGTGAATCACGCCTATTGATACTAATCTTCGCCTTAAAGTGCTAATTTTTGCACCCTTTGAAGACAGGTAAGTTAAATATAAAGCAACTATTTTTGTATCAGTGGGAAGGAATTTAAGGTTATTTTTTGCACAAAAAGCTGAGAAATCCTTAAAATCTGATCTATATGCACGAATAGTATTACTTGCTTTGGAACTTTTAAGGTTGTTTAGTGTTTGGTCCTGTAAAGCTTTTATGTCAGTTATAAGTTCATTCATATCTATTACTATTGATAACCATTAATTATCGTTAGTAATATATTAAGTGATTTATGAAGTCAATAACTATAATTTATAAAGATGATTAGAGATTTAATTCAATCTGACAGGCAAAATTGGGAAAAATTGTATATTGGTTATGCTGAGTTTTACAAAGTTCATATGAATAATGAAATTTTGGACACTGTTTGGAGTTGGCTGTTTGATAAAAAATATGTTGTTAATGGACTTTGCAATGAAACAGAAGGAAAAATCATTGGAATTGCTCATTATAGAACCATGCCAAGGCCATTAAAGGCTAAATATATAGGTTTTCTTGATGATTTGTTTGTGGACCCAAATTTTAGAGGAAAAAAAATAGGTCAAAAACTGATAATAGCTTTAAAAGACATGGCTAAATCTAATGATTGGCAAGTAATAAGATGGATTACCCACTCTTCTAATGATACTGCTAAAAAATTATATGATAAATTAGCCATTAATACAGGATTTGATCTATATGAACTTAAAAGGGACTAAATTTCAGGTAAAAGTGTGGAAATACCTAAAAACTATACCAAGAGGTAGTGTAAAAACCTACAAACAGGTCGCTATAGGCATAAATAGACCCAGATCAGCTCGTGCTGTAGCTAATGCTTGCGCTAAGAACCCATATGCTCCTAAAATACCATGTCATAGGGTCATTAGGTCTGATGGTACCCTAGGTGGTTTCTCCAGCCCCGGAGGAACGAAAACCAAGAAAAAACTGCTAAAAAAGGAAGGTTTTTTGCTCTAAAAACAAGCATTATCAACGATTTTTGCATCATATCCTATATTTTCTTTTGTAATACTAGATTACATCCTTCAGTTGTACTATTTATCCTAAAATCTCAATATATCCCCTTCTATGGGCGTTTAAACGCTATATTCCTAGATTACAAGGCTCGCTAATTCATATATATTTTTGCTATTTAATCGCCATCTAGTAATTAATTGTTTTCTTAGATCTGTAATTTATGGCTATTTAACTTGTTTATTTCATTATTCTTATTTTTTCTAGTGCATCTCATTATTTATTCATTTCCGCACTATATTTAAAATGTACTCTTATTTATGCCCATTTTGCTTGTTTATTTCTATAATATTTATTTGTTTTGTTCTAATTGACTGTTATATATATTCTAATTTGTTCTATATTATATATTACTTTAATTATTATTAAATATTCATTAAATTCAATAACTTAAGTGTATATATTAATGTAATACATTATAATATAGTAAATAAATATTAACTAGATATAAACTTCTCCCTAAATGAAATATATACACCAGATAATACAATAATACCTAAACCTACCCACGTCCAAAGGTCTGGAAAATCAGAAAAGAAATAATAACCAATTAAAACATTTGTAATAATTTCAAAGTAACTAAATGGAGCTAATTTTGATGCATCAGCGTACTTTAAAGACAATATTAAAAAAAAGTGACCTAAAGACGCACATAAACC
>Ga0187833_10005969_pt1 | contig 11389 bp, 6 predicted proteins | sample ETNtaG_37_FD_167968 | JGI IMG/M metagenome (GOLD analysis project Ga0187833, IMG submission 167968) | Marine microbial and viral communities from oxygen minimum zone, Eastern Pacific Ocean - ETNP2014_SV_400_PacBio MetaG (Illumina Assembly) | ecosystem: Environmental > Aquatic > Marine > Hypoxic... | reverse complement strand
ACCTGGCGGCGCTTGATGACTTCCTGGATTTTGTAGCGGCGCAGCGAAGGCTTGACCCAATGGGCCTCAACCTCTTCGCTGTCGTCCCCGCCGATGGTTTCCAGTTTTTCACCATTCGCCTCGCCGTCATCCACCGATTTACCGTCCGCGTCGGCTTTTTCGGCGGGGTCTTGCTCAGCAACCAGCGCTTGCCGGTCTTCAATGGGAATCTGGCAGTAGTCGGGATGAATTTCGCTAAAGGAGAGGAATCCGTGACGGTTGCCGCCGAAATCGACAAAGGCCGCTTGCAGGGATGGTTCAACCCTGGTGACTTTTGCTAAATATATGTTGCCTTTAAGTCGCTTTCTGGATTCTACTTCGACGTCAAAATCTTCTAAACGGCTTCCGCTGAGAACCACCACCCGGGTTTCCTCCGGGTGACTGGCGTCGATAAGCATTTTTTTGCTGGTCATTAACTTGTTGACTCCATGGCACCACAGCCATCCGTATGCCCGGCCCTAGAATTCGGCGGGCGCGGGAACGGGGCCTAGAGGTGCAAAATTTTGGTGTTCGCATGCAGCCGGAGGCGCCAGCGAAATACCCTCTGACCATTTTCATGGGTAGATTTTGAACGGGAGTCGTTCGCGCTGCTCTATCCGGCATTGAGAAATCCTAAGACTAAGAAATCATTCAATCGCGGCTGATGATATTTCCAATAGTTGCAGACAGCCACTTTGTTAACATAACGGTAGGAATTAAGTTCGACAATCGTCTTGTTGCTTTTAGCTCTGTGGAATATTAAGCCCATTGAGGTTAACAGCAAGACCGTGTGACATTTTTTGGCGGTATTTTTAAGGGCCTTACAGCGGGAAAATGCTTTATGCCGCGGTTTGTTTCCGTTTTTCATCTGCTTTTTCTTGTCTTGCCGGCGGGGCTTATTTTCGGCGCCGCCCCGCACCCCGCCGCCGCCGAAGCCGTCGTCACGGATGTACGGGTTGGCGAGCATGGCGGCATGACCCGGTGCGTCTTCGATTTGACCAGTCAGGTGACGTTCAATGTTTTCACCTTGTCCGATCCCGAGCGCATTGTCGTTGATTTACCGGAGGTGGGGTGGCGTCTTCCTGGGCAGCCCTTGCCAAGCCGAACAGGGTTGTTGAAAACACTCCGTTACGGCTTGCACAAGACGAAAAATTCCCGCGTGGTTCTGTATGTCAATGGACCGGCGGCGATTGCCAGAGCTTTTTTGGTGGCGCCGTCGGCTGGCCATAAGTACCGATTGGTGATCGATTTGGTCGCAACCGGCGGCGCGGCCAAGCAAGGAAATTCACCAGCAACGGGACTGTGGCAAGCCTCTCAGCCTCGGTTTTCCGCCGCATCCCCGGAAAGGGCGGCGGCCCCGTTTTCACCACCTTTACGCAAGCCTATGGCCCGGAAACGTCAAAAGAAATGGGTCGTCGCCATCGATCCAGGCCATGGCGGCGTCGACCCCGGCACCATTGGCGCCAAAGGAATGTACGAGAAGCACATCACCTTGGCCGTGGCCCGTGAAATCAAGAAACGTTTAGAACGCAGCGGTCGTTTTCGCGTCGTTTTGACACGTAACCGCGATATTTTCATCCGCTTGCGTGATCGCGTCGTCATCGCCCGTGAAGCCGGCGCCGATCTGTTCATGTCTATTCATGCCGATTCCATCAAGAACAAGAACATACGCGGCCTTTCCGTCTATACCCTTTCCGAAAAGGCCTCGGACAAGGAAGCGGCGGAGTTGGCCGAGCAAGAAAACAAGGCCGATCTCATCGCCGGGGTCGATCTCAGCAACGAATCACCCGAGGTCACCAACATCCTCATCGACCTGGCTCAGCGCGAAACCATGAATCAGTCTGTTCATTTCGCCTCGTCTCTGGTTGGAGAGTTAAAGCATAAAATCCGGATTCTGCGAAATAGCCATCGGTTCGCCGGTTTCGCTGTCCTCAAGGCGCTCGATGTGCCTTCCGTCCTGATTGAAGTGGGTTTCCTATCCAACCGCCAGGACGAACAGGCGCTGAGAAGTAAAGGCTACCGCGCAAAATTGGCCTCGTCTATCGAGCGCGCCATCGAAAGCTATTTCGCCCAAATCGAAGAGGCTTACAGGAAATAACCCGTTTCCCATCGCCGTCATAAGTCGGCCATATTTTCACGCTAACTGAAACATCCGGTCAGCTCGGTTATAATACTCTCTCCGCACAAATTTTCCGGTTATGTGAGACCATGTTCAAAGCCATCCTCAGCCTGTTGGGATCAGTTTTCATTTTGGCCATCCTGGGCGCGGTGGGGATGCTGTTCGTTTTCCATCATTTCGGGCGCGCCTTACCCGACTATCGCCAGCTCGCCGACTATGAGCCGCCGGTGATGACCAGGGTCTATGCCGGCGATGGACGGCTGTTGTCCGAATACGCCGTCGAGAAACGGGTTTTCGTGCCTATCAAGGCAATGCCGAAGCTGGTTGTACGGGCCTTTCTCTCGGCCGAGGACAGGCACTTTTATAGCCATCCCGGCGTTGATTTTCTGAGCATCGCCCGCGCCATGCTAACCAACGTCAGAAACTTGGGAAAAGACCGCCGTCTCGTTGGCGCTTCCACCATTACCCAGCAGGTGGCGAAGAATTTTCTGCTTAACAATGAGGTGTCCTGGGAGCGTAAAATCAAGGAAGCTATCCTTGCCTTCCGTATGGAGCGCGCTTTCAACAAGGATCGGATTTTAGAGCTTTATCTAAACGAGATTTATTTGGGCTTCGGTTCCTACGGCGTTGCGGCGGCGGCGTTGAACTATTTCAACAAGTCCTTGAACGAACTGACCACCGCCGAGGCCGCCTATCTCGCCGCCCTGCCCAAGGCTCCCAATAATTATCATCCTGTCAAGTATCCCGCCGCCGCCAAGAAACGCCGCGATTGGGTCATCGGACGTATGTTGATGGACGGCCTGATCACCGCCGACGAGGCGGAAATGGCCCGAGCCATGAGGCTGGAAGTGCGCCAGATGGCCAAAACCGAGTTCATCAGGGCTGAATATTTTGCCGAGAACGTCCGCCGCGAACTGGCCGAACGCTATGGCGAACGTCAATTGTACAAAGGTGGTCTTTTAGTGCGCACAACGCTCGATCCGAGGCTCCAGGAGATCGCCGATACGGTCCTGCGCCAAGGACTCGAAACATATAACCGCCGCCACGGCTGGCACGGCCCCCTCGCCAGCATGGAAGTGGGTGCCGATTGGCCCGCCAGGCTGGCCAATGTGGACCCTCCCCCTGGCCTCGGCGGCTGGCAGCTGGCAGTGGTCCTGGGTGTTGACAAGGCTGGTGCCGACATCGGCTTTCGCGACACCAGCCACGGGCGTATTCCCCTGGCCGAGATGAAATGGGCGCGGCCTTGGATGGAAGATCAGAAATTGGGTCCGCCCGTGCTGGAAGCGGCCAGCGTTTTGACCCTGGGTGCCGTAATCGCCGTCGAATCTGTCACCGCCGATGCCAAAGGCAAAATTTATCCGGAAAATACTTTCGGCTTGCGACAAATCCCCGAGATCGAAGGGGCCCTGGTGGCCTTGGATCCCCATACGGGACGTATTTTGGCCATGACCGGCGGCTATGAATACGCCAAAAGCCAGTTTAACCGAGCCACCCAGGCCATGCGGCAACCGGGCTCGGCATTCAAGCCTTTCGTCTATTTGGCGGCCTTGGACAGCGGTTTTTCGCCCTCGACTTTGATCCTGGATGCTCCTTTTGTCATCGACCAAGGGCCTGGATTGCCGAAATGGCGCCCTTCCAACTATACCAAAAAATTTTATGGTCCCAGCACCATGCGGTTGGGGGTCGAGAAATCGCGCAATCTGATGACCGTGCGCTTGGCGCAAACCATCGGTATGGAAAAAGTGGCCGAATACGCCGAACGATTCGGTCTCGTCGCAACATTGCCGCGCCGGCTCGCTTCATCCTTGGGCGCCACGGAAACGACGCTTCTTAAGATCACCACCGCTTACGCCATGCTGGTCAACGGCGGAAAGAGAATTACGCCGACCTTGATCGACCGCATCCAAGACCGCCACGGCCGCACCGTGTTCCGTCACGACAACCGTGGCTGCGCCGTTTGCCGCGCCACTTTTTGGATGAACCAACCGGTGCCGGTCATTGCGGAGCACCGCCAAGAGGTTACCAACCCCTTAAGTGCCTATCAGGTGGTTTCCATATTGCGCGGCGTGGTCCAACGCGGCACCGGCAGACGGATCAAGACGGTCGGCAAACCGCTAGCCGGCAAGACCGGCACCACCAATGACAGTGTCGATACATGGTTCATCGGCTTTTCGCCGGACTTGGCGGTGGGGGTGTTCGCCGGCTTCGACGAGCCGCGCACGCTGGGCCGCAAAGAGCAAGGCGCCTCGGTTGCCGCTCCCATTTTCCGCAATTTCATGGCCAAGGCTTTACAGGGACAGCCCACCGTCCCCTTCCGCATTCCGCCGGGCATTCGCCTGGTGCGCGTGAACGGAACCACCGGCCGGCTGGCGAAGAAGGGAGACCGCTACGTTATTCTGGAGGCTTTCAAGCCCGGTACCGTGCCAACGGAAAATAGCGAGGTCCTGGAAGGCTATACCACAACCGTAAGCGACACCCCCGCCACCGGTACCGGCGGCCTGTACTGAAGGAATTTTCCGGCTGACGGGCGGGGTAAAAGCAAAGGGCTGATCTTGGCCTTTGTATTGGCGCGCCTTTGTGGTTAAAAAATTCCTGAAAAAGAAACGGAGAAGCTTAAATGCGTGCCGAAATTGAAGTCCTGACGGAAGAAATCGAGCAGTCGCTAGAGCTGCTGAGGAGGCATCTTTGACTACGAATCCACCCTCGCCCGGCTGGAGGAATTAAACGCCAAGGCTGAAGATTCGGAGCTTTGGAAAGACCCGGTAAAAGCGCAAACATTGATGCGCGAACGCTCGCGCCTGGAAAACGGCCTCAAAGCCATGGATAGCCTGGAGCGCGAGCTTGCCGACAATATCGAGCTAATCCAATTGGGCTCGGCGGAAGACGATCAAGATATTATCGCCGATGCCGAGGCGGCTCTGAAAACGTTGAGAGGGCGTGCCGCCAAGGAGGAACTTCAGGCCTTGCTGTCGGGCGAGGCCGACGCCAACGATTGTTACCTGGAAGTTCACGCCGGCGCCGGCGGCACCGAGGCCCAGGACTGGGCGGAGATGCTTTTGCGCATGTACGTCCGCTGGGCCGAATCGCACGATTACAAGGTTGAATGGCTGGAAGAAAGCGGCGGCGAGGAAGCCGGCCTGAAATCGGCGACGATTAGGGTGCTGGGCGCTAACGCCTATGGCTGGATGAGTACCGAAAGCGGCGTGCATAGGCTGGTTCGTATCTCGCCTTTCGACGCCAGTGCCCGGCGGCACACCAGTTTCGCCTCGGTTTGGGTCTATCCGGTGGTCGATGACGCAATCGAGATAGAGATCAGGGACAAGGACCTGCGCGTCGACACCTATCGAGCGTCCGGCGCCGGCGGCCAGCATGTCAACAAAACCGACAGTGCCATCCGCCTGACCCATCTTCCCACCGGCATCGTCGTGCAGTGCCAGAACGACCGCTCACAACACAAGAACCGCGCCACCGCCATGTCGATGTTGAAGGCGAGGCTGTACGAACAGGAACTGTACAAACGCGAGGAGGAAGCCAAGGCCAAGCGTGAAGCTAAAACCGAGATCGGCTGGGGTCATCAGATCCGTTCATATGTCCTGCAACCCTATCAAATGGTCAAGGATCTGCGAACGAAAGTGGAAACCAGCAATACCCAGGCCGTTCTCGATGGCGACCTCGACGATTTCATGGCCGCCGCCCTGGCCACCAAACTCAAGAGAAACGGGGAATAGCAGCAAGACCGACAGAGAGGGCGTCCCTTCACTGCAACAAAATCTCCCGGAAATAAATAGCCTCCGCCTTGGCCGGCGCCAGCGCGTCGTTGATAATGGCAAAAAAGTTGAGGCGCATCAGTTCGGTTCCTTTCCTTTCCTTTCCTTTCCTTTCCTTTCCTTTCCTTTCCTTTCCTTTCCTTTCCTTTCCTTTCCTTTCCTTTCCTTTCCTTTCCTTTCCTTTCCTTTCAACCAATTCACTACGCTCATAGTCGCGAAGCCAAGCCTGGAAAGCATCCATGACCATGTGCCACACCTCCTGAAAACGGGATTCATGGCTTTTGGACAGCTGGGCTTTCAGCTTGAGTTTGATGAAAGGCGCCCGGCAGCGCCCCGATTTCAGATCAACCATGATGTTTGGAAACTCGATGAATATGGGCGGTTCGGGAGGATGAGGCTGCTCGGCGACGGAATCCGTTCACTCGCCGAGTAGAGAATCCAGAAGGCCGGTGAAAAAAGCCGCGGCTCCTCCGCCGAGGATAAGAAGAGCGGCAACGGCGCCGATTATGATCAACTTTTTGCCGCCGCCAGAGGATGTATCTTCCTCCTCGTCCTCGATATCTTCTTCCTCTTCTTCCGGCTCATCTTCATCGTCCAGGTCATCACTCATTTTGTCCTCCCATTTTTTGTTTTGCCATCAGCTCTTTGGCGGGATTTTCGATCAAGCCGACAAAAAGGACGTGGACTTTTTTTGCCATTGTTTCAATCTTGGCTTGCAGGACCGCAAAATCAACGGCGCCGCCGAGCTCGGCCAGGGTCTCCCGCAGGCCCTCGGGCACGGCGGACCCTTCTTGCTTATCGAACCGTCCCTCAATGGCCAGCAGTAACGTGCCTTGGATGGTCTGCCAAAGAGTCAAGGCTTCGGTCAACTGATCAATGGCCGAAGATTCTATAAGGCCGGCATCGCGGATGCGATTCAATACCATCCAGGTGTTCGGCGAGAGAATCTCCGGATGCGCGTGGGCGTATTTGAGTAGCAAATATTGGGCGATGAATTCAACATCGACCAAGCCGCCACGCATATGCTTGACCTCCCAAATTGAATTCGTGTGGTGTTCGCCATCCATGCATTCGCGCATTTCAGCGATATCACGGACAAGTTGATTTTCGTCCCTGGGCTTGGTCAAAACATCGCGGATGACCGTTTTTACCTTTTTGCCTAGGCTGGCGGGACCGGCTATCACCCGGGCGCGGGTCAACGCCATATGCTCCCATGTCCAGGCGGCGTCTCGGTGATATTGAACAAAAGCCTCAAAACTGGAGGCGATGGGCCCCGCCTTGCCGGACGGACGAAGCCGCATGTCGACTTCGTACAGCCTGCCTTCGGCCGTATGCGCCGTGACGGCATTAATCAGCCTCTGGCTCAACCTGGCGAAATACTGGCTCGGTGGCAAAGGCTGCGGGCCTTCCGAGGCGACGTGGCCATCGGGGGTCGTATAGACGAAAATAAGGTCCAGATCGGAGGTCGATGTCATTTCGCGGCCGCCAAGTTTACCCATCGCAATGATGACCATCTCGGAACCGGGTATCCGCCCATGCTTACGGATAAACTCCTCTTCAACGCGTGGAAGCAGGCGCTTCAAAGCGGTCTCAGCGATATTGCTCAAGCCCCGTGACGCCATCGCCGGAGCAATGTGACCGCGTAGTTTCTGTACGCCCATTTGAAAACGACGGTCATTGGCCCAACGGCGGCTGATGTTCAGCACGTCCTCTAAGTTTCCTGCCTGGACCAAATGCCTGTCCAGTTCCACGTCCAGAGTTTCCGGCGATGACGACGGCCCAAAAAAATCAGCGCTCAGAACGCTTTCCAGGATCGAGGGGCGGCGGCTCAGATGTTCAGCCAAACGAGGGGCCAGACCGATAATCTCGGCCAGCAGATCGAGTAATTGAGGGTTGGAATAAAACATTGAGAAGAGCTGCACGCCCGCCGGCAGATTGGCAAGGAACTCGTCGAACTTGAGAAAAGCAGCGTCTGGAACCGGGGTGTTGGCGAGAGCCTTCAGCAATACCGGCATCAGTTCGGTCAAAAGTCCACGAGAGCGGGAGCTGCGTGTGGCGCGGCAGTGCCCGTGGTGCCAGCCGCGCACGGTAGTATCGACAACTTCTGGATTTACGAAACCCAGGCTTTTGATGGTCCGAATGGTGTCGGGATCCGCCTCCGAGCCGGTGAAAACAAGGTTGCCCAAGGTTTCTTCCGAAGCACCCAGTGGTGGGGCGTTTTCGAACAGTTCGGCGTAATGGGCCTCAACCCGCCGCAAATGAGCAAGAAGCTCCGAAACAAACGCATCCTTGCCGTCATACCCCAAAAATGCCGCCAGGTGTGCCAATCCCTGTTCATCCTGGGGCAAAATTTGGGTCTGTTCATCATCGATCATCTGCAAGCGATGCTCGACACGGCGCAGAAAACCGTAGGCATCGATAAGGTCGGTCCCGGTTTCTACGGCGATCTGGCCGCCTTCTGCCAAGGCAAGCAACGCCTCGACCGTGGCGGAAGAGCGCAGTTTGGGTTCCCGTCCCCCCCAGATAAGTTGTTGAGTTTGGGCAAAGAATTCGATTTCGCGGATACCGCCGCGCCCTAGTTTGATGTTATGTCCGGCAAGGGCAATATGGCTTCCACCCCGGTGAGCATTGATTTGGCGCTTGATGGAATGAATATCCTGGATCGCCGCGAAATCCAGATTTTTGCGCCATACGAAGGGTTTGAGATGATCAAGGAAAGCCTCACCGGCAACGCGGTCGCCGGCAACCGGGCGGGCCTTGATCATAGCTGCCCGTTCCCAGTTCTGGCCCAGGCTTTCGTAATAGGTCTCGGCGGCAAGCAACGAAATTGCCAATGGCGTCGCGCTGGGATCAGGGCGCAGCCTCATATCGGTGCGGAAAACGTAACCATCGACGGTGCGCTCATCCATTAAGCGAACCAGATTCCGCGTCATGCGAACCATATGATTTTGCAGGGCTTCCGGGGAATCGGTATGGATTTTTTCATGATCGTAAAGAACGATCAAATCTATATCGCTTGAGTAGTTGAGCTCCCGCGCCCCCAATTTTCCCATACCGATGACCACAAAGCCTGAATTTTTTTCCGGCTGTTCCGAGTCAATCAGGTTGAAAGCCCTCTTGCCGGCGGCATCCTTGAGAATGTACTGAACCGCGCAGCCGAGCGAAGCTTCGGCAAAATCAGAAAGGGCATGGGTAACCCGCTCCAGGGACCAAACGCCGGTGATGTCGGCAACAGCGATAAGCAGGGAAACCCGCCGCTTGGCGATACGCAGGAAACGGCCCAGATCGGATATGCCAATCCCATCCTTGCGGCAATGTTGAAGTCCTACTATGACCTTGGTGTAAAGTGAATCGGGACCCTCGCTGAGAAGCTTTTGGGTGAAACCTGGATCCGAGACCGCCGCATGAGTGAGGAAAGGACTATTACCAAAAATCGCCTCCAACAACCGTCGGCCGACCGGATTATTGAGGACGGAATCGGCAAACGCTTCGATTCCGGCATCCCCGCTCAGCTCGACGGCCTTACGCCAGCGATCAATACCCAGCGCCGCATGTTGGGAACTGGCGGTGATGGGAAGGCCGCTTTGCTCGATTGCAAAGCAAAAATGTTGCATTTTCAATTGCTCCGATTTGACGCAGACTGCGTAAACCCGTGTTGGTGGTCAAGATGAGTTCTGAATGGAGGAGCTTTTGATCTGGCGAACGTTCCGGAAAATCACCCAGCTTCTCGGTGGGTTGGGCGCGGGCTTGGCGATCGTCATGATCTTACTGGCCTGGAAACTATCATCGGGTCCTATCTCACTGGCCTTCCTCTCGCCTTATGTTGAAACCGCGCTAAATCCGGACCCTAGGTCTTTCCGTATCCGTCTCGACAACACCATTTTGACCTGGGCAGGATGGGAAAGAACTCTTGATATACGCGTCGTCAATGTGCGTGCTTTTGGGCAGAATGACGCGCTTGTCGCCTCCATTCCAGAGCTGTCTCTGTCATTGAGCCCGCAAGCCCTGATGCAGGGCATACTGGCACCAAAAAGCATAGAATTGTTTCGTCCAAAACTCAGACTTATTCGCCACCGTAGCGGCGAATTCCAGGTTGATTTCATTGGTGGCTCAGGAGGCTCGGACGTCATGTTCAGACGTTTGATGGCTGATCTGCTGGCAGCCCCCGGCTCCGACCGAGCCATGAGCTATTTGTCGCGTTTCAACATCTTCGACGCCGACCTGACCATCACCGACCAAACCCTCGACACATCTTGGCGGGCGCCGGCGGCGCAAGCAAGGTTCAAGCGCGATGCAGAGGGAATCAAAGGCGAGGTAAGGCTCGGACTGCAAGTTGGAGATCAACAAGCCGACCTGGTCATCCTTGGCGACTATCTGGCGGCCGCCGGCAAGCTGGCTCTTGGCATCAACTTTCGTGAGATCACCCCGGCTTTGTTTTCCGATCTTTTTCCTGAACTGAGATCTTTTGACGCCGCCGATTTGCCGCTGGCGGGGACGGTGAGCTTGACCATGATGGCTGACGGGTCGGTCGATGCCGTCGGTTTTGAGATTGCCGGCGGCCGTGGCCGCATCGGGCTGCCCAAAGAGTTGGTGCACCAACTCGGCTTGGCGCCTTATGCGCAGAAGATCGGCCTGACCAATCTGACCGCCAGGGGATCCTATGACGGGGCCGCGAAACATCTTGAAATCAACGATCTTTCCATCGATTTTGTCGATGACGCAATGCTCTTTCTGGCGCCCCCCACCGACCACGAGATGCCGTTAAAATCCCTTCGCGGCCGGGGCCGCTATCTTGGTCTGGAAAACCGCCTGGAGGTTACCTCTCTGGACCTTGACCTGAAAGGCCCATCGGCCCATTTGAGCGCCGTCATTGATGGCGTCGGCAATGACATGACGGTCGACGCCAAGGGAATACTCAAGAATCTAGCCGTCAATGATTTTTCCCGTTATTGGCCACGCGCCTGGGGAACAAGCGCCCAAGCTTGGAGCGTGAGCCACCTTTCCGAAGGCAACGTCAGCGAAATCAACGCCACCCTTGGCATGCGCTCGAACGGTCAAGGTGGCCTGCGGGTGGAGCGCCTCGATGGCGACATGGATATCGAAGGGATCACGGTAGACTACCTGCCGCCCATGCCGAAAGTAAAAAAGGTTTTCGGCAAGGCCAAGTTCACCAAGAAGCGTTTCGACATCACCATCAGCAGCGGTGAAGTTACCGATTTAACCTTGCATAAAGGGAGCGTTTTTTTTACCGACCTTGACCGGGTCGATCAGTTCGCCGATATCGAGCTATTCATCGGCGGACCGTTAAAAAATGCCCTCAGGTTTCTCGACAGCAAGCCCCTCGGCTTTGCCTCGGCCGTCGGCATCAATCCATCTGAAACCGGTGGCGCATCAGCTACCCATTTGAAACTGCGTTTTATCGTCGAAAACGCCCTCACTTTGGACCAGGTCGAGGTTTCCGCTACCTCGCGGCTGAAGAACGTTT
>Ga0187833_10005968_pt1 | contig 11389 bp, 8 predicted proteins | sample ETNtaG_37_FD_167968 | JGI IMG/M metagenome (GOLD analysis project Ga0187833, IMG submission 167968) | Marine microbial and viral communities from oxygen minimum zone, Eastern Pacific Ocean - ETNP2014_SV_400_PacBio MetaG (Illumina Assembly) | ecosystem: Environmental > Aquatic > Marine > Hypoxic... | reverse complement strand
GAGAAAATATTGTTCCTATTCCATTTTCACAACCAAATCCATACAGAGATGCTTTTTGGGAATGGTGGCCAGATTTATTTCCAGGACTTCATACGTTTAGGATTACGGGAGGTGAACCACTTTTACATAAGGATACATTTAAAGTTTTAGATTATATCATAGAAAATCCAAAAGTTAATCCAAGATTAGAAATGTCTATTAATTCTAACTTGTCAGGACCTCAAGATTTAATTGAAGAATTTATAGACAAAGTAAAGTATATTACAGATAACGATTTAATTTGGAATTTTACTTTATTTACGAGTATAGAATCTTGGGGAAAACAGGCAGAATATATGAGAGATGGTTTAGATACTGAAAGATTTTGGAGTAATTTAGATATGTTTTTAACCAAATGTCAAAAACCAGAAGCAACTATCATGGCAACTTATAATTTAACAAGCGTTCCAACGTATCATAAAGTTATTAAAAGAGTATTTGAATTGAAAAAGAAATATTATAATGGAAAACGATATAGACATTATGCTCTTATTTTAGATACTTCATATTTAAGACATCCTAGATTTTTATCGTGTAGAATATTACCTACAGAGTGGATTAAAAAAATTAGAGATGATGTAAAATTAATGACAAAATTTGCAGATGAAAAATATACTTATATTTATGGTCATGGTCATGGTGGATTTTATGACTTTGAAAGAGAAAAGTTAAGACGTGTTGTTGATTGGGTAGAATCAGACTATGACGATGTTATGGAATTAATAAAACTTAGAATGGATTTTGTAAAATTTATTGATGAATATGATATAAGACGAGGAAAAAACTTCTTAGAAACTTTTCCTATGTTTGAAAGTTTTTATGATACGTGTAAAAAATTAATATGAGCATAAACTTAGTTACAGTTTGTGGTCATAACACCACAATGTTAAGACATATGTTAAACCATTATAAGGATATGGTAGATGATATTTTTGTGGTGGTGTATTTGTCTTCAGACAAAGATAGAGTTTTATCAGAAGTCAAAGAAATCATTCGTGATTTAAATATTGATATTCATAGAAAAACCTTTGAAGAACCATTTAATTGGGAAAGAGTTACAGAGTTATATAATGAAACAAAGTTATTAAAACCAGATGATTGGTGGATTGTATCGGATGATGATGAATTTCATGTTTATCCAAAACCAATAAGTGAATTGATTGATGAATGTGATAATAAGAGTTATAAATTTATCACAGGAGCGTTTTTAGATAGAATTGGTGAAAATGGGAGATTTCCCAAGGTAACTGATGATAACGATATTTGGAAAGAATTTCCATTAGTTGGTTCATTTAGATATCCAATTTCCAATGCTTGTCCTAATAAGACAGTAGTTGTAAAGGGTGATATCCAAATTACTAATGGACAACATTATGCAATGATAGACGGTGAAGACACTTATGGTGATAGATGGAATCATCCATTACGGTATCCTATTGATAAATGTTTTATTCAAGTACATCATTTTAAATGGGATTTATCAGTATTGGATAGATTAAGAGAAGTTTCCCGTATTAAAAAAGATTATACTTACCATGAAGAATATAAAAAGATGTTTGATTATATTTTAGATAATAATATGAAAATTAATATCATGGATAAAAGATTTATGATAGAAAATGGTAGTAAAAGTTATGATGGTTATACACAATGGGGTGTAATAAAAAAACAATCATTAGAATATAGAGTATGAAAAGATTAGCAGTTATCATACCATATGATGAAAAGTATATAGACGATTTTACAGATCATTTTAAGGTAATGGTGCCTGAAGGAGACATATATTATAAATTAATTTTTATGAAACAGAAATCAAACCGGCCATTAAATAAAGGTAAGTTATTTAATATTGGTTATATGTTACATAAAGATAAATTTGATTATTTTTGTTTTCATGATTCTGATTTAATACCGATTTCAGAAGAATGTGATTATTCTTATCCAGATAAACCAATTTCATTAGTGAGTATGAGAAATAAAATAGAATTTGGTGAACAAAAAAATATAAAAGATTTTGAGGATTTTAGTTTACCGTATGATGAATATTTTGGTGGTGCTATTTTATTTAGTACAAAAGATTTTTTAAAAGTGAATGGATATTCTAATGAGTATTGGGGTTTTGGATTTGAAGATTATGATTTATTGTTTCGGTGTATAAAACAAGGATTACCAGTTAAAGAAGAATTAGGAATGACGAATATAAAATATTGTGGAAGATTTAATGGAATTAATTCCTTTGGAGAAATTATTCCGATGAATAATAAATTAAAAAATTTAACCAATAGAAGTTTTACAATGACTGCTTGGGTTTGTCCAGATGGAGAACCACCTTATAGTGATGATGTTGATAATAATAAATGTGAATATTTTATATTTGGTCGTCCTGGATATCATATGGGATTATCATATACTCATGGAAATTTTTTAAAGGCTGTACTTTGGGTAAAATCTAAGTCAGTAAATAGAGAAGCAATAGTAGTTAAAGTAAAAGTAGATAATGTAAAACCAGATAGATGGTTTCATGTTGGAATGGTGGTAAATGATAGAAATCAAGTTTTAACTTTATATGTTAATGGAAAAAAAGTAGGAGAACAATATTACGAAGGAGAGTTGGTTAATTATTTAAATAAACCTTATTATATAGGTGTAGGTAATCCAAGTGTAAATTATTGGCAAAATTTTTACAAAGGACAAATAACAGAAGTTGGGTTATGGGATAAAGATTTATCAGAATCAGAATTTAATTTAATTTATGAAAAAGGTATAATTGACAAACAAGGACAATATGTGACTACTAATTTACCAATAGGAGTTTGGGATTTACGTGGTGGATATGGTAATATGACATTTGATATTACTGGGAATAATAATCATGGTAAAGTTAATAATGTTGTATTTGAGAATAAATATGTAAAAAAAGGTGTTAAAAGATATTTACCTAATAGAAGGAATGGTGCTTATGGTTATATAGCATTAGAAAAAGATTATTTAAAATCTGAAGGATTAATAAATACTAACTATAATGAAAGTTTAATTAATCGTAAAACTTTTAATTTAAAGGTTCTAAATAAAATGAAAGATAACCTTAAAGATGGGCTATCATCAACAAAATTTAGGATAGTCAATAGAAAAGATTATCAAGGAAAACATGAAATAATAGAAGTTGTAATATAATAAGGAGAAAAGTTATGGCAGCTAAAAAAGAAACTGGAAAAAAAGTTCCAGTCAAAAAGGATGTTTCTAAGACAGAACGTCCAAAAACAGATGCAAGAGATGTTATAGATTTTGCAAATGAAAGTGGAGAGCTTAATACTGTAATAGTTAAGTCTTTAACTAATATAGAAGAGTATGTAGAAGCTATCGACTGGAAATTATGGGAAATTTATAATATGGTTAAAACGGAAGTAGAGAACCGTCGGTACGGTCCTGGTTCCCCAGCTGGCTCGGCAGAGAATCTACGTGAAGTTATACAACAGGAGCTTGCAAAAGCGTTAGAAGGTCCAGCAGCGGACGCGACAAATGTCGGTAAAATATTCGATAAATAATGGCATTTTTCCCAACTCGTTTAGCGATTATAGTTCCATATAGGAATAGAGAAGAACATCTTGCTCAATTCGTTCCACATATGGATAAGTTTTTATCAAATAAAAAGATAGATTATAAAATCTTTGTGGTAGAACAAGGGAATGATAGGCCTTTTAATCGTGGTTGGTTGATAAATATTGGATATGAAATATCATCACAGCAAGGGTTTGATTATTTTTGTTTCCATGATATAGATATGTTACCAGAGGACGAAACTTGTGATTATTCTTGGGTAGACAGACCAACACATTTAGCAGCACGACTGAGTAAGTTTAAATATCGTTTAGTTTATCCTGAATACTTTGGTGGTGTTACAATGTTTAATAAGGAAAATTTTAAATGGATTAATGGATTTTCTAACAAATATTGGGGTTGGGGATTTGAAGATGATGATTTATTATACCGATGTAGAAGACGTGGAGTTCCATTAACAGAGCAGTGGGTAGGTTCTTCAGAAGATAGAACTCCAAGATATATAAATTGTATGGAATTTAATGGACAAGATTATCTTGAAATAAAAAGTAGTCCTTCTATGGATGAAGCTACAAGGTCTTCATTTTCAATGGAAGTTTGGGTAGAACCTACGGGGGATCTTGAACTTAATCCAAATAAAGCATATGATGAATTTCATATTTTTGCACGTCCAGGTCATCATGTAGGAATTGCATACACAAGTGGATTACAATATAAAGGTTCAATTTGGAATTCAAATGGTCTTCAATATATGACATTATCAGATAGGTTTAGTGGTGGTTGGACTCATGTTATTTATACTGTAGATGACAATTTAAAAACAATAAGAATGTTTGTTAATGGAAAAGAAATATCTAATTCTCGTGTAAAATATTTTGATGGACTTAGAAGGCCAGTAAGAAGTTCATATTTTATTGGTTGTGCAAATCCACATATTAGAACTATTGATAGGGGATTTTTTACTGGGGTTCTTGGTCAAGCTACTCTTTGGTCTACTTGTTTGAATCCAAAAGAAGTAGGATTTTTATATAATAAAGGATATCCTGTAGATGTTATGAAAGATAGAGAATTTGAAGGATGGAAACAAGGAACAGAAGAATATAAATCTGCAAAAAGTGTAGTAGGAAGTTGGGATTTTAATGATATAGATACTTCATTGGCTAAAGAAAATTTGGTATTAGATAGAAGTGGAAATAATAATCACGCAAAGATACATGGGGCAGTTAGAAAAGAAAAAGAATTAAGAATTGGTGGTACATCATTAATACCAAACAGACGAAATGGAAAATTTACTTGTTTAGAACACGAAGAAAATGGATGGGCACAGACTAAGTTTACTCATTGGCAAACAAGAGAAAATCAATTACGATTTTTTAATCAAGTAAGACGAGGTTTAGTTGATATTATGGATGATGGTTTAAATACTTTAGAATATAAAATTGTAAAAACACAAAAAATTCTTGATAAACATGAATTTATAACGGTGATATCATGAGTAAAAAATTAGCAATATGTGTTCCACACTATAAGAGAAGAGAACATCTTGAAGAATTTATTCCACATATGGATAAGTTTTTTGAAGGTAAAGATATAGAATATAAGATATTTGTAGCTAACCAAGTTTATCCAGATAGTGTAAGTGGATTTAATCGAGGAACTGCAAAAAATGTAGCGTTTGATGTAGCTCAAAAGGAAGGTTATGATTACTTTTGTTTTCACGATATAGATATGTTACCTGAAGATGATACTTGTGATTATTCATATCCTGAAAACGTAGAACATCTTGCAGTTCATGTAAAACAATTTGATTATGGACTTAAATATATGGAATATTTTGGTGGAGCTATTCTATTCACTAAAGAACATTACGAAAAAATAAATGGTTATTCTAATGGTTACTTTAATTGGGGAATGGAAGATGATGATTTGTTTTACAGAACTAAGAAAAAGGGATTAGCAGAAAAAACGCTTATGAATAATGATATAGATGACAAAGTACACAATTTTATTCGATTTGATGGAATTTCTGATTATATTCAAGTACACTTTGAAGGTCCAGAGAGAGAATTTACTCGTGATAGTTTTACAATGTCAGTTCTTGTTCGTGCAGAAGAAAGATTTGATATACCAGCTTATTTAATTGGTGATGTAGATAATAGGCAATTTATTCATCAGTATATTTTAGGAAGACCGAGTTATCAAATGGGAATCGGTTGGGATAATTCAAATGCTTATTCATCTGCACTTTGGGATTATAAAAATAATCATTATTATATGTGGATAAAAAGATATCCAAGTGTTTGGACACATTTAATGATTACAGTAAATGTTGAGAGTGAAGAAATGAAATTTTATTTAAATGGTAAAGAATCTGATTCACGGTTTGGACATGGTTCTGAATCACCATTAAGATTTAAGTCTCCATTAAAAAGATATGGTGGAAATCCACTTTTTATTGGAGTAGGAAATCCAAGTCCATTACCCGAAGATAAACCTGGTTATTTTGCAGGGGATATTGCACAAGTTTGTATTTTAGATAGAGCATTAAATAATGATGAAGTAAAGGAATATTATAAAACTGATGAACCAAATTGTTTAGAGTTTAATCCAATATTGTATTATGATTTTATTAAATCAGAAAATCCTACTATTGTTGTTGATGAAAGTGGTAATGGAAATCATGGTACACGTGTAGGTGGTACTATAGAATCTGAAGTTATAAATAAAATACCAAACACGACACTACCATATAGAACTCGACCAGGGAGATTTAAATCTTTACATCATAAACGTAATGATATAGTTGGAATGCAGTTTGTACATCAAAAGGATACAAGTGTAAATGAGAAACGGTTTGTGGAAGAAGTTCAATGTGGTATGATAAATATAGATGAAGATGGACTTACAGATTTAAATTATAGTGTAGTTAAACGAGAAAAATTATTTGGAACTAAACATGAGATGATTGATTTTCGTTGTGAACAAGATATACCAAGTCATGTGGAGTTTTAATGGAGCTAACACCACAATATAAAAAAACTAAAGAGTTTTTAGATACAGTAGGATGTGGTATGTGTATGGCAAAGTGGACACAAGTAACTATTCATTTACAAAACGGTCATACTCACTCTTGTCATCACCCAGCAACTCATAAGATATCTTTGAGTGAGCTTAAAGATAATCCAACAGCTCTTCATAATACAAAATATAAAAAGAAACAACGGAGAATGATGCTAAATGGCCTTAGACCTCCAGAATGTGATTATTGTTGGAATGTAGAGGATAATAGTGATATATTTAGTGATAGAATATTAAAAAGTAATTCGGAGTGGTCAAGTAAACATTGGAATAAGATTACAAAAAAAGTAAATAATATAAATTACTTAATAGATTGGAGAGAAAATTTTAATCCGTCATATGTAGAAGTTGTGTTTTCAAATGCATGTAATATGAAATGTTCATATTGTGCACCACATATTTCTTCTAAGTGGATGGAAGAAATAGAAAAACATGGGCATTATCCAACTACAACAAAATTTAATAATTTACAACATTTAAAAAATATAAAAGGTATGCCAATTCCACATAGAGAAAAAAATCCATATGTAGAGGCATTTTGGGAATGGTGGCCAGATTTATATCGTGATTTACATACATTTAGAATAACTGGAGGAGAACCATTATTATCAAAAGATACATTTAAAGTTCTTGATTATATTATTGAAGAAAAAAATCCAAATAGAGAATTAGTGTTATCAATTAATTCTAATTTAATGGTACCCGATGAATTAATAGATGAGTTTATCGAAAAGGTAAATATTATTACTAAAGAAAAACGAGTAAAAGAATTTCAAATGTTTACAAGTGTAGATTCATGGGGATCACAAGCAGAATATATTAGAAATGGATTGGTGTTTGATAGATTTTGGAAAAATTGTCATAAATTTTTAAGAGAATGTCCTATTCCAAGTTTAACATTTATGATAACTTATAATGCGTTAAGTGTTCCTAAATTTGATGAATTTATAAAAGGAGTACATGAATTAAAAAATAGTTATCAAAATGAGTATCGCCTTTATCCACCACATTCTTGTGTAATTGATATTTCATATTTGAGACACCCATCACATCAAAGTATTAAAGTACTTTATAAAAAGTTTATTCCTTTAATCAAAAAACAAATAAAATTAATAGAATCCTTACGTTATAATTCTGATGGCCATGAAATTTTTACAGAAATGGAAGTTGGTAAATTAAAGAGAATATATGATTGGATGAATTCTCCAATAAATAAAAAATCTTTAAAAGTTGATAGATATAATTTTTATAAATATTTTCAGGAACATGATAAACGAAGGGGAACAAATTTTATTAGTACTTTTCCAGAATTGAAAGATTTTTATATTTATTGTGGAAAGGTGAAATTAAAAGGAAGAAAATGAAACGGTATAAAACAGGTGAAGTATTAGGTGAGGTAAGACCAAATCCAGAAAATTATAAGTTACCATATGGTGATAATGAAAAAGAAATAGTTTCGCCTATTACCGATCAAACTGATGTTATTTTAATACAGGTACCAAATCTTAGAGAATCTACATATTATGCGGGTATGGCTGCATTAAAAGCTTGGATGAAAAAATATAAATCAGATATTACGTTATTTTGTATGGATCCAATAACTGGTTATTTTGATAAACACCATGATTTAATACATAGTGAATTTGGACAGGCTTTTAATACATTTTCTACACAAGGTAATTATTTTCAATATTCTAAATATAAAGAAATGAAAGATATTTGTGATTTAGTTTATACAAGAATAGAGAAAAGAGCACCCAAATATGTAGGGTTTTCTATAATAGATGGTAATGTTGATGTAACACTTTATTTAGCACATCATATTAAAAAAATGCTACCAAATGTTGAAATACTTTTGGGAGGTAAAGGTACTGATATACTTTTAAGTGGAATTATGTCTGCTAGATATGATAATGGTGCAGTAAGATATGATTTTACTAATTGGAATTTTATAGATTATATAGTTTATGGTGATGGTGAAAAACCTTTAGAAGAAATAATTGAGGCAGGAAAAGATATAGATAAACTTAAAAAGATTAAAGGTTTAAATTTTAGATTAGATGGTGAATGGCACGGGTGGAATTCAGAGACAGAACCAGTAAATCCAAGTGATAAATATTCACACTTAGATTTTTCTAAAATGCCTATTCCAGATTATAGTGATTTTGAAGGTACTATACAATATGATAGAACAATGGGTACTACAGTTCCACTTACATTTAGTAGAGGGTGTCCATTTAAATGTTCTTTTTGTTCTATCCCTACAGTTGTTGAAAATTTTAATTATAGAGATATAGATGATCAAAGTGGTTGTATAGCTGAAATGGAACAATGGTATAACAGGGGACAAGATGAATTTTTTATACAAGATTCTATTGTTAATTTTAGACCAGACTGGTTAGAAAGATTTTGTAAAACATTGATTGAAAAAGATATGAAAGTATGGTGGGGTGGTAATATGAGATTAATGAAGCCCATGAGAGATTTTGAAACTATGAAATTATATAGTGATGCAGGATTTTGGCAGATGATTACTGGTTTAGAATCTGCTTCACCAAAAGTATTACGACATATGAAAAAATATTCAAGTATACAAGGTACAAGAGAAATTTTTGAAAATATAAGAGAAATAAATAAAACAGCAGAAAGACCAATTAGAATTTTACTTCAATTGATAATAGGGTATATAAATGAAACCGAAGAAGATTTTCAAATGACGATGGATTTTGTAGAAGAATTTAGTGATGTTATATTTGAAGTTACTACTTGTTCTTTATTTTTGTGTTGGCAACCATTGGTTGACAGGTGGAAGAGGGAAGGTCACTGGATTACTTTTACAAATGAAGTAGAGTGGGAAACTGAATTTTCTACTTTAGAAGAAAGATTAGAAAGGGGTAAAAAAATAGAAAAATTATTTAAAAAACTTGGATTAAAATATAATTTATATTTAAGAGAACAAATATCATCTAATACGGATAGTAGACAAATGAGAGGAGACGAAGAAGGGTTTTCTTTTGATGATGAGCAAGTTAAAAATATAGTAGAATCTCGTGTTAAATAGTTAATGAAAATAATGTTTTTATATCCACAATGGACAGGTAAGTATGGATTAATTGATTCATATTTTGCAAGAAGAGCTGGTGGAATTATCCCCCCATTAAATTTAGGATTACTCGCTGCTATTGCTAGACAAGGTGGACACGAAGTTTCAATTATTGATGCTGAAATTGATAGAGTGAATGAAGAAGCTTTAGTAAATAAAGTAATACAAGAAAAACCAGATTTAGTTGCATTAACAGGAATGAGTCCATTCTTTCATCTTTCAAAATCAGTTGCAACATCAATAAAAGAAATCAATCCAGATTTAAAAATTTTACTTGGTGGTCAACATCTTACTATTGAAGGTGAAAAAGCTTTTCATGATTGTTTTGATTATGCATATAGTGGTGAATGTGAAAATCAATTAATTCCACTACTTGATATGTTAGAAAATAATCAAACACTTAAAAATATTAAAGGACTTTATTATAGAAACAAAAATGGTAAAGTTAAGTTTACAGGTCCGAATATATATGTAAGAGATTTAGATGCATTACCATTTCCTGCTAGAGATTTATTACCTATGTATAAATATAAAATGGGAACAATGAAAGGTCGTAAGAATTTTACATCTATACTAACTGCTAGAGGTTGTCCATGGCATTGTATATTCTGTGCTTCAGATAAATTAAATACTACACTTATTAGTCAACGGTCTCCTGAAAGTGTAGTTGAAGAAATGGAGCAGTGTATAACTGATTTTGGTACTACACATTTTTTTCTTATGGACGATATAATTACTCTTTATTTCCAAGACCACTTAGGACTAATATGTGAAAAGATTATTGAAAAGAATTTAGATATTACATTTGAAGGAGCAACAAGGGCAAATTTAGTCAAAGAATCTTGGGTTAAGTTAATGAAAAAAGCTGGTTTAATAAGAATGAGTTTTGGATTAGAAACAGTAGATAGTGAGATGAGGAAAACTATGAAGAAGCAAGTTCCATTAAGACACTATACTAACGCAAATAAAATATTAAATAAATATAATGTTGAAGCTACAAACTCTGTTATGTTAGGGTTACCTGGAGAGTCAAGAAAAACAATACAAAAGACATTAGATTATTTATCATTCGATTCAAATATAAAACAAGCAAATTTTGCGATAGCAATTCCTTACCCTGGTACAGAATTTCACGATATAGCAGCAGGGGGTCAACAAGGTATGGAATTATTAACAGATGATTTTTCAGAATATAAAAGATATGGTAGTGCTGTAACTAATGTCGGAGATTTATCAGCAGATGATTTAGTTGATTTACAAAATGAAGGATTTGTTAGTATTTATTCTAAACCACATAGATGGAAATCAGTAATAAAAAAGAATGGATATTTTGGTGGGGCATTAATGTTATTAAGAGTTTTAAGACTTGTCTTAGATAAACGAATGAGATTTTTAAAGAAAATAGAATTTAAGTTGCCAGTTAAATTTGAAGTACCAAAGTGGTAAAATACAAAATGGATAAAAAGGTTACTTTAATTTATGATAGAATAGAAAATGACAAATTTGTTCCTAATGGGTGGTCGAGAGATTGTGAGTATTTTCCTGATACGGGTCCAGAGGCTTACTGTCAAAGATATAATGTTGAACCAATAGTTTGGTTTCAATTAGGAT
>Ga0187833_10005967_pt1 | contig 11390 bp, 10 predicted proteins | sample ETNtaG_37_FD_167968 | JGI IMG/M metagenome (GOLD analysis project Ga0187833, IMG submission 167968) | Marine microbial and viral communities from oxygen minimum zone, Eastern Pacific Ocean - ETNP2014_SV_400_PacBio MetaG (Illumina Assembly) | ecosystem: Environmental > Aquatic > Marine > Hypoxic... | reverse complement strand
AAAGACTAAGGGTAAGTGGAAAAGACAGTACATAGTTTCTAACAAAAGTACATTTGGCGAAAAGCCAAAAGCAGAATAAAAATTAATTCAATCAAATAAATTGAAAATAAGAGATAAACTTTTCGGAGGCGAATATGATTTTTTGTCAAAAGTGAAAAATCATAGACTAGGAAGTTTGTTTCCATCTAGTGGAAGTTTTACATTAAATGGAAGATCGGCTTTTTACCTAATCATAAAAGAGTTGAAAATAAAGAAAATAAGAAGCATTTATGTTCCGTATTTAATTTGTAATAGCTTAATAGAAATTTTAAAAAAAGAAAAATTCAATGTAAATTATTACGAAATTGATAAAAATTTTAATGAAAAACTAGTTAAAATTAACAAAAACTGTGCATTACTAAAAATTCACTATTTTGGTCTTAAAAAAAGCAGATCTTTTAATAAACGTTTAAAAAATAAAAATTTATTAATAATTGAAGATTTTTCACACTATTTGCCAGATAAAAAAACTTTAGAGAGCAATCGATCTTTTAAATTTATGAGTCTTAGAAAACTTGGCTTATATCCTATTGGCGGCTGGACGAATATAAATCAAAAAGAAAAAATAAGAAAATCAAATACATTTAAACAATTTATAGATTTAAAAAGAAAAAAATCAAAATATCTAAATAAAAATATAATTAATAGAAACCTGAAATTTGAAATATCTTACTTAAAAAAATTTGATCGATTTGAAAAAATATTCTCAAATAATTATAAAATGGAAACAATTAGAAAAGAAAGTATGAGTCGTTTAATTTCAAATAATATCAATAAAATAAGGAAAATACGAAAAAAAAATTGGCTAACTGCAAATAAAATTTTAAAAAAATCCTCATTAGGGATTTTTAAAAGTACAAATATCGATACTTATTTCTCTTATTTAATATTTATCAAAAATAGAGATGGTATAATTAAATTATTAAGAAAAAACGATATTTATTGTCCTATTTATTGGAAATTAAACAACAAACTTCCAAAAAATAGTTTTTCAAGATTTTGTTCAGAAAAAATGATCTCGGTACCAATTGATCAAAGATATTCTTATAAAAAAATTAGATATATTTCAAACATCATAAAAAATTGTTTACAATATTAGATAGCAAACTAGATAAAGATAAGTGGTTTCAAGAAATTAAAAAAACTGGAACCAAAAATAAGGATATATTTCTTGATCCAGATTTTGTAAACGCTAATTTACGCAACTCAAATTCTCATGGAAAATTGATTATATATAAAAATACAAATAAATATTTTTTACATTGCTTTGAGTTAAATAAAATTTTTATAAAAGATTTAAGTATTGAAAAAGACTATTTTGATATCTCAACGCCAACTGGATACTGCGGTTCTATTTCAAACATTATAAATAATAATGAATTAAGTAAATTTAGAAGTCTTTATAAAAACTTTATAAAAACAAATAATATAATTGCAGAATTAATTAAAGTTAATCCTTTAAATAATAATTTTAAATCTCCTACCTCAAATGATAAAAAATTCATGAAACTTACTTGCTCAGTTGACTTAACAATTAATAATAATCAAATGTTTAAATCAAAGCAGAAGAATATGATAAATACAGCTATTAGTAGCGGTCTATCTGCCGAAATCTCATTTGATAAAAGTTTTATTAATAAATTTCAAAATATGTATCACTCTTTTTTAAAGGAAAAAAAGGCAGATCAAAGATACTATTTAAATAATGACTTTATTAGCTTTGTTGAAAAGGAAATAGAAAAAAAGGATGCATTTTTCGTTAAAGTATCAGATAAAAACAATAATGTTGTAACCACTGCTTTATTTTCTTTGTCTGATAATATCTTACATTATCTTTATTCTGCCTCTTTAGATAGTAAAAAATATAGAGGATCATTTAATTTAATGATTAAGAGCGCATATGATCATGGAAAAAAATTAAAAATTAAAAAAATCTTTCTTGGCGGAGGAAAAACTTCTAGTAAAGAAGACAAACTTTATACCTTTAAAAAAAGAATATCTGATGAAACACACGAATTTTTTGTGATTGAAAACATTTATAATACAAAGATCTACAATTTAATTAAAAATTTTTTTTTTAAAAACATGAAAAACTTTGATAAAGAAAAATTAATTTTTTATAGATGAGCAAAATAATAATAATAGCTGAAGCCGGTATAAATCATAATAAAAATTTTAATTATGCTAAAAGAATGATTGAAATTGCGGCAAAATCTGGCGCAAATATTGTAAAATTCCAAACAGCTATTCCCGAAGAAATTGTGACCAATGTTGGAAAAAAAACAAAATATCAAAACATTAATACAAATTATAAAAATGAAAGCCAGTTGGATATGCAAAAAAAATTACATTTTCCAATTTCTTTATATTCTAAACTGATTAAAATTTGTAAAAAAAACAAGATTGAATTTTTATCAACAGCATTTGATATTAAAAGTCTAAAATATTTAATATCTATCGGAATGAAAAAAATTAAAATTCCTTCTGGAGAAATTACAAATTATCCTCTTCTTAAAGAGATAGGCAAGTTTAACAGAGTAACTTTTTTGTCAACCGGAATGTCAAATCTTAATGAAATTTCTAATGCAATTAATATTTTAATAAAAAATGGTTTAAAAAAGCAAAATCTTATTTTACTTCAATGTACGACAGATTATCCACTAAATGAAAAATTTGTTAATCTAAATGTTCTAGAAACTTTTAAAAGAAAATATAAAGTTAAAGTAGGATTATCAGATCATACATTAGGAAGTGAAGCTCCTGTTGCAGCAACAGCTTTAGGTATTAGTGCAATAGAAAAACACTTTACCTTAAGTAGAAAACTTAAAGGTCCAGATCATCGTTCTAGTTTAGAGCCAAAAGAACTTTATGAAATGGTAAAAGCTATCAAAAAAACAAAATTAATTTTAGGGACGAATAAAAAAAAATTATTACCGATAGAAAAACCGAATATAAAAGAAGCTAGAAAATCTATAGTCGCAAAAAAAATAATCAAAAAAGGTGAAATTTTTACAGAAAATAATATTACAACAAAAAGACCGTATTATGGAATTTGCTCAAGTAAATGGTTTAAAATTTTAGGAAAAAAATCTAAAAGAAACTTTAAAAAAAATGATTTCATCAAGATCTAAAAAAAATATATTAATAATTTCAACAGCAAGGTCTGACTTTGGCCTTATGAAAAATGTAATTTATGGTTTACAAAAAATTAAAAAATTTAATACAAAACTACTTGTAACTGGCAACCATCTACTTAGTAGTTATGGAAATACTCAAAATGAAATAAAAAAATTGTTCAAAAAAAATGTAATATATTTAAAAACCATCAACATATTAAAAAAAAAAGATAAATATAAATTCAATTTTAACTCAAAAGAATTATTAAATATTTTAAAACAAGAAAAACCAGATCTCTGTTTATTAATGGGTGATAGATATGAAATTATGCTTCTTAGTTCTTTCATATCTATAAATGAAATACCTATTGGGCATGTATCGGGTGGTGACATTACTTCGGGAAGTATCGATGATAATTATAGACACGCTATAACAAAATTGTCTAGCATACATTTTGCCGAAAGTAATAAATCAGTTAAAGTAATTAAGCAACTTGGAGAAAATAAAAAAAATATTTATAATGTCGGATCAATATCTCTTGAAGCAATCAAAAAAAATAATTATATCGACAAAAATCAAATCAAAAAAAAATATGATCTCGATTTTAAAAATAAAACAATACTATTTACTTTGCACCCATTATCAAATCAAAATTTAAATAATAATTTTTGTAAAAAAATCTTCAAATTAATTAAATATTTCATAAAAAAATTTAATGTTAATTTTATAATTACATATCCAAATTCAGATCCTGGTAATCATATAATTATTAAGGAAATTAAAAAAATAAGAAATAATAAAAATATTTTTGTTATAAAAAGTTTTGGAATATCTGATTATTTGTCGATTTTAAAATGTTCTGAATTTATTATGGGGAATTCTTCAAGTTGTGTTTTTGACTCATTTTTTTTAAATAAGAAATCTCTTATTATTGGAGATAGACAAAAAGGAAGAGGATATTTAAGTACTAATATGATTCAAGCTACTTATTCTACTTCAAATATAAGAAAAAATTTCAGTATTATTTTGAAAAGGAAAACCAGAATTAAAAAATTTAAAACAAATGATTATCCATCAGATAAAATTGTCAAAGTTATAAAAAAACTTAAATTCCCTATTTTAAGATCAAAAAATTTTGTAATAAAATAATTTTTTAATAAATATGATCATTAAAAAAAATATTTTATGCATAGTACCTGCAAGAAAAAATTCTATTAGATTAAAAAACAAAAATATCAAAACTTTTTTCAAGAAACCCTTGATATTTTGGACATTAAACTTTGCAATTAAAATAAATTTTATTTCAAAAATAGTTTTAACATCTGATAGTAAAGAAATCTTAAATCATGGAAAATTTTTTAAAAAAATAAAAATGCATAGAAGAAGTAAAAAATTAGCTTTGGGCTCAACTTTAATGGAAGATGTAGTGATGGATGTGATTGAAAAAGAAAAAAATCAATATGCGGGTATTCTAATTTTACAACCAACAACACCTTTTAGAGATATAAAAAAATTTAATTTTTATACTAAACGGTTTTTAAAAACAAAAAAAAATTATATTAGTGTAAGTCAAAAAATCCGATCAAAATACTTATGTAAAATGAATAAAAAGAAAGTTTATTTTGTTAAAAAAAATGGGGTTAATTGTTATCAGGATGGCTCTTTAATTTTATTAAACTATAAAGATTTCTTAAAAAATAAAAACTTAGAAATAGAGGGCAGCACAGCAGTAGAAATGAAAAATAAATTTGAAAGCTTCGATATTGATTACAATAAAGATTTTAGAAAAGTATTAAGATTTTTCAAATCTAACTATAAATTTAGAGAATATTTTCTCAACAATAATATAGTAAAAAAAAATGAACAAAAAACACATTAAAAAAATCTTAAAATACATATGTTTGTCTGAAAAAGATAAAATAAAAAAGGCTATGAAGAGAATAAATTATTCTCCATATCAAATCGTATTTATTTTAAATAAAAAAAAACAATTAATAGGAAGTGTTACTGACGGCGATATAAGAAGAGGTCTAATTAAAAAATTTGATATAGAAGCACCTTTAAAAAAAATAATGAAAAAGAAATACCTTTTTCTTTATTCTCACAGTGATCAAACTTACGCCTTAAATTATATGAGAAGGAAGAAAATTGAATATTTACCTATATTAGATAAAAACAAAAAAATTAAAAATGTTTATTCATTATTTCATAAGCCAATTAAGTCATTTTATAAAAATAAAAATTATAATGTTTTACTGCAGGCTGGTGGAAAAGGAATAAGATTAAGACCACTGACACACAAAACGCCAAAGCCAATGCTGCATTTTAAGAAAAAACCAATTATTGAGCATGTGATAAATAACCTTAAAAGATATGAATTAAGAAACATATATATTTCCGTCCTTTACTTAAAAGATAAAATAAAAAACTATTTTAAAAATGGTAAAAATTTTGATGTAAAAATAAATTATATAGATGAAAAAAAACCATTAGGAACCGCAGGTTCGATATCATTAATGCCAAAAGTTACCAAAGATCCTCTTATAGTCACAAACTCTGATGTAATTTCAAATATAAATATTTCTAACGTTATAGAGTTTCATAAGAAAAATAAATCTTTTGCTACTATGGCGGTAAGAATTTATGAAAGCAGCAATCCTTATGGAATAGTAGAGACCAAAGGTAAAAATATAATCACACTAAGAGAAAAGCCGATTGAAAAAAGTTATATAAACGCAGGTTTATACCTTTTTAATCCTGCAGTAATAAAGATGTTAAAAAAAAATGAAAAAATAGATATCCCAGATTTATTTAAAATTTTAAAACTAAAAAAGAAAAAAATTATTATATACCCAATAACTGAGAATTGGTTAGATTTAGGAAATAAAGAAAATTATAATTTGTTGAATAAAATTAGAAAATAAAACAATAAAAATATAGATGAATAAAAATTATATCAGTTTTATAGACTCTTTAAGAGCTTTATCAGTTATTTCTGTTTTTTTCTTTCACTTCAATGAGAAGTTTTTTCCTAATGGAACTCTTGGAGTTGATGTTTTTTTTGTAATAAGCGGATTTGTTATTACCAAAGTTTTAATGGAGGAATTTCAACTTAAAAAATCAATAGGTCTCTTTGATTTTTACTTACGAAGAATAAAAAGATTATACCCAGCTCTTTTAGTAATGCTTACAATAACATTAATGTTTTACATCTATTTTACATTCCAAGAAAATTTAGCTTTGATTATTAAATCTTTTTTAAGTTCTTTATTTGGTTTATCTAATATTTTCTATCATTTTTCTGAAACTGATTATTTTCTATTAAAATATCCCAATCCATTTATTCATACTTGGTCGCTAGCCATTGAGGAACAATTCTATGTAATCTTTCCTGTTATACTACTAGCCATACTTAAATTAAATAGTAGGTTTAAAAAAAATTTTTTATTTATTTTATTCATAATTTTCTTTTTTTTGTCTTTTTTAATACACTTAGATCGATTTAGTTTAATTGGAAGTTTTTATTCTCCCATTGCAAAATCTTGGGAATTATTAGCTGGATGTATTGCATATTTGTTCCTTAAAAAAGAATCAAAATTTTTTAAATTTAAAAAAAATTCTATATTTTTAATTGTATTTTTACTTTTGATACTTCTATTTATTAATTTTGAATTGCCTAATATTTTTTTGGTTTCTTCGATTGTTTTATTGACAATTATTTTATTGATAAACTCTAAGCAAGTCTCAAATTATAAAATTTTAAATAATATTTATCTAAATTACTTTGGAAAAATTTCTTATTCTTTTTATTTATGGCATTTACCAGTTCTATTTTTTTTAAAGTACTATCAATTTGATAATACCTATATTTTTTTATTTGGCTTAACTCTAAGTTTAATTTTTTCAATGATTTCATTTCATTTTATTGAAAATCCATTGAGAAGAAAAAAAATGAATTTAAATTTATTTAAAAGAAAACAGACAATTATATTTATTTCATTTTTATTATTGATATTGGCTTTTTTAATTAGGCCAAATAATTTAAATAATAATGTTAACAGCTTTGTAAGATCAAATATTGATAATTTTAGTAGTTTTAGTATTTTAGTAAAATCATATCCAAATTTTCAAAAGTGGAGTGAAATAAATCATGGGGGCAAATTAGAATGCAATAGAGACTTAGATAATTTAGATTTCTATTTACGCAATTGTTTTAAAAAAAAAAATAGCAGAAATCTTATTTTTTTATCTGGCGATAGCACTGCATTTAGTTTAGTTCCTACTATTGAAAATAAATCTCTTAAAGAAAATTTTTTATATATTGCAAAAGATGGAATGGTAATAACTCCAAATATTTCATATAGAAAAAAAAATAATATTTTCTCAGAAAATCGATTAATTGAGAGTGAATTTGAGAAAATCAAAGATTATTTTCATAAGGCAAGTGAAAATTATGAAAAAAATTATTTTGTAATATCTAATCTTTTTTTTACTATCTTATTTTCTGATGATCTAAAGGTTTATTATAAAGGTAAAATTTTATACTCAAAACAAGAAAAAATACAGGCCTTGAAGCTATCACTTAATCGAATGGTTAATAGTTTTGATAAAAAAAATAATTCTTTCATTATAGTAAAAAATTATAATTTTTTAATTAATTATAAAAAATGCAAAATTAAAGCTTTATTTGACGAAAATTATAAATGTAGGTTTAATTATTCGCAGCTAAGATCAAATTACAAAATGGTCAACAAGATTTTAGAGGATCTCGAAAACAGAAATTCTAATGTTAGAATATTTGATCCTACCAAGTATTTGTGTGACAGAAAAAAAGACTTATGTAATATAAAAAGCAGCGAATATGGCATTATATCTTTTGATGGGATACATTTATCTGGTGAAGCTGCTAAAAAGTTAGGTGTGAATTTCCGCTCATATTTAGATCAGTTTTAATATTTTGGAACATATAAAAAATACAATTTTTATAATAAATTTTGATAATGAATTTTATTGAAAAGATTAAAAAAAAAACATTTTTATTTAATTTTGATTTTTTTACGGAAAAAAAGGTCTTAATTTATTGCTTAAGAAATCATTATTATAACTTCCGTTTTATAGAAAAAAAATTCAATAATCAGGTATTTTTTTTGTTTAGAAATGAATACAATTTTTTCATTTATTTAGCAGCTTTTTTGAGAATTTTTTTTCCGCAAGAAAAAAATCTTTTCTCTAGATATTTACTTATTTATCTTAAGCTAAAGAGAATTAAAGTAATAGTTTCCGATCATGATAATGATACACAACTATACCTTATAAAAAAAAAACTTAAATCAGTAAAAGTAATTTTAATTCAAAACGGTACACGAGCTTCTTATGGTGATATTTTTTGGAAAATAAAAAAAAATAAAGATTATAAAGTTGATGACTTTATAGTTTTAAACGAAGATATAAAAAATAAATACAAAAATTATGTTAACGCAAAATATCACATTTTTGGATCATGTAGATTGAATACTTTTTTAATGCATCAAAAAAGAAAACCAAAGATACAAAAAAATACAATTGTATATATCTCTCAATACCGAGAAGCATTAGAAAAACAAAAGATTTTACCTGATAATCAAATAGTAAGGTTTTTAAATAACTTTTGTGAAAAAAAAAAAATAAATTTTCGAATTAATTTAAAATACAAGTCAAATACTGCAAACTTTTTTAAGGAAAAAAACCATTTTAAAAAGATAATTGCATGTGACGATAACAAATTTTTTTTCAATAAAAATTCACTTGAAAGCTATCGAAATGTTTTAAGATCAAATCTAATAATAACTTGTGACTCAACTATGGGATATGAAACCTTATCTTTAAAAAGGAAAACTTTTTTTATATCAATAAGAGGCGGTAAATACAGAACAGGATGTCAGTTCGGGTGGCCTGGCAGTTATAAAAAAGAGGGTTTTTTTTGGTCTAAATTTTTAGTTGAAAAAAAAATTGAAAGAAAATTAGATACGTTAATAAACTGTAATAAATTCGAATGGTTTAAAAAGATAAAAAAATATAAAAAAAATATTGCCTTTCAAGATTATAATTTTTCAACAAAAATCAATATGATGATCCGTAAATATTTGAAAAATTGATAAAGATGACTTACTTTAAAAACATAAATTTCTTTCATGGAATAATGTTTCATCATTTCCATGATGAAAAAAATCATAAAAAAGGACAAGGATCAATCTCAAAGGATGATTTTTATAATTTAATAAATTTTATTGGAAGAAAAAATATACTTAATGCAGATACTTTTTATCAAAAATTAAAAGAAAAAAAACTTAAAGAAAATGAAGTTTGTTTTACTTTTGATGATGCAATCAAGTGTCAAATTGATGTTGCGCTACCTATTTTAGAAGATTTAAAAATTAAGAGCTTCTTTTTTGTTCATACTTCTATGCATGAGGGAAAACACGATTATTTAGAAATTTTTAGGCATTTTAGATTAAACTATTTTGAAGATATAAACGACTTTTATTCAATTTTTTTTAAAAATTTGAACAAAGATTTAAACAGTTTCTTTAAAAAAAATGAAAATTTAATTTTAGAGAGAAAAAAGAGGTATTCCTTCTACTCCTTAGAGGATATAAAATTTAGGTTAGTGAGGGATATTTTGCTTAACAAAAAAGACTATGAAGAGCATATGTTTAAATTAATGGATATTAAAAAATTTGATCATAATAAAATTATCTCAAGTTTATTTTTTAGCAAAAATGATATAGTTTCTTTAGATAATTTAGGTCATTGTATTGGTTTACATTCCCATAGTCATCCTACATTATTAGAAAAATTAAATTACGATGAGCAAAAAAAAGAATATTCTCAAAATTTTAAATTTATTCATAAAATTTTGAACAAACCTAAACGCAAAATTTTCGCCTGCTCACATCCTTTGGGTAGTTATAATGATGATACACTTAAAATTTTAAGTGAACTTGGAATTGAGCTAGCTTTTAAAGATAATATATCAATTGAAAAAGATCGAGGAATGAAAAAAATAAATAATTCTTTTTTAGAAATAGCTAGGAAAGATCACTCAGAAATTATTAAAAGTATGGTAAAATAATGAGAGTTACTCTTTTTACATCAAATAATAGCAGGCATAATTATTTTATCAATTTGTTATCAGAAATATCTGATGAACTTTTTGTTGTTCAAGAATGTGGAACAATATTCCCAGGGGAAATACCAGGGCATTATCCAAAATCAGATATTATGAAAAAATATTTTGAAAAAGTTTATAATGCTCAACATTTCTTTTTTGGTAATTCGTATATAAATAATAAATCTAAAAATGTTAAAGTTATCCCAATGCTACTTGGTGATATAAATAAATGTAAATTAAATTTTTTATCTGATTTTTTAAAAAGTGATATATATATTGTCTTTGGAAGCAGTTACATAAAAGGCGACCTTGTAAATTTTTTAGTTGAAAAAAATGCCATCAATATTCATATGGGTGTTTCACCATATTATAGAGGATGTGATTGTAATTTTTGGGCACTTAATGATGAAAATCCCCATCTGGTTGGATCAACTATTCATTTATTATCCAAAGGATTAGATAGTGGACCATTGTTATATCATGCTATGTCAAAAATAAAATCTGACCCATTTAAATATACTATGTCTACAGTAAAATCTGCATTTCATTCAATAGTAGAGAGAATTAGGGATAATTCAATTTTTAAAATAAAGCCATTAGATCAAAATAAAAAAAAAGAATTAAGATATTCTAAAAAAATCGATTTCGATGAAAAAGTAATTAATGAATTTTTTTCTAAAAATATTAATTTAAACCTTAAAAATTTTGATAATACTTTACTAAAAGATCCTTACTTTTTAGAAAAATAAAACAATTAAGATTAAAGAAAATACTATAAAATTAGAAAATATTACAAGAGAATATCTGTGGAAGAAATTAATACTTTCAATTAGTAAAATAAAATATAAGTAATACAAAATTGATGATCGAAAATAAAAAATTGATAGTTTTATCAACTTTTGGCCACTGTGGTATAGATTGGCTACATAGTTTATTAGATGGACATAATCAAATATTGATAATACCAAGTTTAAGTTTTTATAGAAGTCTTGAGATTTTTGAGAAAAAATTCAAAATAAATTATAAAGATAAAAAAAAATTCGTAGAAAAATTTATAAATTATATACTAAAAAGAGGCCATTCC
>Ga0187833_10005962_pt1 | contig 11395 bp, 13 predicted proteins | sample ETNtaG_37_FD_167968 | JGI IMG/M metagenome (GOLD analysis project Ga0187833, IMG submission 167968) | Marine microbial and viral communities from oxygen minimum zone, Eastern Pacific Ocean - ETNP2014_SV_400_PacBio MetaG (Illumina Assembly) | ecosystem: Environmental > Aquatic > Marine > Hypoxic... | reverse complement strand
TTCCATGTGCTCCAGTAGAATCACCTGCGTCAGCTACAAAAATAACTAGGTTCTGTTCATCAGTACTTTCATTATCTGTAACTGTTATTGTCGTTGCTAGTGTAGCAGTACCTGCAGTCAAACTAGACGCAGTTCCAGAAACATTTGTCATTACCCCTGAAGCAGGTGTACCTAATGCAGGAGCTACAAATGTTTTATTAGAACCTGTACTTGTAGAACTGTCTGTCCAAGTTCCAGTCCCTTTTGCATCTAATTGGGTTTGAACTGCAGAAGATAGCCCTTTAACATAAGCAAGTTCTGTTAATGAAGGATATGTTGCTACAGCTGCTGATGTTAATCCTTTAGTTGCATTAGTTATCACTATCTCTGAACCTGTAAGAGCAGGTAATTGAACAGTAGTTGTTCCAGTTGGTATTTGAATAGCATCTGTATCTGTATCATTTTTTATAGTAACATCATAAGTATTTCCTTGACCAGTAAGAATTAATCCTTCTGCAACTGTATAACCTATTGCTGCTGCATCTCCTGATGATGTATCTGTAGTAACTTCAACTGTTCCTCCACTTATAACTCCTGTTGTTGTTATACTTGAAGCACCATTATTTATTGAACCAAAGTTAGATGTAATACTTCCAGAATCTAATGCACCAACTGTAACTAAATTAGAGCAAGTAGTAATACTTCCTTGTGTTGCTTGAGTAGTTGCTGTATCTGGAGCAAGTCCAGTAATTGTAGCAACTGTTGCAGCTTGAAGATTAGCTACAACAGTTGTAGAAGCTACAACTAAAGGTGCTGTACCTGTTGTTATGTCAGATTCTAATTGTTCTGCAGTAATTTTATGTGCTCCAACATCCCAATCAGAAGTCAATGGAACAGACCCATCTGCTAAAAGGTCTCCACTTCCACCACCTGCTGCTACCCATTCAACTGCTGTAGCTCCTGTATTAGTTCTTAAAATTTGAAGTCCAGTACCCAAGCCATCAATAATAGCAACTGTTGCTTCTTCAGAGGCAGTTAATTCACCACCTGCTCCTATTCCTGAACCTGATCCTATGTAACTCATATTCTAATTTTTAAGTTAGGGTTAATTTGTTTGTAAACTCTTTCAATTCTTCTTTCATAAATTCCAAGAGTTTGCTCTTTTTTATTCAACCTTTCTTCTTTTTCATTAAATTCTTTATTCTTTGAATCTAACTTTTCTGTAACTTTTTCTAAATTCTGTTTAGAAGTTTCAACAGAACTTTCTAATGATACAACTTCTTCTTTCAAAGATAACTTTTTATCATAAAGATCCTTTATGGTATTATTGTGTTCTTCTTCTTGAACACCAACTTCTTTTGTCAAAAATTCTTTTCTTTCCTTCTTTTCACCAATTTCTTTATTCAATTCTTTTAAACTTGACTCTTTTGAAGTTACATCGTCTGATTTCTCTTTTATAGAAGTGTCTAATTCAGACTCTCTATCCTTTTTCAATTTTATATCATCTGAAATAATTTCCAATTCTTCTTTTTTCTTTTCAATATCTTCATCAACTCCACTTTCCAATCCTTTCTTTTTGTTTTCAAGAACTGTAATTCCATCAATTAAATCTTTCTTCTTTGTTTTCAAAAGATCTATCTTTCCCGTTTCTACTGAAATTTCTTCTTGAAGATCTTTCAATTCTTTCAACTTATCTTCTTTTGTTTCTGTTATTGGTGGAGTGTACATAATATTATTGTTCACCTACTACTCTATAAAGCACAAATCCTGTAACAAGGGTTGCTGCACTCAATGTTATAGTAACAGCAGTTGCTTCATCTGCTACAATAGGATGGTCTCCTGATGTATTATCAAAAGCAAATCCCTGATTATCATCAAAAGCATATGCCACACTATCAGCTCCAAAATCTAAAGTGATTGTATTAGCACCTCCTGATGGAAGCAAGTTTATGTGGTCAATCTCTATGTGACCAGCACTTGGAGCTGCAATCAAATCTGTAGTTGCAGCAGCACTCAAACTTATCATCGACTGTGCATGTCTATCTGTTCTCATAATTTTTTATATCATTAATTTATAATTTTGTTAAGTCCCTAACTTGAGAGAGAAAATCTCTCCCAAATAGAGACTCAACTCTATGCACTTGGATCGCTAGTTGAAACAGCAATCCATGCTTTTGCACCATTGATTGCAACTCTAACAAAGTCAGTAGTTGCAGCAGCAGTACCATGTGTACTGATTGGTGAATTAGCATCTGCTGTAGCAGTTCCCTCAAAGTTGATGAAACCAACATCAAGGTCATCCTGTTTCACATTGATACAGAATGAAGCACCTGTCAAACTATCTTGTGTGACACGAAGTACTGCTGAATCAGCATTACCTGTACCATCACTCAAGATTTCAACTGCTGCTTTGTCTGCTCCTGCATTACCATTGTTGGTAACAGTAAGAGTAGAACCAGTTCCATTCACAGATGTAATAGTTGAAGCATCTGAGTCTGTTAAGACCAAATCTCCAGCTGTCAATGTTGCATCTCCAGAGGTAAGTGTTACATCACCTGCAGTTAGTGTCAATGCATCTGTTCCTGAAGCAGTACCTGCAATAACTGTAGCTCCATCACCTGCAACAGAGAACAGAGAAGAATCATCATCATTACAATTGATAAATCTACCAGCACCAGTAAGTGTTCCTCCACCATTATCAAGGTAAAGCATATCACCAGTAGTAATAGCATCCATTGTAACTTTGATACCAAATCCTGTTGTAGTAAGTCCTGCCATAACGACATCAATACCAGTTGCAGCACCAGTTGTGATATCAGGCATAGTAACACTAATACCTGTACCAGTTGATGTAGTATCACCAGCATTGATTATTTCAAGAACTTCACCATCATGTGTAGTTGTATTTGCATTCAACCTCATCAATGCACCTGTTGTGATTGATGTTGATGAAACATCTACAGTAGCATTTGCAGTAGTTACAGTATTGTTTATAACTGTAACTGTAGCAGCATTATCTGCATCAGTAACAGACAAAGATCCATCACTAATAACAGCATCTCCTGCAGTTACTGTTAGCATGTTACTACCACCAGCACCTGCAATTACAGTAGCACCATCTTCACCAACTGTGTAAACATTAGCACTACCTGTTACATCTCTACCTGTAAGATAAAATCCACCATTCAAAGTTCCTTCTGTCAATTGTAGTTGAAGAAGTGAACCTGTTGTTAAAGATGTTGAACGAATAACTGCAACACCAGAACTATCAGCATCAGCTCCAAAAGTAGATGCAGTATTATCTGTAACTACTAAACTTGAAACTGTATTAGAACCTACACTACATGTAGTCTGTCCTGAAACAGTAAGAGCATTTGCCATTGTAACTGCTTCACTTCCATTTGTAGTTACAATTGCAAGAATACCTGCTGCTCCAGAAGCATCAAATGACAATGCCGAAGCATTATTGTCTGCAAGATCCCAGTCAATAGCAGTTCCTGTTGAAGTGATATCTCCACCTGGAGTTACACCAACAAATACTGCAGCACCAGTCTTGGAAACACTCCAAGTATCTGATGTACCTTTAATATCAGATCCTGAACCAGAGTTTGTAATTTGAATACAATCTCCAGAACCTGCACCTGTATTAGTAACTACCAATACATCTGCAGCACCAGCTGAAGCTCCAGCAAGAGTCCATGCTCCACTCAAACCAAAGGTTGCATCTCTTGAATAGATGGTTTCCCATGTTGGTGTAGCACCTCCACCTCCTGCTGCTCCAATAGTTGTGGTAGAAGAACCATCATCATAAACAAGTTCATTAGAACTATTTACATACAATATCCTTTCACCAGAAGTGGTTGTTGGAGTAACATCAGGAGTGGTGAATCTAATAGCACCATTCCCTTCTCTTAGGTTTATACCTCTAAAGTCGGTATAAGACCTTCCATTTTGATAACTCATAATAATTTTTTCAATAATATCATCACCCTACCAAGTGTGTTTCATCCTGATGGACGATAATATCCCAAAATTAGGTTTAAATTATTTTTCGACCAATAATTTCATAATGCTAGGAAGCATTTGTGTTCTTGGAACCAAGAATGTACCTACCATCATTATGTCCAATGTCAAACATCATTGATGTTTTGTATTGAATCTCTCCAGTTTTGAAAACAACATTTGGTCCTTCAAGTTGAATTCCCTGTGACTCCTTATACTGAAGTCCATAATCATCATTCTTCATTGAAGAATCAGTTCCCCACCAATAACTTGTATTGGTAGTAATCCAAGGAGTTTCAACAATGCTATAATCAGGAATTCCTGCTGAATCATTGTCTGCAGATCCAGGAAGAGAACCTTTCCCTCTTGCTTTTACTGCACCTTGAATTTCCTTTAGTCGGAATGCAACAGAATGACCTTTTCGTGTTATGAAAGTGTCAACATCACCATCCATTAGATTTCCCTTTGGATCTCTAATCAATGCCATTGTCCTATGTGCTGCTTTAAGAGCATCATAGTCTGCATCCATGTTCACAGTAGTACCATCTGTAATTCTATTATTCCAGTTAGTACCACCATCCTCACGAGTATGAGAAGGAGAAATCAATGCAACTGAATCTCCACCTGAGATTGTAGCTGAATAATTTCCACTGTCATCTGTAACAGTGTAACTCGTAGAGTATGAGTTGTCTAGTCTGTCTCCACATAGAGACTCTCTTTTCCTTTCACAAGCAGAAATTAATGCTCGTACAACTCCTTCTAACTTCCTCTTTTTGATACCAAATTTCCACATTTGTTTGGTTACTGGCATCATTTTACCAAACTCAACCTGAGTATATGTTTTATCATATCCCTGGATTGGTGTCTCAGCTGTGATAACTGCATTCTCTGTGATTCTGGCTGCTTCCCCAAGTCCTGATAGAGATGAATCTTTTTCGTAGTAATCTGTAACTCCAGTTACTTTGTTAAAGTACTTATCATAATAAGTTTTCTTCTCTATTTTGGACTGCTTGAGAAAGATATCCTGAATCGCAACATTAGTTAAATCAACAGCATCACCTAGTGCTAATGGTGCACTCATAATGTTTTATTGTTAATTGTTAAGCTGCATCAGGATCTACACCATTACCTACGAGAACATTTCCTAAGATACGATTGTCAGTAGTTGCACCAGCTATGCTCTTTTGAACAAAGACTGCTGCTTGACCACTAACATCTGTACCTGAGTTATTCACAGTATTTTCATCTGTAGCTGCCATACGATCTCCATTGTCAGAAGTGTCAGATGCATTAGCACTCTGTACTTCAACAATTTCTGTACCATCTAGTTCAATAGCTGAAACTTCTGTTGCTGCTGTTGATGCTCCTGCTTTCGCAACAGCTTTTCTAGTGAAATGGTCAGAACTTGAAGTAACAAGAGTCCACGCTGTGGCACCTGCTGTTAACTCAAGAAGATCGTCCAGAACTACAGTGATTGAGGAAATAGGAAGGTTTTGAAACCCTTTATCCCTATCATCTCGCACAATTTTAAATCCTGCACTCATTTTATTAAGATGTTAATCGAGTAATGTCTTCTTCAGACCATCCTCCATCTCTGAGAATTTGTGTCTGTTCAGAATTAAACTCTTTTTTGTCAGATTTGTCGGAAGATCCTTCAGATCCTCCTCCAGATGAACCAGCTCCTAAACTCGCAGTCTTCGTTCTTTCCTTTTTGGCTGTTTGTTTTGAAGTATCAGACTTCTTTTTAAATTTATCAGGATATCTTTTTACAACTTCTGCATGTGCTTTTTCAAACAATTTAGGAATAAGTTTAGTATCAGTTGGAGTTGCAAAATAACTCAACTCTTCTTTGATAGCATTATAAAGAGTATCATTTGAATCATTTTCAGGATTATACTCTTTATACTTGTCAAAGAAAGCTGTTTCTGCAACTTTATGAACATTCTTTCTATTTATCTTTTCCAATTCAGATCTTGGAACTAAATCCTTACTTTTGGTGTAACGATCTAAAATTCCAATAGTTTGTTCATCGATATCAGATAAATCATCTTCTAATTCTTCTGAAGGTATTTTTTTGTCAATTTTATCAACGAGTTCCCTTTTCTCCCTACGATCTCTCCGTTTGTCAACTATACGACTTTTAGTTGAAACAATTTTTTCATCGAGTTCGCCAAGATCTTCATCAAGATCTTTTTCAGCATCTTCAAGACCTTTAAGCTCTCTTTGCTTTTCAGTCTCGTCCTTGTCTTCTTCAGACTCATCTTTATCTTCATCTTTATTGTCTGATTCAGACTCTTCGTCCTCGTCTGGTTTTTTTTCTTTGGAAGTTTCTTCGGAGTTATCCTTCTCCTCTTCTTCAGTGGACTCATCCTCTGAAGATTCTTTTTCTTCCTCCTTTGATGTTTCTGCACTTTCTGCATCTTCATCAAAGTCGTCACCTAATTTGATTTTTTCACTCATAATATTACTTTAGTTTACTAGCTGTCTTAAAGAGGACAGTTATGATAGATTATCAAAAGGTCTAATTGAAACTCCAATTTAGAAGTGTCAATTAGACCTCTCAATATATTTAGTTAATAAAGAACTTATTCTGCTGCTAAAAGAGTATCATAAATCAATACCATCTTTTCTTTTTTCTGAAATAGATCTGAAGAGTGTTCTTCAAATACTTTCATTAAAATCTTATACTTGTCATCTGACAATTCAACATCGACCATATCCTTTCCTTCTTTTTCAAATAACTTTTCAATTGCAGGATTTATTTCATTGTTTATCTCAGCAAGTGCATTTTCATTTGCCATTGTAACAAAAGAAGCAACCTTTATCTGATAATCTTCTGGAATTTTACCTTCTTTCTTATCTGCTTTTTCTAACATCTCACTTTTGAATGAAGCAATTTTATTATTTGCAGATTCAACAATACTATCTCTTTGAATTACTATAGCATCGTATTTTTCCACAAAAGAACTAATTGAATTAACTAAATTATCTTTAGTTTTTTGAACAAGAACAATTTCTTTGAAATCAAGAGAACGAGTAAATAGAACTACCATCTTTTTACCATCACTTCCGATCTTTGGAGATCCATCTGAATCTAAAACATCTTTACCTCCATTTAATATTCCTCCAAGAAACATTATCAAATCATGATTGTCTTCTTTTTTTATTTTTATCTTTTTCATAATTATTTGAATGGAGTAGCTTTACCTTCTCTTGCAAAGTATCTGTTTAAGTTAGTTCTAATAAGTTTACACCAATCTCTTACCCCATTTTCACCTAATGCTCTTGGAATTATTCGAGTTCTAACATCTTTCACTCCTTTTTCTTTATCCTCTTGAGATAAAGAACTGTATTCTTTAGGAATAAATACATCAAACTGAAACTCTGTCCTATCATCAAAATCTGTAACTCTTCCTTCAAAATCTTTTCCTAACATCTCATCCATTATATCTCTGTATTTAGGAGGGAAATAAGTTTTTGGATATGTTTCATCCATCTCTGCTTCTTTTCCTTTTTCAGGCTCCATCTTTTCCTCTTCTTTCTTTGGAGCATTTTGTTGTATATCAACTAATTTTGTCAAAGAACCTGCTATTGTATTTAATGCTTTATTAGTACCTTTCTGAGTTTTCAATATTTCTTTCTGTGTTTTTAATATAGCATTTGTCTTTTTCTCTTCCTTAGTCTCCTTTTTTTCTTCAGTAGGATTATCTCCTATTTTTTCATCATTCATAATTTTTTTATCTTCAGTTTATACTCTCTTGAAGGGGAGAGATTATTATTTATTAATTGTCTGATTCATTATACCTCCCAAACTTCCTTTTCCAATAAGAACTTCATTTGTCTCTGGATTCAATGTAAACTCTAAAGCTACATTTATCATTTCTCCTTTTTTTACATCTTTTTCGGTTGTTACACCTATTAATCTATTAAATTTCGTTACTTGTGTTTGCTTTATAAACGGACTTACCAATGCATCATGCTCCTTCGCACTACCTAAAAGGAATAATATCGACCATAATTGCTCACGAGAGACAACTGCTTCCTTTCCACCCATCGAAATCTTAATGTGTCCTGTTCTCTTTACAATTTTATTCCAATTAGTTTCAAAAGTAAAGTGATTACTCCTTCCACTCATATCTGCAATTGCAACTTTATTCCTTTCTTTGAAAGTGCTATCAGTCTCTTTTTCATTGTCATATGGTAAATCATTCATGAGCAATTCTTTCTAACTCTTCTAAAAACAACTGTAATGCAGTTGTTCTCTCTTCCTTTTTGACAGTAGCAACCACAGTTTGGTGCTCTGTTTCCTTCACAGCTGAACATTTACTCCAATTTATAATCATCTCAGTAGCTACTTTTCTCATTATATCCAATGTTGATTCATTGAGTACTTTTGCCAATTCTATCTTTTGTTGTTTGCTTAAAACCATGATTATAAATTACTTAATGCTTTCTTTATACTTTCTCCTCCTCCTGCACCAGAAACTTCATCTTTAGGAACAACAGTTTCAATGTTTGGAACTCCTTCTGGTGCTTGTTCAACTCCTTCTTCAGCTTGTTCTGAATCTACAAACAAATTCCCACCTTCTTTTTCTGGCTGAACTGGCTGTAACCATGCATCAGGCAACCAATCTGCAGGATCCTTGTTGTATGCTTTCACCAATTCTTTTGATGGCTTTTCTGCAATCTCTCTTGGCATTTGGAATAAAGGTACTAACATGTTAGTCATTTCAGTTGTAGTTGTTCTTTCTAACAATTCAGAATTTGCAATTATAGATTGTCCTTCAATCTTTATAACTCCTTCCCATGGAAAATCTTCTTCCTTCAAAGTAAAGAAGTTCTCATCTTCAGTTTGTTCCAATTCACCTTTCTCACCTTTTCTTTCCAAATGAAGAGGAAATTCTCTAAACTCTTCTTTTATTTGGCTCTCATCAAATTCTTCACCTACTTCAATTTCTTCTTCTCTCAATTGCTCCAATTCAACAGGTTCAATAAATCTATCTTCAGCAATCAATTTAATCTTAGGAACACTATAAAGATCTTCAAATATCCCAATGGAGATATAAGCATCATGCTCCAATCCATCTGTAATATTTTCTAATGGAGTTTTCATTCTCTTCAAAGCAGACTCTCTTGCTTGTGAAGTTTCAAAAGCAGTCTTTCCAGTTACAGTTCCTTCAAGCTGTTTTGTAACTCCTGTTGCTTCCTCCATTTTCTCTTCTTCATATTTCATCCAATCAACAACCTCTTTTCCTGGTCCTGGAACAACATTCCATTTTATATTCTGAGGATCTACAACTTGTCTTCCAACTCCTGGTTTTGTTTTCATCATTCCATCACCATCCAACTTCTCTGTTCCTGCATAGAAAAATTCTTTATAGATGGAAAGAACAAGCTGGTCAACAGACATTATCTTTATCTTATTAAATATCTTATGGTCATTCCTCATTGCTTCATAAATTCCAATTCCTTCAAGATCTTTATCATTTCTCAAAGTCCATGTAACTGGCCAAACAGATAACTTTTTATTCTTAGCAGATTGAGGCATTGGCTCATCTAACAAGACAACACCATCATCAGTTTGAATATAAAACATATCTCGTTTTAAGTTTTCATAAAACCAAACTCTTGTTTGTAATTTTGCAACTTTTCCTTTGTGGAGTTCTTCGTCAAATGATTCTAATTCTTTATCAGAACTCAAAACTCTTTTATTAGGAAGAACATTTGTAAAGTTCTTAAGATGTCCGAACTGTTCTTTGAATTTGTCCCAATCATAATCTTTGTAGTAAACAACATCATTTATAGAGAAAGGATTTCCTACAACCGATGCATCATCAAACCAAACCTGCCAAGGACTCAAACTCTCCCTAAAAGCATCATCGAAATAAGTATGTTCAATCTCCTTATATTTGTTCTTTTTAGGATCTTCAGGAACAAAATCAGTAAGCTCTCTAACACTCCTCCTAATCTGCAAAGGATATGTTCTTCCCACACCTAAACCATACTTAGTAGCATTAAAAATCAATGGTTTCAACAGGGTGGATCTTGATTTTGCAATCTCCCAAGATCTTGTATATAAATTCTCCATTAAAGGAGCATTATTCTGATATTTACTTGCTCCTGCATTCATTATAGCAGTTGGATTTCTATCAACTATAATTCCAAAAGCAGTTTGTATTTTTATATATGGATTTGGAGCAACACTATCTTCTTTCCAATCCTCATCTTTCCCTAAAATTACTTGAGCAGACCTCAATCCTAACTCATCATCAGATGCAAGAACTTTCTTTCCTTTTGATGTTTTTAGTGTGTGTGGAGTGTAAGCATCATCTGCTGCTTTCCAAATGGATTCAATTCCCTTCTTACCTTTTCTATATGTTTTTAATTGTCCTCTTCTCTCTTCAAAGAATTCTTTAGAGTCTCTTTCCTGTTGAGTTCCTCTAAATGTTTTAACACTATCAATGTGTTCTTTTAATTCTTTTTTAAGTTTAGTTGAAGTTGACATTATATTATTATTTTACAAATTATATCTTTTTTTTGAACAAACCAATATGATTTCATTTCCTCTGAATTGTACTTCAAATTTACATCTACAGGAATAACTTTATGAAATAAAACTACATCATCTGCTTTGTACTTTTCATCACTACTTTCAATTACTTTTCCTTGAGCAACTTGCTCTTCATCCAGAGTTTCTTTTGGAATTATGAAAATTGATGAAGAGTCTTCTTTAACTTCTATCTCCTCTACCATTATATTATCATTATCAAGTTCTATTTTCATATATTTTTGATTCTATAAATTTACAATGATTCTTATCTAAATATTTTTGGGACGCTGCATACAAATCTTTATCTTTGTTGTTCACAATAACTTTCATTAAAAAGTTCTCATCCAAATCAATTCTAGGAAAATTCATTTTTGGAGTTTTTACAGTTTTAGGAGTTACAGAAACACTACTAATTTCTTTGAACATCCAATCTTTATCACCTCTTACATTCTTTATGTGTTGCAAAGCATCTTTAACTATCGTTTCTTTATTCAACTCATCTGTGATACTTGTACACACAGACACTTGTCCTAAATCTTTCTTTCCTTGGAATAAAATTGAATAAACAGTTGTCATGATTTAAGTATACTATAGGTTATTAAAAAAGTCAAGCCGATTTACAGAGTTTTGGTTGATAACTTTTTTTTCAAATTCTTTCATTTTTATTTCTGTGTACGATGGAGTCTTGTCAGATTTCTTTTCTCTCATTGTTTGAAGAAAATATCTATCAACATCAGCACAATGGTCTTCCCCACTTGAATCAAGATCTTCAACCTTTATACTATCATAAACCAAAGTTGGAATGGTTCTTATACTATCAGCACAGTTCCTAAAATACTTCATTTTTGGTTGATTCCACTTATC
>Ga0187833_10005959_pt1 | contig 11397 bp, 9 predicted proteins | sample ETNtaG_37_FD_167968 | JGI IMG/M metagenome (GOLD analysis project Ga0187833, IMG submission 167968) | Marine microbial and viral communities from oxygen minimum zone, Eastern Pacific Ocean - ETNP2014_SV_400_PacBio MetaG (Illumina Assembly) | ecosystem: Environmental > Aquatic > Marine > Hypoxic... | reverse complement strand
TCCAATAGGGGGTAGCCATGGATTCAAGGTTTATTGAAGGAATTCCTAAAGCAGAACTGCATCTGCACATTGAAGGTTCACTCGAACCGGAACTGATGTTTGCACTTGCAGAGCGTAATCAGGTGGTACTTCCATATTCGAGTGTTGAAGAGGTGCGGAAGGCCTATCAGTTCACCAATCTGCAGACGTTTCTAGACATTTACTATGCTGGAGCCAAGGTCCTTCTGGTCGAACAGGACTTCTATGATCTTACCTGGGCGTATCTGACACGCATGCAGGAACAGAATGTGAAGCATGTTGAAATCTTTTTTGACCCACAGACCCATACTGAACGGGGAGTGGCATTCCAAACCGTGGTCGAGGGCATCGATAATGCCTTGAAGGATGCAAGGCGAGAGTATGGGATTTCCTCCTACCTGATCCTCTGTTTTTTACGCCATCTCAGTGAAGAGGATGCCTTCAAAACTTTGGAGCAGGCTTTGCCTTTCCGAGAGAAGATCATCGGAGTCGGACTGGATTCTTCGGAAGTGGGACATCCTCCGGAAAAATTTAAACGCGTTTTTGCCCGTGCCTCTGAAGAAGGGTTCCGTCGTGTGGCCCATGCCGGGGAAGAGGGTCCTCCTGAATACATCATCGACGCACTGAACCTTCTGGGTGTGGAACGCATCGACCATGGTGTGAAGTGTGAAAAGGATTCTCAATTGGTCGCAAGGCTGGCCGAATCAAAGATGCCTCTCACGGTCTGCCCCCTCTCCAACACCCGGCTTTGTGTTTTTGCCAAAATGGAAGACCATAACCTCAAGCGCCTTTTGGACTTAGGACTCTGCGTAACAGTCAATTCGGATGACCCTGCCTATTTCGGAGGGTACATGAATGAAAACCTGAAGGCGGTTCAAGAAGCTCTGGATTTGTCAAAAGAGGATCTGGTGGAAGTGGTGAAGAATGGCTTCCGCGCCAGTTTTCTTCCCGAAGTTGCAGTCCAGTCACGGCTCCAGGCAGTGGATGATTATGCTTCCAAAACCTTTGATGGATAACGCCTTTTAAGAAAAGAGTAGGAAGTTTGGATTAATTTTGGGTGAAAAATCTTCTGGCCTGATCGAGAAGTTCACTGCTGACTTCGATCTTTTCTGCACTTTGGATGAGGTCTTTCCAGGCCGTTTGGGCTAAAGGTAGTCCGTTTTTCTGTCTCTCTTTCATCCGCCTCAATTCCGCTTCACCAGGAATCAGTACCTCACCTCCGGGACTGGAGGGTTTTGAGCTTTTGTAGAAATCAATGTAATTTCTGACCTCCTCGGCGAACCAGTTGTCGGAGTGAAAGAATTCGAGGGAAAAGTAGACTGAAAGCATTCCATTACAGAATCGGCGTTTGGAGGTATCCTGGATTCCCGCTGAAGTTCCGGAACCGGTCAGTGCTCCTGCAAACATTTCCATGAAAAAATTAAGTCCGGAACCCTTGTGTAATCCAAAGCCGGTGAGAGCTCCCGGGCCGATATTCGGATCCGGATAGCGGCCTTCCGGAATTGCTCCATAGAGCGGCAGAGGATCGTTGCCGAGTTTTCCGTCGAGTCCAATGATCGCACCTTCCGGCAGAGGGGTACCTCCTCGCAGGGCAACCAGAGCTTTGCCCTCGGCAACCAAGGAAGTTGCAAAATCAAGAATCACTGGAGGTTCATCCGCTCTTGGAATTCCGCAGCAGAAAGGGGAGGTGCTGCCTCGGCGTTCGACTCCTTCGAATGGGGCGACCAGCAAGCTCCCGCGCACATTGACCATGTGCAGAGAAGCAACATTGGATCCGGCAGCCAGTTCCGCCCAGTCACCAATTCGGCCGAGGTGTCCTGAATTCCTTAATGCGGTGACGGAAACTCCTTGAGTGAGGGATTTTTCGATCCCGATTTGAACGGCCTGTTCCCCGATCGATTGCCCGAATCCATGTCCTCCATCGAGGATGCTGATCACTTCATTTTCCTGAATCAGTTGGATCTGCTGATTTGGGATCAGCGTTCCATTCTGAACCCATTCGACATATCGCGGCATACGGGCGACACCGTGGCTTTCATGGCCTCTGAGGTTGGCTCCAATCAACCGTCGGGTTACTCTGACGGATTCTTCTTGAGAACAACCGATTTGTTCAAAACTTTCTTGAAGAAAGTCCTGCATGAAATCGACAGGTATGAATACCGGCGTTTCAGGTAAGGACATGCTTTAATTAAGGAAATTGATGAATCAAGGCCCAACTATTAACACAGTTGCCCTACTGAAAGCAACATGACGATGAAGCACTTAACGGGATTAGATCTGGAAGATGTTAAAAAAAATGCTTAGTATAATGCCTTTTTCGATGCATTTGGATCATCGAGGTCTTTGTTCCACATACTGAGTTAACATAGGGCAGGGTAAACATTTAGCGATGCTTCATTTTCTTCCTTCTTGGTTCCAGGGAATTCTTTCCACTTTTTTAGTTGTTCTCAACACCATGATTTGTGGAACGCTGGTCACTGTGATGGTGCCTCTGAAAATGATTTTTCCGTGGAGAAAATGGAGGAATTTTTGGACCAAGGTGATGCTGGGTATTGGCAGTCTGTTTATTTGGATCAACAAAGGCATTTTCCTGTTGGTCCATCGTGTTGTTTGGGAAATCAGCGGATTGAAGAAATTGGATCTGAATCGGCAGTATCTGGTTCTTTCCAATCACCAGTCTTCAGTGGACATTCCGGTGATTCAAGGAATGTTTCACAAAGTAATCCCCTTTCCACGTTTTTTCATCAAACAGCAATTGTTGTGGGTTCCCTTTTTGGGACTGGCTCTTTGGGCCCTAGACATGCCAGTGATGAAGCGTTATTCCAAATCCAAACTCAAGAAACGTCCTGATTTGCGAGGAAAAGATTTGGAACGTTCCCGTAAAGCCTGCGAGCAATTGAGGGATCAACCCCTGACCCTTCTCAATTTTGTGGAAGGAACTCGAATCGATCCTAGTAAACACAGTGATCAGAATTCACCCTTTCAATATCTCCTGCGTCCGAAATCAGGTGGAATTCATGCGGTCTTGCAAGCATTGGGAGATCAACTTGAGGCGATCCTTGATGTGACCATCATCTACCCTGGATTTCAGTCTCCTGGATTATCAGACCTGGTCTTTGGGCGTCTCCGCCGTATCCGAGTGGATGTAGATCAACTCTGTATCGGTGAGGATGGGGTTCCAACCCTGGAACAAATTCGGAGCCGTGAAGCGGGAGTTCATATACGAAAATGGCTCAATGAGCGATGGCAACGTAAGGAACAGTTGATCAAGCAGTACCTTGAAGAACAAGGAGAGCAAGAATTTTCTGAAATTATGGAAACTCAGGCTGCTGTTCCTGACCCGGTTTGATCATTAATGCGTTACTTTCTTTATTTTCAGAAAAGCTTCCTTTAACGTTTTTCCTGAATGATTGTCATCAGTAAAAAATAATTTTTTCACGAATTCGGATTTTTTAAGCAGAATTTCATTGAACTCTCAGTTAAGGAGTGGTTTTGGTCGCAAAAAAAATATTCAAAGTTAAGACTTTTTTTATTCTTCTGATCCTGGGGTTGTTGTACCACCCTTTGCACGCACAGCAGGAGTTGATGCTTTTTTTTGATTTTCAGGATGAAGTCTGGAAGCAGGATGGGAATCCTGAGGTTGACGGTGTTTATTTTGGAACTCTGAAGAGCCAACTTCCGGATGGAAACGGAAATTTCAAGTTTCCTGACGGAAGGCTTTATGAAGGCCAATGGGTCGAAGGCTGGATTGATGGTGAGGGCAGCCTCAGCCTATCTTCCGGAGAGCAGTATACTGGAAATTTCAAAAAAGGCGTTTTCCATGGCAATGGTTCTTACCGTTGGCCTGTCGGAGATGAATACAACGGAGAATACCTGAAAGGCCTCAAGCATGGCCGTGGCAGGCTCACATTTCCGAATGGGGATCGTTATGTAGGATCTTTTGAAAAAGGTCTTTATCATGGAGAAGGTGTATTCAGCTTCAGCAACGGGGCCGAGTTTCAGGGAAGATACCGCAATGGGCTACGAGAAGGAAAAGGGATATTCAAATTTGCCAATGGTGATCTCTACGAAGGCCCTTTTGTGTCGGGAATGCCAGAGGGCAAAGGCATTTACCAATACCAGGGTGGAATGACCTATGAAGGAGAATTTCTGCAAGGCCTTCGTCATGGTTCAGGGAAACTCATGCTTTCCAACGGAATCGTGATCGAAGGAGAATTCGTTGAAAATCGTCTTCCATCCCCTCTCAGCCTGGAATATCCCAATGGTACCGTATACCTGGGGACGGTCGTCAATGGAGTCCCTGATGGCAATGGCGTTATTCGGAGACTCGATGGCACCAGCTATGAAGGTGGATTTAAAAACGGGGCCTTCCATGGTGAAGGGCATTATCTCTATCCTGATGAGGCCAGCTTTCAGGGGACTTATCTAGAAGGTATCCGTGAAGGAAAGGGGATTTTCAACTGGCCTGATGGGCGTAGCCTAGAAGGGAACTACCGTGAAGGACGGATAGAAGGTGAAATCCTGCTGACCTTTTCAGGAGGCAGCAGTTATCAGGGACGCCTCGAAAACGGAGTGCTGGCCGGAGAGGGCCGCCTCCGCCATGTCAATGGAGAAGAATACACAGGCAGTTTTAAAGATGGTTTCTATCAGGGAAAGGGGCGCTACAGTTGGCCTGATGGACAACTTTATGAAGGAAGTTACGAGCAGGGTGTTCGCCAAGGCAAAGGGACTTTGTCCTATGCCAATGGAGATCGATTCGATGGTTCCTTCAAGCAAGGTCTTCCATCCGGTCAGGGTGTTTTCACCTATGCTGATGGAAGCATCTTCGAAGGGGAATTTGAAAATGGACTGATGGAAGGGAAGGGGGATTTTACCCAGAAAGGAATACGTTTCAAAGTCGTGTATCACCAAGGCAAGATGCAGGAATCGGAACTTGCCGACAATGAACAAGGTTCCTGTAAATTCCCATTAAGTGAAACATCAGCACAGGTTTCGGTCATCTGCAGTTTTGCAGATGGGTCTAGCTATCAGGGCAGTCTGGTGGATGATCTCTATGATGGAAATGGTACCTTCCTTTTTTCTGATGGAACAAAGTACGTTGGGAATTTCAAGTCAGGGGAATTTCACGGTGAGGGAAGCCTGACTTACACCGATGGAACTAGTTTTTCAGGAAGCTTCGATTCAGGCCAGCCAAGTGGAGAGGGGACCCTGACCAACACGAAGGGGATGAGCTATGCGGGTTCTTTCCAGAATGGCAAATTTAATGGAGAAGGCCGTCTCGCCCTGGCTGACGGAAGCGGTTACAAAGGTGACTTCCAGGAGGGCTTCTATCATGGTCAAGGGCTTCTCAAAATGGCGGATGGGACGGAATTCGAAGGAAGTTTCATTCGTGGTTTTGCAGAAGGAAATGTTGAAATCCGGTTTCCCAGTGGCTCTCTTTACTCCGGTCAGTTGACCGCCCGACTCGTCTGTGACATGAACCAGATGAACTGTTCCAAAAACAGTGTTTACCAGGGGCAGGGCATATTCAACAATTCCGGGGGGGATCGTTACGAAGGACAATTCCAGGATGGAAAACGACAGGGTTCTGGAGTGCTGGTAACGTCATCCGGGATCCGTCTCGAGGGTGAGTGGCAAGAGGATCGACGTTGGAATCTGGTTGTTTATGATCCTGACGGCAGTCAGCGTGGACGATATGAAAACGGAGTTTGGAACTCCCCCTGAATAACTGAAATTTCCAAGTTTCCCTCCTTGTTGGAGGTTGAAGGTTGATTCAGCCTCTTCATCAGTTCAAAAAACTCCTTTCAAATTCAATAGAAATGCTTGAACTTGTTAGGCAAGCATTTATGATAGATTTTGTTCTGATTAGAAATCTTAATAATTCATCACGGAGCAGGCTGAATTTCAGCAGCTAGGCCTTCTCCGACTAACAAGACCCCGTGCGGGCTGAGAATGAGATCACTTTCAGGCATGCCCCATTACACTCCTCAATGTTTCTCTGCTGAAAACAGTTCATTTTTTTTTCACCCTAAACAAATTCGGCTATCAACGATTTGTTCCAGATCTGGGGCAAAGAGAACCCGTTGTGCCTGAAAGACTTGCATGAAAGAGTATGACGCCTCGAATATCCGTAATTTTGCCCTGGTGGGTCATGGATCTGCTGGAAAAACCATCCTTGCAGAATCGATGCTCGCCTGCAGCGGAGCAATCAACAGAATCGGAAGCGTCGAACAGGGCAGCACGGTTTCGGATTATCATGAAGACGAACAACAGAGGCAGATTTCGATCCACACGACCTCAATGTATGCCGAATGGCAGTCATGCAAGCTGAACATTCTTGATTCCCCCGGTTATGCCGATTTTGTCGGTGAAGCACTCTCGGCTTTAAGGGTTTCCGATTCGGTGATCCTCACGGTGCATGGAGCCCATGGTATCGAGCTTGGCACGGAACAGATGTGGGAGAAGGTCCAGGATCTGGAAATGCCTGCGATGGCGGTGGTGAATGTGCTCGATGCAGAATACGTCAAGTTTGATGAGATTGTCGAGGAACTCACCGAGCGATTTGGAAAACGTTTTTTCCCATTGACGCTGCCGGTTAATCCTGGTCCAGGATTCAATCAAATGGTCGATGTGTTGGCACGCAAGCTTCACCGCTATGATGTAGAAGGAATCGGTAAATTTGAAAGCGAAGACCTTCCAGGGGACTGGCAGGACCGCGTGGAGGAATTGCATCAGCAGTTGATGGAAAACGTTGCGGAATCAGATGATGAACTGTTGGAGAAATTTTTCGAGGAGGGAGAACTGAGTGATGAAGAAATCCGCAATGGACTCAAGGGGGCACTGAGACAGCAAACCTTCATCCCGGTATTCGCGGTTGCCTCCGGGGTCAGTGTGGGGGTCCCGCAGTTGATGGATTTCCTTTCGGCCTATGCCCCTTCACCTTGTGATGGTGCGGTTGTAACGGCCACCCGCAGTGATGACCAAACACTTGAAATCGGGCTGGACGATGGTTCGCCTTTGCTCAGCATCTTCAAAACGGTGAGTGAACCGCATGTAGGCGAGCTTTCTTTCTTCCGCTTATACAGCGGCAAGGTAGAAACAGGGATGGACCTCCACAACACTTCACGCAACCATTCAGAAAGGGTGGGTCAGATTTTCCAGATGAACGGTAAGGACCGCAGTCAGGTCAAAGCGGTCCAGGCGGGTGACCTGGCGGCCTTCGTCAAACTCAAAGGCACCCATACCTGCGATACTCTGTCGGATCCGAAAACCAAACTGAAACTGCCGGGCATTGATTTTCCCGCACCCAATCTGAGCGGTGCCCTCAAGCTGAAATCAAAAGGGGAGGAAGAGAAAATGTCCATAGGCCTCTCTACCCTGCATGAGGAAGATCCGACCTTCATCTACCGTCCTGACCCAGAATTGCATCAAACCCTGATTTTCGGTCAAGGGGAGTTGCACCTTCAGATCATTACGGAGCGTCTCAAGAACCGTTTTCAGGTCGAGGTGGAACTGGTCCAGCCCAAAATTCCCTATCGTGAAACGATCCGACGTAAAGGCGATTCGAAATACCGCCATAAGAAGCAAACGGGTGGAGCAGGACAATTTGCGGAAGTTTGGATGCGCCTTGAACCTGGACCTCGAGACAGCGGTATCGACTTCAATGAATCCCTGGTGGGGCAGAATGTTGACCGTGTGTTTGTACCATCGGTGGATAAAGGTGTCCAGGCAGCATCAGGGGAAGGGGTGCTCGCAGGATACCGGGTGGTGGACGTCAAAATCGATTTTTACGATGGCAAGCAGCACCCTGTGGATTCCAAGGATGTGGCCTTCCAGATTGCTGGAAAGAATGCTTTCAAACAGGGGATTTTGGAATGTGACCCTTGTTTGCTCGAACCGATTTATGACCTGGAAATCAAGGTTCCGGAAGAACACATGGGCGATGTGATGGGCGATATTTCCGGGCGCCGTGGGAAAATCCAGGGAATGGACGCCAGTGGCCAGTACCAGATCATCAGGGCCCAGGTTCCTCAGCGGGAACTCTACAGCTACGCGACCATTCTCCGTTCCATCACAGGAGGCCGGGGTTGGCACCAGGAAAATTTCAGTCACTATGAGGAAATGCCCCGTGACCTGGAACAGAAGGTGATTAACGAAAGCAATACGACGGATTCTTAAGGGTGGAAACCAGTTGGTTTCCTCAACAAAGGCAGCGATATCCGGATGCGACCCAGTATTGTCTAATCTGAGAATTAAAATTTTCTTAAAACTTGCTGCCGGTATTCCGGCAGTCATCCCAAAAACACTTCATTGAAAGAGGCGGAATGACCGACGCAGAGACCAATCAGGAATTGTCTACCGAAGAGGTGACCGAACGTCTTAATGCTTTGTATGATGAGTTGAAATCCCTTAAACCCTACCTGCCTTATCAGCAGATTAAACGGGTTCTGGCAGAACTGAAATGGGTTAAATCAATGCGGGAGGATGGTGTGTATTCCGATCCTGATTCCGTTGAAGAATCGAATTGAAGCCCATAAGAACTTGCCAAATCCCTGAGATCGCATAAAATCCTGATTCCGGACTTTTTGACACCCCTCCCAAGTCCGGAATCCTAGTGGAGGAGTGGGTGAGTGGCTGAAACCAGCACATTGCTAATGTGCCGTATGCGAAAGTGTACCGAGGGTTCGAATCCCTCCTCCTCCGCCAGTAATACTTCCAAAGCCTTCCAGTAAAATCCAATTCATTAAATAAAATCAATGATATCAATGGAATAATAGTCCATTACCTTCCAACCCCTTCCATTGCAAGCGCCTTCATAACACGGTATACTATCACGGTATTTATTAATCAGGCAATCATGAGATTGCTTATACCGTAATAATTAAGGTCTGCAGATGCCCAGACATACCGAAAACGCGCTCACTGACAGAAAAATCCAAAACGCCAAACCAGCCACCAAACAGTTCAAGCTGTATGATGGAAAGGGATTATTTCTTCTGATTCACCCCAATGGTTCAAAGTACTTCCGTTGGGACTATATCTTTGAAGGAAAAAGAAAAACCATGGCATTTGGGGTTTACCCTGAAACCACATTGAAGCAGGCGCGTGAAGAAAGACTGGAGGCAAAGAAGCTACTTCGTGAGGGAAACGATCCAATGGAAGTTAGGAAGGAATTAAAGGTAAAGAAGCAGAATCAAAAAAAGTCTGAACAGCTTAAACAAAAGCTCAGTTTTCACAATGTGGCTATGGAGTGGTGGGAGCGTCAAAGTGGAAACCTGACAGAAAAACATGGAAGTGAAATTAAACGTTCATTGGAAAACCATGTGTTTCCCAAAATGGGTCATCTGCAGATTACGGATATCCCTTCAAAAGCCATCAAAGAAATCCTGCTGGGACTTGAATCCGAAGGAAAAGCAGAAACTGCCCATCGGATTCACCAGAGAATCAGATCTGTTTTCCAGTATGCAGTGATGCAGGAGTGGACGGACCGAAACCCTGCAGCGGATTTACACAAGCTATTGGCTCCTGTTAAAAGTGAGCCTATGAAGGCACTGCCACTCAATGAATTCCCGGATTATCTGAGACGTCTGGACGGGGATCATCGTGATTTCCACCTGGTCACAAGAGCTGGAATGAAACTGATGGTTTTGCTTTTTGTCCGGACCCGTGAGCTGATCGAAGCAAAGTGGGAAGAACTGGACCTGGAAAATGCGATATGGAGAATCCCAGCAGAAAGGATGAAGTTGGGGGTTGAACATCTGGTGCCTCTTCCCAAACAGGCTCTGGCATTATTTGATGAGTTAAAACAATTCAGGGGTGAAAGCGAATATGTTTTTCCGGGAGACAGAAACCCAAAACAGCCCATGAGCAACAACACCCTGCTTTACGGTGGGATATACCGTATGGGGTACCGATCCAGAGCCACCATCCATGGTTTCAGGAGCCTAGCATCATCAATACTCAATGAATCCGGTAAATGGAACCCTGATGCCATTGAAAGGCAACTGGCACACTCGGAAAAGGATCAGGTCAGGGCCGCCTACAACAGGGCCAATTACCTGCAAGAGCGGAAGCAGATGATGCAGTGGTATGCCGATCATCTGGATGAATTGAAACAGAAAGCAGCTTAAAAATGCTCAGGATCGTCGATTACGCCAAACGCAGTGGCATGGAGTGGTATGAGGTGATGAGGCTCTGTATCGATGAGGAAACCGCCCTACAACCCCTTGCAATCCTGACACATGGGGAATTGAGGGTCTTCGAACTCGACGATGATGAAATGATTGGGGACCTTCCTGAACAAGAAACAATACCCCTGGCTTATGAAGAATGTGAAATGAATCCAGCTTTTCTGGCCAGGCTGATCCATGCAAAATTCCCTGTAGTTTTCCATCCAGTGACGAAAAACACGGAAGGTTATGCAGCTGATTTTTACCAGCTGGGTGACATGCCATTAAGGCCACCAGGTCTGGAGAAATTCGAGGGTATGGATAGAGTCTGGTTTGGCTTCGACAAGGAGGTGCGGATCACACTGGATGAGATTTGGATACCAGAGTCCCCCAATGATACTTTACTGAAAAAACCATCACCTGAAATTACCAAAGAAAAGAAACCCAGGAAACAGATTACACCCCATTCAATATACATTGCCCACAGAATCAAACACGGGAAAGTGATGCTCAACTCCTGGCAGTATTTTAAGCAGCTTGCTGCAGAATCCAGGGGAACGGAATTAGTTGAACTTCCTGGATATGGACCCATCTATTTGAAACAGGATCCTAAAGATATCAAGGGTACTGTCCTTTGGTCTGAAACAAAATTCACCTCCCCTACAGACGGAAAATCCGTCAAAAAATCTGCCTTCGACAAGGCCTGGTATCGTGTTCAAAGACAAAAGTAAGACACGTTTTCGGACACTTTTAAGACACTTTTAAGACATTTCCCCAAAAAGTCATCTCATTGCTCCAACCCCGTTGGAAAGTTTAGTCAAAGACTTGGATATTGAAGCATGTTCAATGAAGGCTAAACCCATCCAAAAGGAGAAAAATGACTGAATCCTTCCTACGACTCCCTAAAGTCAAACAGCGAACAGGCTTTGGGCGTTCCCAAATCTACCTTTTAATCAAGCAGGGTAAGTTCCCCAAACAGATCCATATTGGCTCAAAATCCGTCGCATGGCTGGATTCTGAGGTTTCAGAATGGATGAAGGAACGAATCCGTCTGTCCCGGAATGATAACACCCCGGGGCAGGGCTCCTAAACGGTCCATTTACATGGGACTCCGTCAGCCGTTTTCAAGGAAGAAGTCTGACGTGGTTTCATCAAACTCGATAAACATGAAACATGGAAACCATCAACCAAACATTCAACAGAATCGTTG